>Ga0209237_1000129_pt1 | contig 37145 bp, 34 predicted proteins | sample GraSoi013_1_40cm_2_FD_185820 | JGI IMG/M metagenome (GOLD analysis project Ga0209237, IMG submission 185820) | Grasslands soil microbial communities from the Angelo Coastal Reserve, California, USA - Sample 10_02_2013_1_40cm (SPAdes) (version 2) | ecosystem: Environmental > Terrestrial > Soil >...
GCGGACCGCGATGTTTTTTGGCGCGCCTCACTCTGCTTTCGCCGGCACTGGATCGGCGTACGCCAGAAGTACTACGGTCACAGCGAACAGCGCGATCGCGCTGAAAGCCAGGGAACGATGAATACCGATCAAGCCGCCGATAACGCCGACCGTCACCCCACTGAAAGCGCGGAAGCCCAGAGCGGACATGTTAAAAAGCCCTACGAGGCGCCCACGCAGATGGCTTGGCGCCAGGATCTGCACGATCGCCTGCGCCGAGGAGTAAAAGGCGAGATTTAGAATTCCGCCAACAAATAACAACGCCAGCGACAAGTAATAATTGGTCGAGACTGCGAATGCCGCGGTTGTCACGCACCAGAAAATGGCGCAGACGATCGTGCCCCGGACTTTCGCGCGGAGCCACCCCTTTCCTTCCAGCAAAAAGCCGCCGAACACAGATCCCGCCGCCGTGGCCATGAGCAGCGCACTATAGGCAAAATCGGCTGTGCGCGCACCCAGATCGTAGGCGAACCCAGGCATCTGCGTTTGAAATGCATTGCCGACGAACAATGATGCCGTACCGCCCAAAAGCACCATGGTCATAATCGGGCGGTTCTGCGCAGCTTCCCGAAAGGCGTTCACCGCATCGCTCCAGCCAATCGCTCTTCTCGGCGGAGCCTCTTTGCGGAGATGCCCGGTGTAGGGGACATACAGCAGCCACAAGGTCAATGGAAAATAGATGAGGAGATTCGCAACAAGAGCCAACGACGGTCCCAGCAACAACATTAGCCCGGCCCCGACCGCCGGTCCGAAAAGTATCCCGAGCTGCCGGCTGGTGGCGTTGAGCCGAACGGCGCTCTGAAGATGCTCCATGCCAACAATGTCGTGAATCAGCAACTGCTCGGCAGGCGCCCACATCACGCCGGCGATACCGTGAACAATCAGGAGAAGCGACGCATGCCAGACCTGAATCGTATTGGTGAAAAAGAGTATGGCCCAAACCGCAGAGACACTCATGAACAGGATCTGGGCGCACTGGACGACCTTCCGGCAATCGTATCGATCGGCGAGTCCGCCGAAGTAAACGGAAAGCAAAAGAAACGGTGTCCAGTGGCTGATGTCGGCAAAACCGGCCAGAACCGGCGAGTGGAACTTCTGAAACAGCACCCAGTAACTCACGACGTGCTCGATGTTGTCTCCCATCATCGCCAGCATCGTGCCGATAAAGAAGAAGCGAAAGTCCCGGTGATGAAGCGCGGGAAACGCGAGTTCTTTGCGGGACGCTTTTTGTTCGACTTGCGAGGTCATTTTCCGCGCATCAATGGTTCTGGGGGTTCTGAATGGGTTCCAGTCCGGCTTCCTGGATCGCGGCCAGCCCGGCAGGCGTCTTCAACGCCTTCAAGAAGGCGCGGCCTCCGTCAGGGTTGGGAGCCCCAGCAGGAACGGCGCCGGTGTAGATCGTCGGAAGTTGAATCGCATCGGGCAATGTTCCGGCCAGTTTCACGCCTTTATTCGTAATCATCTCGCTGGTGAAAGTGATGCCGAATTCGGCGTCGCCTTTTGCGACAGCATCGGCGACTTCAGAGCCCTGGTTGCGGAAGACAGTCTTCTTCTGTATTTCCTGAGCGATGCCCATCTTCTGGAACAAACCAGCCATGTATGTTCCCGATGTACCGCCGGCTTTCGGATCGACATAGGAAACTGATTTCGCCGCGAGCATCGCCTTTTTGAAAGCCTCGGGGGAGGACAGATCCGGCGCCTTTGCTCCCGGCCGCATGCCGACCCCGATCAAGCCGCGAGCGAGATCGACACGGGTGCCTGGGACGATCCGGTCTTCCTTTTCGAGCGCGTCCATCGCAGGAGCCGAAACGATGATAACGTCCGCCTTCTCCCCGGATCGAAGCTTGTTCTGAAGAGCGCCCGACGTGTCGGTCGTCAGGTTATTCTTGAAACTGGCGCCGACCTTCTTCACCGGTTCCGCCATCGCACCGCCGACGAGAAGCCTTAGTTGTGCAGCCGCCCGACTGGGCGCGAACAAGATCAGAAATGCCGTCACCATCAGAACAGGTCTCTTCATACGTGTTGGCCTCCTTCTCATTTCTAGATCAGCAATCGGCATTCAGCATTTTGAACCACAAACGGCACGAAGAGGATCACAAAAAGGCACAAGAAAACGATTTTGTGCTTTTTGTCCCCGGTTTACGCAAGATTTTCCGCCCAGCTCATTTCCCTCCTCGCAGAGGAGAGAAATGCGGGCTATGCGGCGAATTCGCGGATAATCCGGACGATCCGGCTGGCTGCGTGACCGTCCCAAAGTTCCGGAGGGCCGGAAGGTTTCCAATCGCCATTCATTATGCGGCGGAATGCGTCGAGGATTCGGTCCTTGTCGGGGCCAACCATAATGTTGGTTCCATGAGTGATGGTTACAGGCCGCTCGGTGTTACGACGGAGCGTGAGACACGGCACGCCGAGAATTGTCGTCTCTTCTTGAAGGCCGCCGGAATCCGTCAGCACAAGAGTTGCGGTGGATTCCAGATTGAGGAATTCCAGATAGCCGAGAGGCTCCATAGTCCGGATCCCGTTAGTCATGGAAAGGCCGAAGTCACGGACGTGCTTATGCGTGCGCGGGTGTATCGGGAAGAGCACCGGCATGGTCTGCGATATTTCTTCGAGTGATTCGAGAATAGGCCTGAGGACCTTCGGATCATCCACATTCGAAGGCCGGTGGAGCGTTACCAAGGCATACTGCCGGGGTTTGTCGATGTGAACAGCTGCGGCTTTTTCCCGGTGCTTCAAAAGCGTGTCGATCATGACGTTTCCGACGAAATGGATCTTCGACGGATTGACGCCTTCACGTTTCAAGTTTTCGTCGGCATCCCGGCTGGTCGTGAAAAGCAACTCCGCGACCGCGTCGGTCACGAGGCGATTGATCTCTTCGGGCATCGTCCGGTCGCAGCTGCGTAATCCGGCCTCAACGTGAGCGACGGGAATGAGAAGCTTTGCGGCGACGATGGCGCAGGCCATCGTCGAATTCACATCGCCGACAACGACCACGAGATCGGGTTTCTCCCTGAAGCAAACTTTTTCGAACTCGAGCATGATGCGCGCGGTCTGTTCAGCGTGCGTACCGGACCCCACATCCAGATAGACATCGGGAATGGGAATACCCAGATCGCGGAAAAAGACATCCGACATGCCATCGTCGTAGTGCTGGCCGGTGTGGAGGAGGATGCTCGTCAAATCCCGCACTTCCTTCATCTCTTCGACGATCGGCGCAATCTTCATGAAGTTGGGCCGAGCGCCCACGACGTTGAGGACTTTCATGGTAATATTCACTAGCACATTGTATTCCGTACTGATGGCTTATTGGAGATTCCGATGTTGAAACTCGCGCTTGGACTGATGGTGCTCTTCAGCCAGCTAAGCGGACCAGGAGGCGGACTACCGCAAATCCTCCAGCCTGATTTCAAAGCGACCGCGCCGATCAAGGCGGGCAAACGCGGCGAAGTGACCGTGTCATTTACAGCCTTGAAGGGTTATGCCGTCGATCGCACTTTGCCGATGACTTTGAAGCTGACTGCTGTCCCCGGTGTAACGCTGGTGAAAAATGAACTCACCGCGCCCTCAATCGATCCGAAATCGAAGGACCAGTATTACGTCGATTTGCCCGTCATCAAGGTACCTGTCTCTGCAGACAAGCCAGGCAAGTATGAAATTCCCGGCAAGCTCACCTACTTCTTTTGCTCGAAAGCAGATGGGTTTTGCTCCAGACAAGTCCTCGACGTTAAGATGCCACTAGCGGCGGAATAATTTAAGTCCCGGAAAATCATGTCCACACGAGTCGAGCAATACAGGTCTGCCGTACTGACTACGGCAAATCAGCTCACGATCCTGCGGATCGTGTTCGTACCTGTTTTCATCATTCTACTTGCTTATCATGAGATCGGATGGGCCTTAGAAACATTTGTTGCGGCCAGTGTTACCGACGTGCTCGACGGCGTCATCGCGCGACGCTTCGGACAGAAGACCTCGATTGGCGCCCTACTCGATCCTCTGGCCGACAAGCTACTGATGACCGCATCCATACTGATTCTGTCGCTCCCGCAAATGGAATTTCACAATACGATCCCGCGGTGGCTCATGATCCTCGTGATTTGCCGGGATGTGTTCATCTTGCTGGTCAGTTTGATCGTGGTCGTGATGATAGGTTGGCGCGTATTCACGCCCTCCCCCTACGGAAAGACCACGACGGCGATGCAGGTTGTGACCGTGTTGGCCGTCCTGTACGTAAATTGGCGAAATATTACCGTGCCGGAGTTGAATATCCTGTTTTATATGACGGGCTTCATGACTGCCTTTTCCGGTCTGCACTACCTCATCCGTGCGCTGCGCCGATGGCCGTTTAATGAGTAATACGAAGAAACAATTTTCAGCGTCGGCCTACGTTCATAAGGCGGTGCACGAATACCGCGAGGCGCCGGCGCATCGAAGCGGCGAAGCTCAGAAGCTGCGAATCCTGGCGGTCGAACGCGGCTCCTTTGCCGATCGCATCGGATTAAAGCCCGGCGACGAGATACACCAACTGAACGGCAAGCCGCTGGCGGATGTTATCGACTTCCAGTTCAATGCAGCCAACATCGGCCGCCGCACAACGATTCAAACGCAGGATCGCACGATCAGTTTCGTCCGGCGGGAGTGGGAATCCTTCGGCCTGGAATTCGAACCGATCGAGCCGTTGACGTGCAAGAACCAGTGCGTCTTTTGTTTTGTCCATCAGAATCCCAAGAATGTACGGCGGTCACTGCACATCAAGGATGAAGACTACCGGCTTTCATTTCTGTTCGGAAATTACCTGACGCTGACCAATGTCCATGAAGACGAGATGCGGCGGATCATCGAGCAAAGGCTCTCGCCTCTGTACATTTCCGTACACGCGACGGAACCGGAGTTGCGGAGACAATTGCTCGGTATCGATGAGTATGACGGATTTATGGGCAAGATGGATCGGCTGGCCAAGGCCGGTATTCAAATGCACGGACAAGTTGTGCTGTGTCCGGGTCTGAATGACGGCGAGCACCTCGAGCGTACCATCGACGATCTCTTGAAGTTCTATCCGAGCGTTGCCTCGCTGGCGATCGTACCGGTGGGTCTGACGCAATACCGGAGCACTCTTCCGAAGCTCACCCCGTTCACTCCCGTAATTGCGCGGAAAACGATAGCGCATATCACTCCGATTCAGAGGAAATTAAAGCGGCGAATTGGAACACCGTTCGCCTTTCTCGGCGACGAAATCTTCATCATGGCGGGATCCCCGGTTCCGCCGGCGAGCCACTACGCCGGCTTTCCGCAAATCGAGAATGGGGTCGGGATGGTGCGGACGTTTCTAACCCAATTCAATGCGGCTTTGCGGTCCCGAGCCGGTACCTACCAGACGAAGCGAGGGACGATCTGCACGGGGAAGATTTTCTATCCTTATTTAAAAAGTTGCGTGGATCGACTCGGCCTGGATCTGAAGACCATCGCCATCGAGAGCTTGTTTTGGGGGGCCGGCATCGGCGTGGCGGGCCTGCTCACAGGCCGCGATTTTATTGCTGCGTTAAAAGGAAATGTTTACGGCGATTTCGCCGTGCTGCCGTCCGAATCGATGATAGGGGACGATTATCTTTTCCTAGATGATCTGACGATCAAAGATGTTGAAAGGGAAGTCGGCGTCCCAATCATCCCCTCCGGCTACGATGCGCGCGATTTCGTGAAGTTCCTATTCCCCTCCTCGCATAGCAGGGGTGGCGCGACAGCCGCAGGCTGACGCGCCGGGGTGGCGCGAAGCGCGAGCCCGATAGGGCGAAGCCTCAATAGAAGTTCGGCGAGAGATTTCGGCCGCTCTGACCACCCCATCTGCGCCTCGCTGCGCTCGGCGCAGCCTCCCCTCCTCTGCGAGGAGGGGAATGTTCACGCTACACTCGTTCGATCGTTACTTTGTTCATCACTACGTCCACGACAGGCCGGTCGCCGGGCTTCGACGTTTTGGTCTTCCCGATGTTCCTCACGACGTCCATGCCTTCGCTGACCTTTCCGAACACGGTGTGGTGTCCGTCGAGATGAGGCGTGGGCGCCAGCGTAATGAAAAATTGGCTGCCGTTCGTATTCGGGCCGGCGTTGGCCATAGAGAGGATGCCTTCGGAGTTGTGTTTGAGCTGCGGATGGATTTCGTCGGCAAAGGTGTAACCGGGACCTCCGCGGCCGGTGCCTGTGGGATCGCCGCCCTGAATCATGAAGCGGTCGATGACGCGATGGAAGATGACGCCGTCGTAAAAATTCTTTTCCGTCAGCTTGATGAAATTCGCCACCGTGTTGGGGGCTTGTTGATCGAAGAGTTCGACGGTGAAATTCCCCATCGACGTTTCAAAACGGGCGTAAGTGCCGGGCTTCATTGTTCAATCGTCGCTTTCTTGATGTAATCGAGTTTTGGAAACGCTTTCGTAAGATATGTGTTGCCTTCGGCCTGAATCCGGCCTTGCTCGGGTTGCTCACCGTATCCGCTGTAGACCTTATCCACGACCTCCATTCCACCGATGACCCTGCCGAATGGGGAGAATCCTTGACGATTCAAAAATGAATTGTCTTTGAAATTGATGAAGACCTGAGTCGTGCGGCTGTTCGGCGCCGCGCTTTTCGCGAAGATGAAGCCGCGAGCGTTGCCTTGTTTGACTGGTTCATCGGGAATGGTGGCGTCGACCCAATTGCGCTGAGTTGCCGGATCTCCGTTGATTCCAAATTGCACCATGAAGCCGGGGACGACGCGGAAAAAGCGGCAGCCGTCATAGTAACCATTCTTTACAAGATTGTAGAAACCATCGGCACCGTTCGACGCCCAATCCGCATGCACTTCCATCTCAAAGACTCCGGCGCTGGTATCGAATTTCACTTTATATACTGCCGGCGCACGTTCCTTGAGAGCCGATGGATTCTTCAAATTCGCTTGACCGTATGCGGCGGGGACAGCAGCGAGCACTACAAAAAGCCAAACTTTTTTCATCGGGTGGCCCCTTTCATCATGACAGACAATACTTCGACCGGCGTTTCATAACGATCGAAGGGACCCCGAATCTGAACGCCTTGGACCGTGCCGTGGATACGTTCAAGAATTTCTTGAGCAATGAGTATGCCTTCATTACGCGCATGCTCGGGACTCTTCGATTGAGCTTCACGCATACGTTCCAGAATGCTGTCGGGGATCGAGCAGCCAGGTATCTCGTAGTTTAGAAATTCCGCAGTTTTATAATTTGGTAGCGGCACGATGGCGGCGATCACGGGGATCTTCGAATTGCCGGCGCGATCGAGAAAGCGTTCCAGTACAGTGGCGTCAAAGACCGGCTGCGTCAGAACAAATTCTGCTCCGGCTTCGACCTTATAAAAGAATCGCTTCAATTCCAGATCGCTCATGGCGCCTGGATTTGCACCGACGCCAATGACAAACCCGGTCGGTTTTCCGATTGATTTACCGCCCACATCCACGCCGCCATTCAACCGGCTGACCATATTCGTGAGACCGATGGAATCGACTTCGTAGATGGCAGTCGCATCGCTGTGCTCGCCGATCTGATGCGGATCGCCCGTTATGAGAAGAAGATTTCGGAGACCCAGAGCATAAGCCCCGAGCAAGTCGGACTGCATGCCCAGAAGATTTTTGTCGCGGCACGTGTAGTGGGCCAGACTTTCGATTTCCGTCGACTTCTCCAACAGCACTGCCAGAGAAATCGCGCTCATGCGGGCGCTGGATGGCGGAGCATCAGGAACGTTGATCGCGTCGACGTCCTGCGCCTGAAGATATTTGGCCTTCTCGATCGCTTTCGCGAAATCGTGGCCAATCGGCGGGATCATCTCCACGATCTTGATGAATTCTTTTGTGGCCAGTTTCCGTCCGAGGCGGGATCTAGATTCCAGCGGGATTGAACTCTCACCCTCAGTGCCCTCTCCCGCTGGGAGAGGGCGGCGCGAAGCGCCGGGTGAGGGTCCGAGCACCGCAACACCCACCGATTTCACCGCGGCTCGAATCGCCTTGATATGCTGCGGAGTGGTTCCGCAGCAGCCGCCGACAATCCGGACTCCGTATTGAACAAATTTCTTCGCGTATGACGCCATGTATTCCGGCGAGCCCAGATAAATATTTCTGCCTTCGACATTCCTTGGTTTGCCCGCGTTTGGCTGCACAGAGAGCTTTTTCGACGTCACATTCGCGATGCGTTCGATGGCATCCAGCATGATTTGGGGCCCAACGCTGCAGTTCAGGCCAAGTACATCGGCTCCCCATTCTTCCAAGCGCTTTGCGAACACTTCCGGTGGCGTGCCTTCCAGGCTGTTGCCGTCTTCTTCAATGGACATCTGCACGATCAAAGGCTGGTCCGTCACATCCCGTACGCCGCGAATGGCCGCGTAAACTTCATTCAAATCGAAAAACGTTTCCAGAATAAGTGCATGGACGCCGCCGTCGACGAGCGCCTTTGCCTGTTCTCGAAAAGTGACCTGTGCTTCTTCAATCGCCGTCTTGCCCCACGGTTCGATGCGAATTCCCAGCGGTCCGATAGCTCCCGCCACAAGGATATTATCGCCGGCGATGTCGCCGGCGATCCGGGCGCCTTGAATGTTGATGTGACGGATCTGGTCGGCAAGACCATGAGTCATCAGCTTTGTCCGGTTCGCCCCGAACGTGTTCGTTTCAATAATATCGGCGCCGGCCTTGATGTAATCGAGATGAACCTCCCGCACCAGCTCTGGGTTTGAAATATTCAGTTCGTCGAAGCAGCGGCTGATGAACACGCCTTTACTGTAGAGCATCGTGCCCATCGCCCCATCGCAGACGAGCACATGATTCTCCAGCCGAGTCAAGAGGTCCTGCATAGCAGAAAAGTCTAATATAAGTCGCGCTGTGGATGATCTCGAATTGGCAAGGCTGTCCCCGCGGCCACGTAATCCGGTACGGGACTTAGATATAATTTTGGAATGAAGGACATTGTCATCGTTTCAGGCAAACGGACGCCGATGGCGGAATACGGCGGTGCGCTTCGCGAGTGCAGCGCGTTGGAACTCGGTGCGATCGCCGCGAGAGCGGCTATCGGGCAATGCAAATTCGAGCCGCGCGAATTCGATCACGCCATCTTTGGTAATGCGCTGCAAACCAGCGGCGACGCACTGTACGGCGCGCGCCATGTGGCGCTGAAGGCAGGCCTTCCCATCGAAGTACCGGCGCTTACCGTAAATCGGTTGTGCGGTTCGGGCATTCAATCCATCATTTCGGCGGCGCAACTCATTGAACTTGGCGAAGCCGACACGGTTCTTGCGGGGGGAATGGAATCCATGAGCCAGGCGCCTCACGTTATACGCGGCGCGCGCTGGGGTCTCAAATTAGGTCAAAGCAAATTGGAAGATTCCTTGATGGTCGCACTGATGGATACATATTGCGGTTGTTATATGGCAACGACGGCTGAGAACCTCGCGCGCAAGCACGGAATCACGCGAGAAGCGCAGGATGAGTTTGCACTGCGCAGCCAAAAGCTCGCGGCAGCGGCATGGAGCGCCGGACGGGTCCAAGAGGAGATCACTTCTGTCGAACTCGTCACGCGTGACGATCACATGCGACCGGACACGACTCTTGAAGGACTGGCGAAATTGAAGCCGGCCTTCGGGAAGGAAGGATTCGTCACGGCGGGAAATGCCAGTGGAATTGTCGATGGCGGCGCAGCCGTTGTCGTTACCACACCCGAGCGCGCGAAGACTAAACCTCTGGGACGCATCGTTAGTTGGGGAATTGCCGGTGTGCCGCCGGAACTCATGGGAATTGGTCCGGTACCAGCGGCCAGGATAGCGTTGGAGAAGGCAAAATTAAAGCTATCCGACATCGATCTCGTCGAGATCAACGAAGCATTTGCGGCGCAGTATCTCGCGGTGGAAAAGCTCCTCGAATTGGATCGAGATAAGGTGAACGTGAATGGCGGTGCTATCGCGCTCGGCCATCCGCTAGGCGCAACAGGCACGCGATTGGTGATGACCGTCCTCTATGAATTGCGCCGCCGCAACAAAAGGTATGGACTTGCCGCCGCATGTATCGGCGGGGGGCAGGGAATCGCGATGATTGTGGAGGCCATCTGATGGTCATCAAAAAGGTCGGCGTTTTGGGTTGTGGATTGATGGGATCCGGTATTGCGCAGGTGTCGGCCGGGGCTGGTTACTCTACGGTCGTGAAGGAAATCGCCGACGATTTCCTGAAGAAAGGATTGTCGTCGATTGAAAAATCATTGGGAAAATTTGTTGAGAAGGGCACTATCACACGGGACCAACGCGCCGAGACGCTGGGACGTTTAAAGGGCACCACGAAGTTTGAAGACCTCGGAGATTGCGACATCGTCATCGAGGCCATCACTGAAAATCTCCAGCTCAAGCGCGAAACTTACGCAACCATCGACAAGATCGTCAAACCCCCGGCGATTTTTGCCAGCAATACATCGTCGCTCGTGGTCACGGAAATGATGACAGCGACGAAACGCGTCGACCGCTTTATCGGCATGCATTTCTTCAATCCGGTGCCGCTGATGAAACTGGTAGAAGTCGTTGGGACGATTACGACATCGAAGGAGATTCTCGATGAAGCGATGAAGTTTGCCGCAAGTCTGGGCAAGGTTCCAATCCGGACCTCGGATCGATCCGGATTTGTCGTGAATCGATTGCTCGTGCCTTACCTGCTCGACGCAATCCGGGCCCTGGAAGAAGGCGTGGGCAGTGTCGAGGACATCGATAACGGCATGAGGCTGGGATGCGGCTACCCGATGGGGCCATTTACGCTCCTCGACTTCGTGGGCCTGGAGACGACGTACTACATCGCCAATATCATGTTCGAAGAATTTCGCGAGAAACGGTTCGCTCCGCCCCCGCTGCTCAAACGTCTTGTGTTGGCCGGTCATCACGGAAAAAAAACCGGCCGCGGGTTTTACGACTACTCGGACCCCGCCAATCCAAAACCGTTGTATTAAACTGTAGCGGCGGTCGCTGTAGTAGCATCGCTACAGTTATGTACCGATTCGCCATCGTTGCGCGCAGCCTCAAGGAACAGAGCGCCGCTACAGTAGCATCGCTACAGTTATGTACCGATTCGCCATCGTTGCCAGCGAATACAATTCCGTCATCGTGGATCGGCTCATTGCCGGTGCACGGCGCGCGCTGAAAGATCAGGAGCAAGTGAATTTGATACGGGTTCCGGGGTCGTTCGAAATCCCGCTGGCGGCGAAGCGCGCCGCTCTGTCGAAGAAATATGATGCGGTTGTGGCGCTGGGATGTGTGCTGCGCGGCGAGACACCCCATTTCGAATACATCAGCCGCGCCGTCAGCAACGGATTACAACGCGTGGCCTTAGAAGCGGGTATTCCGGTGGGTTTTGGAGTCTTGACGGTGGATACGGTAGAGCAAGCGATGGAGCGTTCCGGCGATTCGGGCAACAAAGGGTTTGAAGCGGCCATGGCCGCTTTCCAGATGATTAAAGTGCTCAGCGAGATCTGATGGGACCACGGCGCAAAGCCAGAGAATACGCCCTGCAAATGCTGTTTCAGTGGGATATCACCCGCGACAGCATCGATCAGATTGCCGCGACTTTTTTTAATGGCCAGGATGAAGAACCCGGTGTCATTGCTTTCGCACGCCAGCTCGTGATACAGACCGTGGAGCACGTGGAAGAGATCGACGCGTTGATCCAGCGTCATGCCGAGCACTGGCGGTTGGACCGCATGGCCACTGTAGACCGTAATTTGCTTCGTCTGGCAAGCCAGGAATTTCTGTTCGACAAAGAAACTCCCAAGACCGTGGTCATCAACGAAGCGATTGAGATCGCGCGTCGCTTCAGCACTCAGGAGTCGCCTCAGTTCATCAATGGCATTCTGGACAGCATCAAGAGGGAGCTGGAAAGCTAAGTGGAGCCACTCGAACAGATTCGCATTCAAAAGCTGCAGCAGATCAAGGATCTCGGAGTTGACCCGTACCCGACGTACCACCGCTATACGCATACGCTCGGTGAAGTGGTGAAACAATTCTCGGTCAAAACCGTCGAGGAATTGGACGAGAGCCACCATCGAGTTCGAATCGCCGGCAGGATTCTGACGAACCGCCCATTTGGAAAGGCCGGCTTTCTCACCTTATCCGACGGCGAAGGCCAGCTTCAAGTGTACGTGAAGAAAGATCGCCTGCCGGAACGCGATTTTCAATTGTACAAATTGCTCGATATCGGCGACTTCATCGGCGTCGAGGGAACGCTGTTTCGCACGAAAACGGGCGAGCTGACTGTGCTTGCGGGCGAGCTGACATTTTTAGCCAAGTGTTTCCTGCCGCTGCCGGAGAAGTGGCATGGACTGAGGGACATTGAAATCCGTTACCGCCAGCGCTACATCGATCTTGTTGTGAATCGCGAAGTCCGCGAAGTGTTTGTCAAGCGCGGCGTCATTATTCGCGAGTTGCGGAAGTTTCTCGACGATCGTGACTATCTCGAAGTCGAAACACCGATCCTCCACCCGATCGCCGGAGGAGCGCTCGCCAAGCCGTTCAAGACGCATCACAACGCGCTCGACATGTCTCTATATCTGCGCATCGCTCCCGAGTTGTATCTGAAACGTCTCATCGTCGGCGGGTTGAATCGGGTTTATGACTTGAATCGAATCTTCCGCAACGAAGGTATCTCCACGCGCCACAATCCCGAATTCACGATGCTCGAGTTCTACCAGGCCTACAGCAATTACACCGACCTGATGGATCTCACTGAAGAGATGCTGACCGGCATCGCCGAGAAAGTTTGCGGTTCGAAGGTGATCACATACGACGACCTGCAGATCGATTTTCGGAAATGGACGCGACTCTCCATGAAAGAGGCGATCCTCAAGTTTTCAGCGGAGAAAATCGATGAAGACAGGCTGAGTGATCACGCGGCGGTCGAAGCGTTATTGAAACACTTGCAGGCTGAGTTCGATCCTAAATTGCCGCTCGGCAATCTCATTGGAATTTTGTTTGAGACTGTAGCCGAACAGCATCTCGTGCAACCCACCTTCATTTACGACTACCCGGTCGAACTGTCGCCCCTGTCAAAACGAAAAGCAAGCGACCCGAGTCTGGTTGAGCGCTTCGAGCTGTATATCGGAGGGATGGAAATCGCCAATGGCTATTCCGAGTTGAACGATCCCATGGATCAACGCGAGCGATTCCTTTCGCAGTTGCGCGAGCGGGAACGCGGCGATGAGGAAGCGCATCAGATGGACGAAGATTACATCCGCGCCTTGAGCTACGGAATGCCTCCAACGGCGGGTGAAGGCATTGGCGTGGACCGGCTAACGATGCTGTTGACGAATTCAACGTCGATCAGAGATGTGATTCTGTTTCCGCATTTGAGGGCAGAATGAGGGCTTTATTCTATGAAATTCGAAGTAATCGTAGCCGTTCGCTATCTCAAGGCCAAGCGCAAACAAGCCGTCATCTCGCTCATCACTCTCATCTCCATCATCGGCGTTGGGGCCGGTGTCGCCGCTCTGATTATTGCTCTTGCCATCAATGCGGGTTTTCGTGATGACCTGCAGAGGAGATTGCTCGGCGCGCAGGCGCACGTTTCGGTGTTGCGCAAGGACCGGGCTACGGGCATTTCCGATTACCTGAGGACCACGAAAGAGGTTGAGCAAGTTCCCGGTGTTGTGTTTGCTGCTCCAGCCTTCTATCAGAAGGGGTTGATCTACAGCGGATCGCAGGCGGCCGGCATCATTGTCAAAGGCATTCTTCCGGAGATGGAGAGTCCGTTATCGGCGCTTTCGGCCAACATGGTCGACGGGAGTCTGAAAGATTTCCGCGATGACTCTGTGATTCTCGGAAAGGAGCTATCGAAAACGCTCGGCACTTTCCATGGCGATCGCGTGAAGATTGTCAGTATCGAGACGTCGCTGACTCCGCTAGGGGCCATCCCTCGCAACCGGACCTTCACAGTGAGCGGGTTATTCGAATCTGGACTTTACGAGTTGGATAGCACGTGGGTTTACATTCCACTGACTGCGGCTCAACGGCTCTTCGGCCTGGGAGATGTCGCGTCGACAATCGAAGTGAAGGTGAACGATATCTATCAGGCAAAAGCGATCGGCCGGAAGATCATCGACCGTATCGGCGCAGATTTCGATTTTACGGACTGGATGACCATGAACCAATCCATCTTTCAGGCGCTTCGCCTCGAGCGTATCGTGACGCTCATTACGATCGGTCTGATCGTTCTGGTCGCTGCGCTGAACATCGTCGCGACGCTCATCATGATGGTGTTGGAGAAAACGCGTGATATCGCGATTCTTATGTCGATGGGGGCCACGAAGGACAACATTCGCCGTATCTTTATCTTGCAGGGCGTCATTATCGGCGTGATTGGAACCGCATTCGGCGTCGTTGTTGGACAGACCGCATGCCGCATCGCGGACAAATATCATCTTATCAGCCTCGCGCCCGACGTCTATTCGATCGCTTACGTTCCTTTCAAAGCGGCAGCGCTGGATTCGGCAATTGTTGCGGGTTTGGCCGTTTTGATTAGCTTTGTTGCAACCCTTTACCCTTCGGCCGCGGCTTCGAAACTCCAACCTGTGGAAGCGCTGCGATACGAATGATCCAGGCGCAAAATCTCACGAAGATTTATAAAAGCCCCGCCTCTCAAATAGTGGTTTTCGAAGACCTGAACTTCGAGGTCCAGGCCGGCAGCCTTTTCGCGATAATTGGTCCCTCGGGTGCTGGGAAGAGCACCTTACTTCACCTTCTTGGCGGGCTGGACCGGCCGACCCGAGGTGACGTGCTGTTCAAGAATCAGAGTATTTTCCAATGGCAAGCTTCACAGCTGGCTCAGTTCAGAAATCGTCATGTGGGTTTCGTCTTTCAATTTCATCATCTTCTGCCGGAATTCACCGCGCTCGAGAATACGATGATGCCGAAGCTCATTCGGGGTGACGACCGCAGCAGCACCGAAGCAACGGCACGTCAAATTCTTGATCGGGTAGGCCTGGCCCAGCGGCTCGACCACAAAGTGGGTGAGGTTTCCGGGGGGGAACAACAGCGGATCGCGATAGCGCGGGCCTTGATTGGTCAGCCCGAATTGTTATTGGCCGATGAGCCTACCGGCAATCTCGACCACCGGACCGGTGACGCTATTTTTCAAATGATTCGCGAGCTTCATCGGGAGCGGGGGCTTACTTCAGTCATCGTCACTCATAATGAGCGGATCGCCGTCCAATGTAACGAGGTCTGGGAACTCGACGCGGGCGCGTTTGAAAGAAAGGGATAAAATTTCAAGGTTGTGAGACTTACGCACATCGTTTAGAATCAAGACAGCCGCGGCTACGTGTCGACCAAGGTACTAGGCGCAGTGGAGCCCGGGTTGCCAGGTGACGGCTACATGAGAGAATCAAAAGACTATGTTCGAACGATATACCGAGAGAGCACGACGGGTCATATTCTTCGCCCGCTATGAAGCTAGCCAGTTCGGGAGCACGACGATCGAAACCGAGCATCTGCTTCTCGGATTGATCCGCGAAGATAAGAATCTGACTAATCGTTTCCTTCGAAATCATTCTTCTATCGAAAGCATTCGGAAGGAGATCGAAGGTCGAACCACGATTCGCGAGAAAGTCTCGACGTCGATCGATCTTCCTCTTTCGAACGAATGTAAACGCATCCTTGCCTACGCTGCCGAAGAGGCGGAGCGGCTTAATCACCGGCACATCGGCACAGAACATTTATTGCTCGGCATCCTTCGTGAAGAAAAATGCGTCGCTGCGGAGATTCTTCACGAGAGGGGGCTTCGGCTTAACGCCATTCGAGAGGAACTGGCGCGCTCCGTCGTTGACCGCCAAACGCTTATCAAGCCGAAGGAAACCCCGCTACTTAGCGAATTTTCCCGAGATCTCACGCAAGCCGCGATGGATGGTATTCTGGACCCGCTTGTCGGCCGTGATGCGGAGATTGATCGCGTCATTCAAATCCTCTGCCGGAGGACGAAAAACAACCCGGTCCTGATCGGCGATCCTGGCGTGGGAAAAACGGCCATCGTTGAAGGTCTCGCGCAGCGCATCGTCGATGGTGAGGTTCCGTCGTTTCTCTCCGACAAGCGCATTCTGGTGCTGGATCTCTCGCTGATTGTGGCGGGAACGAAATATCGCGGCCAGTTTGAAGAGCGCTTGAAAACCATCATGAAAGAGCTCGTCGATAATCCGAACACCGTTGTATTCATTGACGAGTTACACACACTAGTCGGTGCGGGATCGGCGGAAGGTTCACTCGATGCGGCGAACATTCTGAAGCCGGCATTGTCGCGCGGCGAGATCCAGTGTATCGGCGCAACAACCCCAGCCGAATACCGCAAATCGATCGAGAAAGACCGGTCGTTGGAACGGCGTTTCCAGGCCGTGAAGGTCGGAGCACCGAGCGAGAGTGAAGCCGTGCGGATCTTGCAGGGTGTCAAGTCTCGTTATGAAAAATTCCACATGGTGAACTATACCGATGAGGCGATCGAGTCGGCGGTGTACCTGTCGAACCGGTATATTCCCGATCGGTTTTTACCCGACAAAGCCATCGACCTTCTCGATGAAGCCGGCGCGCGTGTCAAGCTTCGCCAGGCAACGCTGCCTTCGGAAATGACCGACATCCAGCGGCGGATCAAGTTCATCGTCGCGCGGATGGAAAGCGCGATCTCGAGCAAGGACTTCGAAAAGGCCGAGCATTACAAGAACCAAGAGCAGCTCGAGCGTGAGAACCTGCGCAATGTTCGGGAGAAGTTCAATATCAGCGAAACCACGAGCATGGGCGTTGTGACCAAAGCCGATATCGAAGATGTGGTTTCGCGCTGGACAGGCGTTCCCGTCAACTCGATCAAAGAAGAAGAAATGCAGAGGCTCTCGAGGATCGAAGAAGAACTGCATCGGCGCATCGTCAGCCAGGATCAGGCCATCAACGCGCTCGCGCGCGCCATCCGGCGGTCCCGTGCGGGCTTGAAATCGCCCCACCGTCCGGCTGGCTCGTTCTTATTCCTCGGCCCGACCGGCGTCGGAAAGACGGAAATGGCTCGGTCGCTGGCCCAGTTCCTGTTCGGCAGCGAAAAATCTTTGATCCGGTTCGACATGTCCGAGTTCATGGAAAAGCATTCGGTGTCGAAGCTGATCGGATCGCCTCCAGGGTATGTCGGCTATGAGGAAGGCGGCCAGCTTACCGAGCGTGTAAAGCGGAATCCGTACTCCGTCATTTTGCTCGACGAAATCGAAAAGGCCCATCCGGATGTGTACAACATCCTGTTGCAAGTCTTTGAAGATGGGCATTTGACCGACGGCCTCGGCAATACCATCGATTTCAAGAACACCATCATCATCATGACCTCGAACATCGGCGCGCGCTTCCTGTCCAAGCACACCAGCCTGGGTTTCCAGGCGCCGAGCGAAGAAGCGACGGCTCAGAAGATGGAAGATGCCGTCATGCAGGAAGTGAAGAGGCTGTTCAATCCGGAATTTATCAACCGGTTGGATGAAATCATCATCTTCAATTCATTGACGAATGAGGATCTCGGCCGCATCGTCGATATGATGATTGCGCAATTGAACGAGAACCTTGTCCACAAGAGGCTTGAGGTCTCCATCACCGATGACGCGAAACAATGGATCCTCGACAAGGCTTGTCGTGACAAAAACTACGGCGCACGCCCACTACGTCGAGCGATTCAGCGCTATATCGAAGATCCGTTGTCGGAAGCTCTCATCCAGGGGAATCTGAAGGAGTTGTCCAAAGTCGAGGTTTATATGGAGGGCGGGCAGCTCTGGTATCGTCCCATGGATCGGGACCGCGAAGAAGTCGGCGTACCACTGACCATGTAGGAAATTTGTAATTCAGGGACCCACCCCGAATTCTGAACCACAGGAATTCGGGGTGGGTCCCTGAATTACAGTAACAAAATCCCCGCTATCCAGTCTAAATCCGTCCACTTATAGTAAAATTCACGGGCTTGGAGGGTGCATGATGGCCGTTACAGTGTTGTTGGCTCTCGTTTTTACAGCTGTAGAGCCGCAGGCGCTGCAGACTCCTGATCCAAATCGCATCGAAGAAGTCCGTGTGACCGGCAATCGCAGGATACCGTCGGACACGATCAAGTACAACCTTCAGACGAAGCCAAATGACCAGTTCAACCCAAACGTCATCCGCCGGGATATCAAAACGCTCTATGCCCTCGGGCATTTTGACGATATCCGAGTCGAGGAAGATCAGGGGAAGACCGGCAAGATCATCATATTCCGGGTCAGGGAAAAGAAGCTGATTCGGAGCGTGAAATATGATGGCTTGAAATCCGTCACAAACTCCGAGGTTCTCGACAAATTGAGGGAAAAAAAGGCCAGCATCAGCCAGGAATCCCCGTACGATCCCACCAAGATAAGGAAAGCCGAAACGATCATTAAGATGATGCTCGCCGAGAAGGGTCACCAGGACGCCACGGTTGAGGCGACAACTGAAGACATTCCTCCCAACTCCATTGCCGTGACATTCAAAGTCGATGAGGGACCGAAGATTCGGATTCAAAAGATCTCGATCGAAGGTAACAAAGTCTTCCCGGCTAGCCAAATCAAGAAATCAATGAAACTTATCAAAGAGGCCGGCCCTTTGACGGTTTTTACCAGTAAAGACACTTACTTCGACCTCAAGCTTGCCGACGATATCACCCGCATTCGTATGCTGTACGCCGAGCACGGATATGTGCGCGCGAATGTGCTCGATCCGGTGGTCGAGACAAAACCGCAACAGCTTCATCGAACTCTGCCTTTCATCCGGCCGCCATTCCCGTGGGGCATACCGATTCCGTTCAAGAAAAAAACACTCGATCGCTACTACATCACGATCAAGATCGAAGAAAACGATCAATATCGGGTTGGAGATGTCAAAGTTACCGGGGCCAAGCAGTTCAATGAAACGGTAGTCAAGTCCGTGCTGGGTCTGGTGCCTGGAGAGGTCTTCAATGAGGAACGGCTTCGGAAAAGCTTTGAAAATCTAAAGAAACTGTATGGGGCACGAGGGTATATCAATTTCACCGCTGTGCCGGTCCAGGATTTTGATGAAGCCAAGAAGCTGGTCAATTTGAACATCAGCGTGGACGAAGACCGTCAATTTTACGTGAATCGCATCGCGTTCAGCGGAAACACGACGACTCGCGACAAGGTCATCCGCCGCGAGGTCATGGTGGAAGAGGGGCAGGTGTTCAACTCCGCACTGTGGGACATGAGCCTGCAACGCTTGAATCAGCTCGGCTATTTTGAAGAGATCAAGACGGAAGATGCAGAAGTGAAGCCGAACCCGACGCAACCGCAGGTCGACATCAATCTCAAGGTCAAGGAAAGGGGCCGCAATTCGATCGGGTTCAATGGAGGCGTGAGTGGAATCGGGGGAAGCTTCATGGGCATCAGTTACGAAACCAACAACTTCCTGGGTTTCGGCGAAACATTGGGAGTGACGCTTCAGGGCGGAACCCGGCAATCACAATACGTTCTCAGCTTCACGGAGCCGTATCTGTTCGATCGTCCGCTAACGGCCGGATTCTCGGTATTTAAATCGTCATTCCGCTACGATCAGGCACGCGAATTCTTCGGGCTGGATCCCAGCAAGCTTCCTCAAGGGTTGGGTTTTGAGAACCGGTTGAATTTCACGCAGCAAGGTTCCGGGTTCAACGTATTCAGCAGCTATCCGTTCAAGATCTGGAATCGCTTCGGTCTGAATTTTGGGATCAACCATTCCGTGACGAGCGCGATCAACCCCGCCACTGAAGAATATTTCAAATCGGTCACCACTCAGAATAATCAGTCATTCATTTCGAACACGGGTGCAGGGAGCTTTTCCGACTTTCACGCGCACACGCTCATCCCGAGCTTCACTCGTAACCGTACTCAAGGGACTCCGATCTTTCCAACTGGAGGATCGAGCACTTCACTGACGTTTGAATACACAGGCGGATTTCTGGGCGGAACTGTAAACTACGTTCGTCCTACCTTGGACTACCGTTATTTCCATCCTATGAACAAAGGACGGAATATACTCGCTGTCCGTTTCCTCGGCTCGTTTGTGCAAGGATTCGGCGGAACGGCGGTTCCGTACTATCAACGGTACTTCCTCGGCGGCGATTTCGATATCCGGGGTTTCGATTTCCGTGCGATCAGTCCCATCGCGTTCGTCGTTCGCAACGTGAATGTCATCGATTCCGAAACCGGCAACAGTGTTGCACGGCCGTTCGACGATATTGTTTATGTTGGAGGCGATACTCAGGGGGTCATGAACCTCGAGTATCGAATTCCCGTCATCGGCCGCATCTTCACGATTGCACCCTATTTCGATATCGGCAACGCCTGGGTTTTGAGAAAGGATCAATTGACACGGCAGATCATCAACAGCGAAGGGGAGATCACTAAAGAAAAAGTTACATTCCTTCCCGGCACGAATTCCGGCTTCAGGGCAAGCACGGGGATCGAATTCCAGGTGATGATGCCGGTGATCAATGCGCCTTTCCGATTAATCTTCGCGATGAATCCGAATCGGATCGATCGTAATTTCTCCGGACAAGCGACCGGACTGCAGTTTGGCATTCATGAGAAACGGCGCGATTTCAAGTTTACAGTTGGGAGAACTTTCTGATCTTCTAAGTCCCGCTCCGGGATGGCGTCTACTCCACGGGACGTCTCCGTGGAGTCGACAGCATCCTCAGCGGGACTTAAAATTCAAATTTCGAGATAAATGAGGGTGAGATGAGAAAAATAACCATCGTCGGTTCGATTTTGTTGCCTGCGGCATTGTTTGCGCAGGCTCCAGCTCCAGCACCGGCACCACAGGCTCCAGCACCGGCAGCGCAGGCTCCGAAGGAGACTTCCGCCGCCGCAGCCTCAGCGGGAGCGGGCCGAGTAGCAGTTGTCGATTTTCAAAAGGCTGTCGTTGAAAACGCCGAGGGCAAAAAGGCTCAGGAAAGATTCATGGCGGAAGTGAACAAGCGGCAGAAGGATTTCGAGGGGAAACAGAAGAGTCTGACCGACGCGCAAAACAAACTCCAGACTCAGGCCCAAGTGCTGACCGATACGGTGAAGGCCGATCTGAATCGCCAGATCGATAAGCTCAACACCGAACTTCAACGTATGAACGATGACGCCCAAAAAGATCTCGGCGATCTTCAGCAGCAACTTTTCCGGCCGATTATGGAGCAGACGCAAAAGGTTCTGCAGGCGTATTCGGTGGAGAACGGCTTTGCCGTCGTTTTTGATGTTTCGAGCCAGGCCAACAGCATCATTTACGTCCAGGATGTTGCCGACATCACGACAGAGATCATCCGCCGCGTAGATGCTACCGTTGCCAAAGCGCCTGCCGCCGCACCCGCCGCAGCGCCGAAACCGGCAGAACCTCCCAAAAAATAGGTGAACGAACTCCGAATTGCCGAGATCATGCGGATTCTTCCGCATCGGTATCCGTTTCTCCTGGTCGATCGTGTTCTCGAGGTCGACCCGGACAGACGGATCGTCGCGCTGAAGAACGTTACGATTAATGAACCGTTCTTCAACGGCCATTTTCCATCTACGCCGGTCATGCCTGGAGTGTTGACGATCGAATCTATGGCGCAAGCGGGTGCCATTCTTGGCTTGCTCGAAAAGAATGCCGATCTCGGCAAGGCCCTTGTGTATTTTATGGGAATCGATGAGGCGAAATTCCGCCGGCCGATCGTTCCGGGCGACCAGATGCGAATCGTTGTTGAAGTCCTCCGGCGGAAGGCGATCGTCTGGAAAATGAAAGGAGAAGTCTACGTCGGACCGGAATTGGCGGCCGAAGCGATTCTGCTTTCTTCTATAGGGCAGCAGCCGTGATCCATGCCTCCGCCATCGTCAGCCCGGAAGCCGAGATTAGTGATGATGTGTGGATCGGACCGTACTGCCGGGTTGGCCCGCGCGTTCAGATAGGAAAAGCGTGCCGTTTCGAATCGCATGTCGTGGTCGAGGGGCCGGCGAAGATTGGTGAAGGCAATCGCTTCTATCCGTTTGCGACAATCGGTCTGGATCCCCAGGATCTGAAATTCAAAGGCGAAGAAACATTCCTGACGATCGGCAATCACAATATTTTTCGTGAATACGTGAATGTCCATCGTGGAACGAGGGGCGGCGGAGGTAACACCCGGATCGGGGATCACAATTTCCTGATGGCGTATGCGCACGTCGGCCACGACAGTGTTCTGGGCAACCATATCATCATGGCCAACGCAGCTACGCTCGCCGGCCATGTCTTGATCGAAGATCATGCGACGATCGGCGCGTTTTCGGGTGTGCATCAGTTCTGCCGCATTGGAATGCATGGCTATGTCGGCGGCTACACGGTTGTCACCAAAGACGTCCTGCCGTTTTCCAAAACGGTCAGCGAGCGGAACACGAAAGCCTACGGTCCGAATGTCATCGGCCTCGAGCGGAAAGGTTTCATGCCGCAACAAATTAAGGACATCAAAAAAGCGTTTCTTTTGTTGCTGCAATCAGATCTGAACACGAGCCAGGCGGTCGAAGCCATCAAGGCCCAAGTGAACTCGCCTGAAGTTCAGATCATTTTGGATTTCATTGAGAAATCGGATCGTGGTGTCATCAAGTAAATACGGACTCATTGCCGGAAACGGAAGGTTTCCTTTCCTTGTGCTCGAGGCGGCGCGCAGCCAGGGAATCGAGATGGTCGTTGCGGCCATCAAGGAAGAGACATTCCCTGAGATTGAGCAGCATGCCAATACTGTGCATTGGATGTCTCTGGGCCAGCTTGGCAAACTGATCAAGACGTTCAAATCCGAAGGTGTTCATCACGCGATTATGGCGGGACAGGTCAAGCACAAGCAGATCTTCAGCTCCATCGTGCCTGATTTCAAGATGCTTCAACTTCTAGCCGGCCTGGCGATCAAGAATACGGACTCGCTTATTGGTGCCGTCGCGAAAATCCTCGAGGATGAAGGAATTCATCTGATCGACTCGACGCTGTTCCTGCGCCCTCTTTTGGCCGAGGCCGGTGTGTTGACGGCGCGAGCACCTTCCGCCGAGGAGAAACGCGACCTCGACTACGGTTACAAGATCGCGCGGGAACTCGGAAAGCTGGACCTGGGTCAATCGGTTGCCGTTTCCGACGGCGCCTGCATCGCCTTAGAAGCCATGGAAGGAACCGATGCGGTTATGGAACGAGCGGCTTCAATTGCAAATGGCCGGCCGCTTCGGGTCGTCAAATTGGCAAAACCCAACCAGGACTTGCGCTTCGATGTTCCGGTTATCGGTCCCCCTACTGTCCGGCTGATGGAGCGTCTGAAGGTCACGGCGCTGGCGATCGAGGCCGGAAAAACGTTGATGATCGATCGGCAGGAATTGATACGCGAGGCGGATACCGCGGGAATTGCAATCATCGCGGTGGAGTAAAAATGAAGATCGCCGTCATCGGTGTTGGGTATGTCGGAAAGGAGCACGCGCGGCTCTACGCCGAGCTCCCAGACGTGGAGCTTGCCGGTGTTGTCGACGTACTCCGGCCCCGCGCCGAGGAAGTTGCAGCGCTGTACAAGACCACGCCGTTTACGGATTATCGTGAAATCCTGGGCAAAGTGGATGCTGCGACTTTGGCCGTTCCCACTATCGATCACGGCCGAATTGGTATTGATCTGCTCGACAACGGCATCGATGTTCTCGTTGAGAAGCCAATCGCTTCGAATCTCGAAGAAGGACGAGAGCTAATCGACCGGGCGCGGCGAAACGGCCGCGTGCTGCAGGTCGGCCACGTTGAGCGATTCAATCCGGTGGTTGCGGCAGCCCGCGAGGCCGCGACTCGGCCGCAATTTTTCGAGATCCATCGGCTTGCTGCGTTCTCTCCGCGTAGTCTTGACGTGGACGTGGTGCTCGATCTCATGATCCACGATATCGACATCGTGCTCAGTCTCGTTCCCGCTCCGGTGCGTGAGATTCGAGCTGTCGGAATTCCCGTGCTGTCTCGGAAGGCCGATATCGCAAACGCCCGCGTCGAATTTGAAGATGGCTGCGTGGCGAACTTTACGGCCAGCCGCGTCAGCTTTGAGAAGACGAGGAAGTTACGCTTTTTTCAACCGCATGATTACATTTCCGTCGATTATGCGAGTCAAACTGGAATCATTGTATCGCTCCGCATGGGACGGGTGCTGGAGCGTAAACTCGAACCGCCGAAGGAGGAGCCGTTGAAGCTCGAGTTGCAGTCTTTTACCGAATGTGTCCGAAAGCGAGGAAAGCCTGCCGTCTCCGGAGAAGATGGTCTTCGTGCGCTCGAATTAGCCATGCGTATTAACGGTGCTATCACCGAGGTACTTGTGTTACGTTGAGCCTGAGCGGGAAAGCGGATTTTACAAATGCTTTTTGAGAAAGACGAAGCTGTCGAGCTTCAACCGCAGAGAACCAAGACCCTACTGATTTCTGTCGGCATTCATCTGCTGTTGCTTGTTTTTCTGGCATTGAATCCGGAGCTTATAACGTCCACGCCGAAGCGGATCATTCGGATAATGGGTCAGGACTACGACCTGAGTAAGCAACAGCTCACCGAGCTAGTCGTGCCGCCGGATAGTCTGCGGCCGAAACCAAAAGTTCCCGCACCGCCATTAGTCCAACCCCCCCTTCCCCAACCGGAGCCGCAAACGGCGCCGCCTCCTGCACCCGCTGCCCCGCCGCCGCCACCGCCACAGGCTCCACCACCGATAATCGGACCGGAGGATGTGATCGCCGACGGCGCCCGTCCCGATGTGCAACCTAAACCTTCGAGAGGAGACACGACGGAGCAGGCTCGTGCCGGAGGCGGGGCGCAGGAACCGCCGAAGCCGCAGCAGCAAGCAGAGAAACCTCCTCAGATTGCGCAGAACACGAACCCCAACGCCATGCGCCTGCCCAACTTGATGGACAGTGCCGGAAAAATCGTCCAGCAGTCGATCGATGAGGCCCGCAGACGCTATTCGCAGGGTCCGCGCACGGGTGTCCCTGGTGTCCAGGAAGATCCCAATTTTTCCACAGAGGAGCCGACGATTCTTTCGGATATGCGCGGCTATGATTTTGGACCTTACATGAATCAAGTGGTCAACCGGGTTCGGGTGAATTGGTACACACTGATTCCTGAAATTGCACGCTTGGGCCGGAAGGGCCGCGTTGTGATCATTTTCACGATTACTAAAAACGGTACGATTGACGATATACGCCTCGTCGCAAATTCCGGCACGGAGCCTCTCGACCGAGCTGCTATGGGTTCCATTACCGCTTCAAATCCATTCGCGAGGCTGCCGTCAGGATTCGACGGCGATCGCCTGGTCCTTCAGTTCACGTTTTTGTATAACATTAGATGATGCGCAAACGCATCGCTGTTGCGTTGCTTCTGATTACAGGAGCGCTCTATGAGCGTCCGGGAGGGTCGCAGACCGCCCCGACAGTAAGGATCGGACTCACCCAAAACGCACCAACGGTTTCAATCCGTTCGGCTCAGCCTTTCACGGTCCAACAGAACCAGACTCGCACCGCGAAATTCACTATGGTAGTCGCTCTCGATCCGGCTGCCGCGAACCGCGTTTTGACACGGGCTGATCTTCAGTACCGCCCCATCGTAGAGATCGACGGCGGCAGGATTGTTGTCGTTCCAAAAAACGAGAGAGTTCGAATCGACCTTCAGGGGAATGCAGGAATTGATGTCGATAATCGAACGTATCGTGGCAGCATCGAGGTATTCGGAAACAGCAGGAACACATTCACGGTTGTGAACGAACTGCCCCTCGAAGATTACTTGCTTGGTGTGGTTCCCAACGAATTAAGTCCCACCACGTTCGCAGAACTCGAGGCCTTGAAGGCACAGGCGGTCGCGGCACGGACATACGTCGTGCGGAACATGGGTCAATCGAAGAATGAGGGTTACGACATCTGCGCCACCGATGCGTGTCAGGTTTACATGGGCCAGGGTTCGGAACTGCCGCTGTCAACGCAGGCCGTTACGGAAACACGTGGAGTTATTGCCACATATAAAGATCAGCCCATCAACGCTCTCTACAGTTCCACCTGTGGCGGACGGACAGAGGACGCGGAGAACATCTTTGATGAAAAGCTCCCCTACCTCGTATCGACGATCTGTGAATACAAGCATCCGGTCCCGTTGGCGTTTTCAACCTCGAGATCTTTTCCGGACTGGAAAGACGCGGTACTTGAAGTTGCAGGCGTGTCCAATTTTTCCGAGGCACAGCATTTCATGGGATTGGCTGTTCGAGGTGAACCGGCGTCAAGTGATCTGACGACTCTCGCAAGCTTCATTCGACAATCGTTCTTCCCCAATGTTCTGACCTCCTCCGATCTTTCTTTTCTCACTGAGCAGGGGATCCTCTCATCATCCGACCAAATTCCCTTAAAAGAAATCTTGTTTCGCCTCGTTGACAAGAAGGCCGCATTCGAGTGGCAACAGGGTGTATTGATTTCCTGGGATGGAACAACAATGAGGCTGCTGGTCGAAGGTCAGCCGAAAGATTTCAATTTGAGTCCAGACGCGCCGATCTATCAGCGCGTCGGCGATGAACGGCTGCCCATGAGCCAAGGCTCCTGGATCGGCGGCGAGCTAATGGATTTTCGAGCTGTTGGAAGCAAGATCCAGATGCTGGTTTATAGGATCAATTTTGCCAATCCCGCCGCAGATCGGTATTCCCGGCTTGCATTGTGGCAAGTTCACAAAACACGCCGTGAGTTGGATGCTGCACTTAAGGCCGTGAATATAGGCGCTATCCGAGACATGCGCGTCATTGACCGCGGTCCGTCCGAACGCCCCGTGATGACGGAGATCATTGGAACCAGCGGCCGCCGTACAGTTCGCGCGCTCCGCCTGCGAACACTACTGGGTTTGCGCGACAGCTTGTTCTCCTTTGACATCGAGCGGAACGCGCAAGGTGAAGTTTTGGGTATGATGTTTTACGGCCGCGGTTGGGGGCACGGCGTCGGTATGTGTCAGGTCGGCGCATATGGCATGGCATTGGAGGGTGCAACGTACGAAGAGATCCTGAAGAAATACTACAAAGGAATCGAATTAAAGAAGCTGTATTAAGAATCCATTTCCCTGCTCGACTGTATCGGCGGTCCGCGAAGCGCAAGCCCGGCAGGGCGCAGCCTCAAAAGGAATGACCGCCGGTATTCCGTTGATTCCGAAAAAACCGGCGCTCATAGAGCGCCGCTACAGCACGCATTTCATGCATCCAGTTCTCGCCATAGTTGGGCCGACAGCTAGCGGCAAATCGGAGCTCGCTCTTTTTCTTGCCGAATGCTTTTCAGGAGAAATCGTCAACTACGATTCGGTCCAGATTTTTCGTTACTTCGATATTGGAACGGCCAAACCGGCGAGTGAGGAACGGGCCCGCGTACCTCACCACATGATCGATATCCGCGAGCCAACAGCTATCTTCACGGCGGGAGATTACCAGCGCGAAGCACGGCGAGTGCTCCACGATATTTGCGGCCGCGGCAAAATGCCCGTTCTGGTCGGAGGCACCGGTTTGTACTTGCGTGCGTTGACGGAAGGATTATTCAATGGTCCTGAACGTTCCATCTACTGGAGAAATCGTCTGGAAATGCTCGCAGAGCGAAAGGGCCGGGAATACCTTCACCGGATCTTGAGCAAGGTCGATCCAGTGGCTGCATCGCGAATCGACGTGCGTGATAAGCCGAAGGTGATTCGTGCGCTCGAAGTCCGCCTCGAGACCGGCAAAGCGCTTTCGAAGCATCTTGACGAACGGCCGCGGTATCCCTTGACCGGCTCTGACGTTCGTTTCATTGGTCTAAGTCCTCCCCGCGAAGAACTCTACCGGCGAATCAATGATCGTGTCCGCCAGATGTTCACTGCAGGTTTGGTTCAGGAGGTCCGTGAGTTGTTGCGAAAGGGTATTCCATCCAGTGCCAAGCCTTTTGAGGCGATCGGGTATCGGCACGTCATCGCACATATCGATTCCTGTATCACGAACGAAGAAACGATTCGTATAATTCAGCGTGATACGAGACGATATGCGAAACGTCAAATGACCTGGTTTCGAAAGCAGCCGGACGTTACTTGGTTTGATGGACCCGGAGACAGCGATGAGATTAAGAACATGGTCCATCAGTTTGTTAAACCGTTTGCCACTTTTTAGGGAGTTCCTATGGAGAACAAAGCGCCTTCCCAGAATATCCAAGACGTTTATCTGAACACTGTCCGCCGAGACAAAGCGCCCGTCACCGTTTTTCTGATCAGCGGTGTAAAATTAATAGGGAAGATTAAAGGATTCGACAAGTACTCGGTGATTCTGGAAGCAAACAATCAAGAACAATTAATCTTCAAACACGCGATCTCGACGGTTTCCACGGCAAAGATGGTTTCGGCTCCGCCTCCCCCACCGGTGCCTCAGCCTCAAACTGCCGCTACTGAACGTACTTAATGGTGTGCGGGAAAATCGGGGACGCACCCCGAATTCTAAAATTCAAGAATTCGGGGAGCGTCCCCGATTTTCCCGCACCAGAGCCCCGAAGCTAAAGAACGATGGAGAGTGCGATACTGGTTGGGACCCACGCTCTCGACGAATTGCGTGAGCTGGCTACTTCGGCCGGCGCACGTATCATCGACGAGGTGATTCAACACCGCGATCGCCCCGACCCGGCCACGTTTATCGGAAAAGGTAAAGTTGAAGAACTCCACGAGGAAGTCGTGGTTGAAGGTGTGGACGTGGTCATCTTTGACGACGAATTATCGCCGGGCCAGGCGAAGAATCTGGAAGAAGCCCTGGATACCAAGGTTGTCGATCGCACCGCTCTTATCCTGGATATCTTCGCGCGGCGTGCGCGAAGTAAAGAAGGCAAGCTTCAGGTCGAGTTGGCACAGCTGGAGTACCGGCTGCCGCGATTGGCCGGTTACCGCGACTATCTCTCTCGTCTAGGCGGCGGAATCGGCACACGGGGTCCCGGCGAGACAAAGCTGGAAATGGACCGCCGGCAAATCCGCCACCGGATCAGCACGCTCAAGAGAGAAATCGAGCAGATTCGAAAACACCGGCAATTGCACCGGGAACGGCGCCGCCGCGAGCACCTTCCCCTAGTTTCGCTGGTCGGCTACACAAATGCCGGCAAATCGACCCTATTTCGATCTTTGTCCAAGGAAAACACGCTTGTCTCGAAACGCCTGTTCTCGACTCTGGACACGTTGATCCGCCGAATTCAGCTTGGACAAAATTTTCCGATTTTGATTTCTGATACTGTTGGCTTCATTCGGAAATTGCCTCATCAACTGGTCTCCGCATTTCGCGCAACACTGGAGGAGGTCGTTGAATCCGATTTGATCTTGCACGTCATTGATGTTTCCGATCCGGATCATGACGAAAAACGTGCGGTCGTATTACGTGTGTTGGAGGAAATTGGTGCGAGAAATCACTCAATGTTGACCGTTTTTAATAAAATGGATTTGGTGGCGGACTTGGATTATACCCTCTCCGATGGAATTTATGTTTCTGCTATCACTGGGGAGGGTCTTGACGTTCTTGTAAATGAAATTGTCCGTGAGGTGGGTTTGCACTCCTGTAGCGTATGAATACTTTTTTAATGGTGGTGCTGCTTCTTCAGTCATCGTTGCTTCTTCCGCCGCGTAGTTTGGCGGTCAATCCTGCTGCCGTTTCGCAAGTCCCTGCAAAACTTCAGAAGGATTACGACAAGCTCTGGTCGCGTTTCGTCAGCGGGCAGGCTGACGCACAACTCGCCAAGGACATCGAGAACTTTTTGAAGAAGCAGAAGAATTTTGATCCTGCTCTGACGATCGCAGCTTATGTCGAATTGTATAAGGGCAACGATGCCGTGGCTGCCCGGAAATTTCAACAAGCACTCGCCGCAAATTCGAAAAATTGGATTGCTGTTTACTACCTGGGAGAGTTGGCATACGCCCATCAGGATTACGCGCAGGCCAACACGTTTTATTCACTGCTGCTTTCCCTGGACAAGACCCGGACAGAGATCGAGCCGAAACGTGAAAAGACACTACTTCTTGCGACTGAAAACCTGGTTCGATCCGCTGCGCAAGCCGAAGCAGACAACCGGTTCAGTGATGCGGAACAGTTGTACAGGCAGGCCTTGAGTATTGCACCGAAGGATCCCACCTTACATTCGCGTTTCGCCGACCTTCTCACAAAGGCGGGCAAGCCGAACGAAGCGGAAGGGGAACGCCGAATTGCCGAAGAGTTGATGCCGCATCGCACTGCAATCGTGCGTTCTAACCCAGCCTCCAAAAACGACAGCCTGGAAGATCTGGGCAGGTGGGGAAACGAGATCGAAAGGTATCATGAGATCCGAGACGCTCAGGCGACAACTCGTGAGCAGATTGCCGCAATCATCGTGAAATATTTTCCACAAATCCTAGAGCATCGCCAAAATCGGCAAATTGTGACGGACGTCGATGCAGCATGGGCTAGCGAAGAAATCCAAATCGTAGTCGATACCGGTCTGATGGATCTTTTCCCGAATCACACTTTCGAGCCTTCGACTCTCACAACTCGAGGCGAGTTTGCGGTTGCTATTGCCCGGCTAATCCGCTTGCTAGGCTTATCTCCGAACGACAATCCGCGCATTCCCACTACAGACGTGGTTCCGACAAACACCCAATATAGGGATGTCCAACTGGTATTGGGTTACGCAGTGATGAGCGTCCACGATTCAGGCGCTTTCGACATTTCCGGGGAGTTGCCGGGCCGAGAGGCCGTCGGTGCTGCGGAGCGACTCCTGAAGACTTTTCAACAGAGTCAACACTGACCGAAAAAGGTGCAAAGTGCTATAAAGCACCGGTTTCCGGCACCTTATGTGGTCCGGGACTCCACTTATCCACAGGGTTATCCACATTTTCTGTGGAAGTGAAGTGACGCCGATTTCAGATCCCCTCGAGCCAGAGTTTTGCCTCTTCATATTGACGAAAACGTTTTTCGTCCGCCCTGAATTCCCGGGTGTGAACGATCCTCCGGCAATCATGAACCCGCGAGAGATGCTTCACGTGAAGCATCTCGTGGAAGAGGATATACGACGTCACGTACAAAGGAACCGCAGGCACATCGAAAACGCGGCTGATAAAGATCGTATTGTGGGTCGCATCGTAACGCCCGAGAACGTGGCGGGATTTCATCGCCGACCAGGACAGACGTGGCTTAACCAGCGAAGCGTCGAAGTACTCCCGGTTCAGCCGTTCAAATAAAAGTTCAAGGTCGACGTGCCGGCCCCGCGCTTCTCCTCGACGCATCCGCCGGCATCGGTTTATGCGCGCAATCCGTGCACGTTCCTGAATCTCTTCAGTCAGTACAAAGGTTCTGTAGATCCGATAGTAAGAACTATCGATTCTCTTCCGGTAGAGCTTTGACAGGAGAATCAATGCGAGCGACGAATATACCTGAGGCGGCGCATCGGTAAAGATGTCGCTCAACCGGACAATGAGACGATTCTCATGTAATCGTACGGTGTGGTTGAGGCCGGCAAAGGGAAAGAATGCAATGGTGATTTCCGGCAGTGGTGTTCGTGGACGAAGTTGCTCATGCGCCGATGCGAAGATTCGTTGAAGATCTGTCGTCACTGCTGCTTTCTTTTCTTCTCCGTTTTCGGCACGCTCCTTAGTGCTTCTTTTGTTTCAGCCTGGGTGTCTTTGGCCTTCTCGATTGCCTCTTCGATCGCTACGCGTTCGATATCGTTCTTCGGCTTGAATTTCTCGAGGACCGGGATTGTCTCGAGCGTGAACTTCTCCAGGTCTTCCAATGAATCCCGAACATCCAGCTTGCGGCTGTAAGCGTAGTCGATGTTTGAGGTGACTTCGTCGAGAGCTTCGATATAGCCGCGAAGCAGTTCAGCAGACGTGAAATCGGCAAGGTACGAGGTATCGTCGGGGTCGACTTTATTAGCCGTTGCTCGCGTGTCACCCGCCTTCTTTTTCTCTCTCTCTCGTTTTTGTTTCTCTTGACGTTCTTTTTCTTTTTCCTTTTCGCTCTTCTCCATCAGTCCCAGAAAGATGAGCCGGCGCTCCGCGAGTTTGAAATAAACCGGCACGCGTTGGCTCAGTTCCTGGGCATCGCGAATCAAATCCTGTTCGTCTTCCGTGAAGTACTCTTTTTTCGCCGCGGTAAGCAGCGATGCAGCGAATGAGAAAATGATGACAACGGAAAGACTAACTTTTCCGGCCTGGCACATTTTGGTCTCCGAACAGAGCTTTGAGGAGATCGTCCCGGATCTCTGAAGCCTGCTGCTTAGCCTTTTCTACCGGTTCGCGCTGATCGAATGTGAGTCCGCGGCCGATGTCATCCAGCATTCGAATCTGGCGGCGGAGAGAAATTTCCAGTTCTTTGAATCCCTTTGGTTTGCGATGGGCATCCCGGCCGGTCTTCATCATTGTTTGATGAGCATCCTGGATCGTTTCGATATATTCGTTCAGACGCCTGCCAACTACTTCCGGTTCCCCGGTTTTGACGGCATCGCTGACCAGGCTCAGCAGAATTTCAGAGATGTTAATGTCGATCTTCGCGCGGTCGACCGGGTCGCCCGTACGTTTGAGCTTTTCTCGTTCTCTATCAAGACGCTCCAGGCGTTTGTCGAATTGTGGCTGGAGGGCGGCAGTTCGGACGGTGCAGGAACTCGCAATCCATACAATCAGCACTGTCAATAATCGCTTGATTGTCCACCTCACGATAGTCGGCGCTTTACTTCTTCTGACGGCGCTCCAGAGTCCTTGCGCGCTGCCGTGCTTGAAAGGACCTGGCGTCATTTGAGCCGTCGTCGAGTTCCAAAAACTTATTATATTGCACGATGGCTTCCTTTGCGTTTCCTAAATGATCCCAGCATGTGGCCAGCACAAAGTGCGGGAGTGCTTCGCGGGGGCGAAACTCAATCACACGGCTCAGCAGTTGTGCAGCGCGTCCCCAGTTTTCTTGGGCATAAAAAACTGCGCTGAGCGTTGCATACGCTTCGACATCGTCCGATTTGATTCGAATGGCCTGCTCGAGCGCCGCGATAGCTAGAGGGTAGGCTTTCACCTGCTCGTACGATTTTCCGAGAAGGTAAAGGTAATCGGCATTCGTTGGTTCCAACCTGACGAGTTCAACCAGCGGTGGAATCGCTTTCGCGTAATCTTTGTCGGTGAAATACGAGATAGCCAACTGCCGGCGCAGATTCGTGTTTTTCGAATCCAGTGAAATGGCCTTTTCGAGGTATTCACGGGACTTCGCTTCATTCTGTCGTGCGTGCTCGGCCTCGCTTAGAGCGACATATAGTTCTGCGGTACCGGGTCCCTTCGTTTGAACTGCAATCAGGTGAGGATGGGCTTTATCGATCTCATTGCCGCGCATATAGAACATCGCGAGATTGAGCTCGGCTTGTACATCATCCGGATGAAGATTCAGCGCCTTCTCGAATTGCTCACCGGCTTCATCGCGCTTGCTGCTCTGATCCAGAAGGATCGCGAGGTTAACTCGGGCCTCATAGATTGTTCCGTTTTGATCCAGAAGCGTACGATAAGCGGCGATTGCAGCGTCGGTATTGCCTAGCTTCGTATAGCAGACCGCGAGATTAAAACGTGAGGGAATGTGCGAGGTATCCTCTTTCAAGACGCTCTCGTATTTCGTGGCCGCCTCCGCCCAACGGCCGGCTTCGAAGTCAGTGGCCGCGGAGTTGTACAGGTCCTGCGCGGTTTGGAACAATGCCAAGACCAGGATGAGGGTCGTCATAAGCTCTAAAAACCCCCTCCTAACTTAGGAGGGGAGCACATTCTTTAAAAACTGTCCCGTAATCGACGTGATATCTTCCGCGATGTGCTCGGGAGAGCCGGTCGCAATGACGAAGCCGCCGGCATTACCGCCCTCTGGCCCGAGATCGATTACCCAATCCGCGGATTTAATGACATCCAGATTGTGTTCAATGATGAGCACTGATCCTCCGGTTTCGATCAGGCGTCTGAAAGCAATCAGCAGCTTATTGATATCGTCGAAGTGTAAACCGGTCGTCGGCTCGTCAAAAATAAATAATGTTTTTTCGCTGGTTTCGCGAGCAAGAAAGGATGCGAGCTTGATGCGTTGGGCTTCACCGCCCGATAAAGTCGTCGCCGATTGTCCCAGCCGTAAATAACCCAGTCCGACTTCATCCAGCACCTTCAGCTTCTTCGTGATCTTGGAGACATTCGCAAAGAATAGCAGCGCTTCCCGCACGGTCATCTGCAGGACTTGATAGATGTTCTTACCCTTATACAAAATCTCGAGAACGCCGCTCTTGTATCGGGTGCCTTTACATTCTTCACAAACCAGTTCGACATCGGCCAGGAACTGCATCTCCACAGTCACGGTTCCATCGCCCTGGCATACCTCGCAACGGCCGCCTGGAATGTTGAACGAGAAGCTTCCGGAGTTGTAACCGCGCGCCTGTGCCTCGCGTGTGGACGCGAAGACATCGCGGATGTGATCGAACGCCTTGATATACGTTACGGGATTCGATCGCGGCGTGCGCCCGATGGGACTTTGATCGACCAGAACAACATCGCCAATCCACTTGATTCCGCTTTCGATAAATCCCGTTCCGGATCCAGGATCGCTTCCGTGCAATGCCGCTTTAACTGCCTCGTACAGGCATTCGTGAACCAGAGTCGATTTGCCGGAACCCGATACTCCTGTGATGCACGTCATTAGGCCGAGCGGGATTTCGACATCGATGTTTTTCAGGTTATGTTTCGCAGCGTTCCGCAGCTTCAGAATCTTCGAACCGGGGGCCCGCCGTTTTTTCGGAATGGGAACTTTCAACTCACCGATGAGGTACTTGCCTGTTAGAGATCCTGCACAATTCCTCAGACCTTCAAGCGTGCCCTGATAAACGAGGTGGCCGCCATTTTCTCCGGCTCCCGGACCGAGGTCCAGAATGTGGTCGGCCGCCCGCATCGTTTCCGCGTCATGTTCGACGACGAGAACTGTGTTTCCGATGTCCCGCAGACGCTGGAGAATCTCGATCAGCCGGCGGCCATCGCGCGGGTGAAGTCCGATCGAAGGCTCATCCAGCACGTACAAGGCTCCGACCAGGGATGATCCCAGTGACGTCGCAAGCTGAATGCGCTGCGCTTCGCCTCCCGACAATGTGGAGGACAACCGGTCCAGCGTCAGATATTGCAGCCCCACGTCGTTTAGAAAGCGAAGCCTCGATTGAATTTCAAACAGAATGCGCTCGGCGATTTCGGCTTCTGCCGGCGTCAGACTCAACTGCGAAAAGAATTCATGACTTTCCTGGATCGTCATGCGGGACACATCGGCAATATTCTTGCCGTTAATGAAGATGTCTCGAGCCTCCTGCCGCAGCCTCGAACCGCCGCACTCCGGACAAACGGTATATCCGCGATAGCGGCTCAGGAATACCCGTACATGCAGCTTGTATTTTTTCGTTTCCAGGTATTCGAAAAATTCTCGAACAGCATTCATCACAAACGTCTGCTCTTCTGAAGTCAGCAGGCGAAACGGCGTGCTCGGCGAAATTCTGCGCGCCAGCGCCTTTCTTTTGAATTCGTTGAAGTAGATGCGATAACGTGGCTTCGTCCACGGCTCAATGGCGCCCTGATTCAATGCTTTACTCTTGTCAGGGATAATCAAATCCGGATCGAGATCAATCGTGTTACCGAATCCCTGGCATCGAGGGCACGCGCCAAAGGGATTGTTAAAGGAGAAAAGTTGCGGTTCCGGATCTTGATAACGGATGCCGCACTTCTTACACTCAAACGACTCCGAGAAGCGATATTGTCTTTCGCGCGGCATGGAGCCATTTCCCGAAGGCGGTTCCACGACCTGCAGAATGACCTCGCCATTATTTTCACGGAGGCAGATCTCAACCGAATCGATGAGCCGCTGCCGTATGTCGGGAGCAATCTTGAGACGATCGACCAGGACGTAGGCCGTCTTTTTGAAGTCCACGTCCAACAACGATTCCGGCTGCGAATAGTCGAATGTCCTGCCATCCTGGTAAAGCCGGCTGAAGCCTCGCCGCTTGAGATCCGATAAAAGGGCCGCGAGTTGCTCCTGGGATTGGTTTTTGGGCAGGGGGTACAGGACATAGAAGCGGGTCTCAGCCGGCCATTGCATCACTGTGTCGGCGATCTGATCCACAGTATCCTTCTGAACAGTAGCCCCGCATTTTCTGCATACCGTTACGCCCACGCGCGCGAACAAAAGGCGCACATAGTCGTAGACCTCAGTTGACGTTGCCACCGTCGAACGGGGCGTTCGCGCCGTGTTTCTTTGGCGAATGGCGATGGCGGGAGCAATGCCATGGATTTCCTCGATTTCCGGTTTTTCAATCCGTTCCAAAAACTGGCGGGCGTATGCCGACAGGGACTCGATATATCGCCGCTGGCCCTCCGCATAAATCGTGTCAAACGCAAGGGAGGACTTTCCGGAGCCGCTTATTCCAGTGACAATCGTTAAGGCGTTGTGCGGTATGTCGAAGTTAATATTTTTGAGATTGTGAACCCGCACTCCACGAACAACAATGCTGTCGGTCCCTGTTGTGTTTGTCGCCGAAGCCATAAACGACCCATTATACCAACTGTAACGACGGCGTATGGAGGTGCCTCGGCCGGACGGCGGGACCGCGCCACATGTCAACTGTCACATGGCTTGTTGTGCGATGTCGAATGTACTTGTTTCAAGGATTTATGGGATTTATCGGATAAAGTCCCGCAAATTCTCGGGCGTGATTTTCAATTCGCGCACTTGCCCGCGGTTGCCGAGATCTTTAGCAGGCATGTCATTGATCTTGAGGACGATCCCCCCTGCGTTACCCATGGAGAGAACAATCGAATTCTGTGCAGCGTAGTGCCGTGTCATCCCGGGTTGAACAACCTCGCCGGCATCCACGGGCTTCCCATCGGCAGACACTTTGAGCCAGCTTGTCTCTTTCACTTCAATGTCAATGCGTAGAGGTTCTGCGGGCGGCGAGGGAGCGGGTTGCAGCTCGGGTACGACCGGGGGCGCCTCCACTGCGGACGGCGGCGTGGATGAAGTCCCAACGGGCGCAGTCGCCGACGGCGAAGCTCGTGGCGGACTGGCCAGCTGAGCGGTGTTGGAGGACTCTCGGGTGGTCACATAA
>Ga0209237_1000130_pt1 | contig 37128 bp, 41 predicted proteins | sample GraSoi013_1_40cm_2_FD_185820 | JGI IMG/M metagenome (GOLD analysis project Ga0209237, IMG submission 185820) | Grasslands soil microbial communities from the Angelo Coastal Reserve, California, USA - Sample 10_02_2013_1_40cm (SPAdes) (version 2) | ecosystem: Environmental > Terrestrial > Soil >...
AGGACCACCCGAGGGACAAACAAGATCAGGCCTGTGAGAGCGATGGCGGTTCCCGGGAGGGCGAGCCATCCGTATGGAGTGCCGATCGAGAACGCGTACACCGTGATGTTGTAGGGCTCCGAGGCTCCCCCGTCGTTCGCAAGAATGAGATTACTCACCTCGTTCGTCGTCGTGGTCGCGCGGTTCGAGCAGCCGATCCACCGGGACGGCAGCTGACCGGTTGAGTTGAAGAGTTGGAACTCCGCGGACGTTGCCAGGTAGACACGCAGGTCGCAGGCTCCAACGGTCAGGTTCGTCTGGACGTATTGGGCGTTGCTCGGATCGAGCGAAAACGTTGCATTGCCCGGCCCCACGGTTCCTGAAAACGACGTCCGGTAAACGGCCTCGGTGTCGGGCGTGAGCGAGGCGAGCGCGATGCCGAGGCCCACGATCAAGACGATGAGCGGGGCCACGACGCTCCGGTAGTCCCGAAGCGTGGAACGGATTCGTTCTCGTAGCGATGGCCCGGCTCGCGCAGGAAGCATCGATCTGCTCGACCACGGCGACGGGTTCTTATCAACGTTCGCCGCCACAACCCATTTATCGGGTCGGTTCGCTGTGGTCCACCGTGTTGGTGGCGATCACGGGCACACCGGGTACCGGGAAGTCTTCTGCGAGCCAACGCATTGCACGTCGCGGCTATATCGTCGTGGACCTGGACGACGTCGCGCGGGCCCAAGGCCTCATCGTGGGACGGGATGAAGCCCGAGGCACCGACGAGGTGGACGTCGAGGCACTCCGGAGTGGGTTTCGAACGACCGCGAAGGTCGCGTTTCTGAAGGCCCACTACAGCCATCGGATGGACGTCGACCTCGTGGTTGTCCTGCGATGTCGGCCATCCATCCTCCGGATGAGGCTCGAAGCGCGAGGATGGCCTTCAACGAAAGTCCGTGAGAACGTCGAGGCCGAGGCGATCGACGTGATCCTGCAGGAGGCGGTCGCTCGATTGCCGTTCGTGTTCGAGATTGACACGACCGGTGCGACGCCGGAAGAAACCGCGGTGTCGATCCTCGCGATCGTGCAAGGCAAGACCCAAGGGCATGAACCCGGGTCCGTCGATTGGACATCCGAGGTGCTGTCCTGGTACTAGACCGGTATCGCAAGGCCGCGGACCGGTTCCTCGTCCCCGTGGCCTCTCGGATGCTCCGCGTCAACCCGAACCTGGTCTCGTGGATCGCCTTCCTCGCGGCGGTCGGTGCGGGCATCTCCTTCTTCCTCGGCGGCGGTGTGTTCCTCGGCCTCGCGCTCCTGCTGGTCCTGGTCAACTCGTACCTCGACGCGCTCGACGGCAAGATCGCGAAGCTGGCCGGAAAGGCGTCCGCGCGGGGCGATTTCGTGGACCATGTGTTCGACCGGTACGCGGACGTATTCATGCTCGGAGGAATCGCGTTCAATGCGATGTATTGTCGTCTCGAGGTCGGTACGCTCGCGCTCCTCGGCGTCCTCCTCACCTCTTATATGGGGACCCAGGCGCAGGCGGTCGGGCAGGGCCGCGCCTACGGCGGCGTCCTGGGCCGCGCGGACCGCCTCGTGCTCCTCTTCCTCGGGGGTCTGATTCAACTGACCGTGGCCCCTTCGGGCGGCGTGGCCTTCGGCATGGGCCTGCTCAGATTCGGGCCGCTCGAGTGGTTCATGCTCGTCTTTGCGGTCCTCGGCAACGCGACCGCCGTGCAGCGCGCCGTGAAGACGTGGCGGGGCTTCTCCGCCTAGGTCGCGGTCGAGGCGCTCTCTCCTCGAGGCCGCTGCTCGCGACCCTTCACCCGATAGTACTGGAGGGGGTGCTTGATCGTCAAGCAGATTCGGTCGGGTCCCGGACAGATGCCGTATGACTTCATCGTCGCGCACTCCGGCGGGGTATACTCCGTCGGACTCGACGTCCCCGTGATGTGCTCGATCTGGTACTTCGTGACGTCCGCCGCGAAATCCGGCACGTCCCCGAAGACGCGGAAGATCTCCTCGTTGCCCAGGCCGATGTGATGGAGGAACGCGACGATCGCGAAGCGGCCCATGTGAGGGACGTTCTCGTGGTTCTGGATCTGCGCGAGGAGGTTGTACATGCATGGCGGGAACCGGGTGATGCTCACCTTGCCGATGTCCTCCGCCTTGAACGTCGCTTTCTTCGCCTCGAGGATGCCCCGGATCTCGCGGAGGTCCGCCCGGAAAGCGGAGACGATGTCGTCGTTCACCGGAAGCGGAAGGCCTTCCTCGATGTGCCGTTGGATCGCGTTGCGCATGACCCGGAGGGCCTTGGCCCGTTGCAAGGTCACGTACCCCCGGTCCACCCGTTGGTTGATCAGTTTCCACGGCGCGTCGCGCATCGTGTTCGTGAAACGCAGGAAATCGGTGAAGTGGAGGCGGAAGCCGCCGTCCTCCCGTCGGAGGTCCATCGCGAGCTGCGAGGCCATGTGAATCACGAAATCGTCGGACTCGGATTCGAGGCGTCCTTCCGCGGCGATTGCCTCCCGCAGGGCGAACCGTCGGATCAGATACGTGTCCTCAAGAGCGGAGACGAAGATCCGCGCGACGGGATACGCGAGGAGCTGAGCGAGCTGGTCCGCCAAGGCGATGGCGACGCGGTCCGAGGCGGCCCCGCGCTCGAGGGCTTCCAGGACCCGTGCCTTCCCAAGGCTCCGCGCTCGAGCATACGCGGGTTCCAGCAGGATCTCCTCGAGGCTGACCTTCTCCGCGCGGATGAACGCGGACGACTCCCGGAGGAACGGATACTTCGCGAGGGTGGCTAGCTCCACGTCCGAAGGAACGCCGCGGGGCCATAAAAGGCCGACGCGGGGACCCGCGAAAGGGGAGCTATGAATTCGTGTGGGACCGTCACTCGGTCTCGGGTGCCCCGGGCGGAGGCGGCGCGACGCCCAGCTGGACCATCAGGCCCGCGACGTCCCACTGTCCCCAGTGCTCTGTGCTTTGCCCATTCTCGAACCGGGTGATGTCGATGCCCGAGATCTTGACTTCCTTCCCTGTCGCTGGGATCCCCATGAACTCGGCGCTGTGGGTGCCCGTCATCGTCCCACGGACGACGACTTTGTCGCCTTCCGCGATGATGTCGTCAATCGTTGTCCGGCCATCCGGGAAAGCGGCGTGGAGCATCTGGAACCATAGCTTCTCCCCTTCCCGGCCGGGCGGCAGTCCTGGAGCCGCGGTGTGGTCGACGTAATTTTCGGCCGTGACCTTGTCGATCACGCCGAGGTTCCGACGGTTCAGAACCTCATCGTAGAACATTCGCACGGTCGCTTTGTTCTCCTCTTCTCCCATGTTTCTCTCCTCCTGTAATCCCCTAACGTCCGCCCCCAGGAGCCGCCCTCTATTTAACGACGCCTGTGCCCCGCTCGGGCTCGTTCACGGATTCGGTCGTTGAGTCGGCATGCCGCGGTCTCATCCGAAGGTCTTTGTGGAAGCGGACAATGAGTCGCGCGATGGAGGAACTCCGCGGCTACTTCGCGGTCCACTCGCAGGGCCTCGGCCATGCGACGCGAGCGGTGGCCCTCGCCCGCGGCCTCCTGGAACGACGACGGGACTTGTATTTCCTCTTCCTGGCCGGTTCACCGGCCTTGGACCTCGTCGTGGCGAACGGATTCGACGCGCTGACGACGCCGCCGGCGCCCGATTGGGAGGCGACGAACGGGGTCCTCGGGCCGGTATGGCGATGGTATCGGGACTACGCTCGGTATCTGCGGATCGCCCGACGGTTTCTCGAGCACGAGGCGGATTGGGATTACTACCGGTTCCTCCTCTCGGACAGCGAACTCGCCAGCGCCCGCGAGGCGATCCGTCATCGAGTCCCGACGGCCTTGATCCTCGACGCCACGCGCCACGACTTTGCGCGCGACCCGCTGTCCCGTTTAATCGAGGGCCCCGCGAACTTCTGGGCCTCCCGGATCGTGCGGAGGGCGGACCTCATCCTCGCAGCCGAGCCGGCCCCGGGCTGGCCCAACGTTCGCCGCATCGGACCGATCGTCCGCGGGTTCAGCGCGCCGCGCGAGCAGCTCCGAGAGGATTTCGTATTCCGGAAAAAGACGATTCTCGTGACGGTCGGTGGCACGGCCGTCGGCGAATTCCTGATTCGAGAGGCCGTACAGGCGTTCCATGATCTGAAGCTGGATGACGTCTCGATGGTCGTCGTGAGCGGGCCGAAGCTGAAGGCCGACGCGGCGCCCGGCGTGTACACGTACGGATTCTTGCCGAACCTCCAGGACTACCTCCTCGCAGCGGACCTGGTCATCACGACCGCGGGGAAGGGCACGGTGAACGAGGCACTCGCGGCCGGCACTCCGGTCATCGCGATTCCTCCAAAGGGGCATGCGGAAGCCGAACGAAACGCAGCGGTGCTCGGCTACCGATTCGAGGATATTCATCGTTTGAGGGAGTTGATACCTCAGAAGCTCGCACTCGGACGCCTTCCTCCGAAGCCCATGGGCAACGATCAAGCGGTCGAATTTCTGATGGACTTCCTCGAACGGGCGGAGATCCGCTAGGGCGTCCGCACAACCAGGCTCGCGTCGATGTCTTTGACGGTTGCACGGCCCACGAGCGCCATGGCGGTGTCGAGTTCCGTGCGCAGTTGGCCCAGCACGGCCTGCACGCCTTCGGCGCCGCCCAACGCAAGGCCCCAGAGGACCGGGCGACCGACGAGCACGGCGTTTGCGCCGAGGGCGAGGGCCTTCAGCACGTCCGTGCCGCGCCGAATGCCCCCGTCGAGGTAGATCTCGATCCGTCCGCGGACCGCCGCGACGACGTCGGGCAACGCGTCGAGGCTTCCCAGGGTCGAGTCGAGTTGCCGGCCGCCATGGTTCGACACGACAATCCCCGCGACCCCATGCTCGACCGCGAGGACTGCGTCCTCCGCGGTCATGATCCCTTTGACGACCAGTGGCAGCGGGCTCACCGACTTGAGCCACTCGACGTCTTCCCAGGAGATCGAAGGATCCAGGAGGTTCGCAACATATTGCGCGAACGCGGAGCCGTGGTCCACCTCCGGCATCCCGTCCAGTCCCGCCGGCCTCAGATTGGCGATTCCGAACCCAGGCGGGAGCGTGAACGCGTTCCGCTCGTCCCGCTCGCGCCGGCCGAGGACCGGCGTGTCGGCGGTGAGGCACAGCGCCTTGTAGCCCGCCTTGACGGCCCGATGGACCAGCTCATCGGTGACGGCTCGGTCCTTGTAAACGTATAGCTGGAACCACCGAGGCGCCTCGACCGCCGCAGCGATCTCCTCCAGGGGCGTCGTCGAAATCGTGCTCGCGATGAGGATCGTTTCCGCAGCCGCGGCACCTCGCGCCGTAGCGCCTTCACCTTCGGGGTGGACGAGGGCGTGGAACGACGTCGGAGCCACGCAGACCGGCATCGACACGCGCGTTCCGAGCAGGACCGTCCTCGTGTCGCGCTTCGATACGTCCCTCAGGACGCGGGGCCGCAACGCCCATCGCCCGAACGCCTCGCGATTCCGCCGGAGGGAGATCTCGTCCTCAGCCCCTCCCGCGATGTAATCAAAGGTCGCGCGGGGAATCTTCGCTCGGGCCATCTCTTCGAGCTCGAGGAGATTCGTGAACTCGAAACCCACGGCGGTCGCGATGGATTGCCGCCCCTTATTCGTTATCCTGCCGTGCTGGAGTGGATCCGTATCGCTGAATTCACTCGCGGTACGACGGGTGCTGGGCCTTCCCCCGCTCCCGTTTCTGGCGCCATACGGCGACTTGGTAGAGGAGCGATGAAAGGCGATTCATGTACCGGAGCACGTGCGGGTTCAAGGTTTCCTGTTTGGAAAGGGTGACGACCCGCCGCTCCGCGCGCCGTGCGACCGTCCGGGCCCAATGGAGTCGCGCGAGCGATTCCGAGCCCCGGGGGAGGATGAACTCCGTGATCTTGCCGACATCGAAGGCCTCGATCGCTTCCTCGAGCCGCGCGACATGGGCCGGCGTAATCTGAGGGACCTTCGTCCCCTCGGACGACCGGGTCATCGCGAGTTCCGCGCCTACGGTGAAGAGGTCATCCTGGACCTTCGACAGGACGTCACGAATTCGCCGTTCGCGCTGGGCAGCAATCGTGAGGCCGATGACCGCGTTGAGCTCATCGACGCTGCCCATCGCTTCGACCCGCGGATCATCTTTCGAGACACGTCCCGGTCCGAGCAGGCCCGTGTCGCCCGCGTCGCCTCGGCGCGTGTAGAGCTTCGCCATTAGCTCACCCTTGCCGCGTCGGTCGCGGGAGGCGCCTTTGGAAAGAGAATCGGCTGCAGGATGTGGGCGAGAATTTCTAGGCCGTCGACGAGCCTTGGGCCGGGGCGGTTGAAGTAACTCGAACCGTCGACGATCCACACTCGGCCTGCACGCGACGCGGGTAGTTTGGCCCACCATGGCATCCCGGTGACGACCGGCGCCTCCTTCCGTGTCCGGTCGAAATCGAAGCCGCACGGCATCAACACCGCCACGTCGGGCGAGGCCCTTACAACCTCGTCGGGCTCTGATCGATGGGACTTCTCTCCCGTCCGGCCGAGGACGTCGACTCCTCCCGCGAGTCCGACCATTTCCGGTATCCAATGGCCTCCGAAGAAGAGCGGATCGAGCCACTCCAAGCACACGGTCTTCGGGCGTGCGAGTGCCGTCGATGTGCGCTCGGCCACCCGGTCGATGCGCTCTTGGAGGGCTGCCACCATCTCGCCGGCCCGCTCTTCGATGCCGCACGCGCGGCCCACGCGAAGGACGTTTTCGAGCACGTCTTCCAACCGGTGCGGATCAAAGGATTCGATAGCGGGTGTCCGCGGAAGGTGTCTCGCGATGTCCTCGACATCTCCGAGCGTTGGCGCGCAGACGTCGCAGAGGCCCTGCGTGAGGATCAGGTCCGGGCCCGAGGAACGAAGCGCGGACTCGTCCACTTGGTACAAAGCTCCGCCCGACACAATCCGCTCCCCGACCATCCGACTCGTTTCGCCACTCGTCTTTCCCTTGTACTGTAACAGGCCGTGGCTCACAACGGGTTTCTCGTGCACGGCGCGCGGGAAGTCGCACTCGGGGGAGACACCGACGACGTCATCACCGAGGCCGAGGGCGAAGCAGATTTCCGTGGCCGCGGGAAGCAGCGAGACAATCCGCATTGGATTCGCTTGCAGCGATAGCCGACGGACTGCTAAAAGCGTTGTTCAGGCCTGGTCGCCTAACGCCCCAAGGCGACTTGCCTAAATAGCTCTCGGAGTCTCACTCGGCGCCATGGAAGAGAAGATCTTGACGCTCCACCCGGAAGGGAAGCGAGGGGTCAAGATCAGCAAGTCGAAGTACGAGATGATGAAGCAGACGATTGTCGAGAACTTTGGGAAAGGAGAACTGACCCACGCCGAGCTGACTGCGGCGGTGTAGAAGAAGCTCAAAGGGAAGTTCGACGGCTCGATCCCTTGGTACGTGGAAGGGACGAAGCTCCACCTGGAAGCTCGCGGCGTGATTCAGCGCGTGCCGGCGAGAAGCACGAGGTGTGTCGCGTAAAGCGCTGAAGCACGAGAAGAAAAGAGGAAAGGGCCGGGTGGCTACCCGGCGTTGTTCCCGTTGGGTTGGGGTTGGAATCGCTTCGACGACGCCGTCACGACCCCGTGTTCGATCTGCGTCTTGCCGCCGTTGACGCCCTCGATCGCCTGTGCGGAGAGGGCGATGGCCTGCTCGACACTGAGGTCCGGACGGTACCCCTTCACGATCGTGTCGAGGGCCTCGTCGGCTGCCTGGCCGATCGCGAACGCGGAGCCCTTGAACGTCGTCCCGCTCGGATCCACCTGGATGAGTTGCACTCCGAGGGCGTCGACGCCCGCGATCACGACGGATGCGCCGAATGGACGCACCGCGTACATCGTGAACTCATGGAGGTATTCCGAGAGGTTGCGGGAGAGCGTGCCGACGTCGATCGGCTCGTCGTACACGAGTCGGTGGCGTTGCGCCGCGACGCGCAGTTGGTCGAGGAGCGTCGTCACGTCCCCGATGTACCCGCTTCCGGTCGCCCCGATATGCTCGTCCACGACGAAGACCTTCTCCGCGGGCTCCATGAGGGGCCGGGTCGGCTTCACCTGACTCGAGAGCACCGCGAAGTCTTTCGTCTTCAGGCCGAGCGTGGTCGATCCACGGCTGACCGCCTGGAGGGCGTAGTCCACTTGGACGAGCCGACCTTCCTGGTTGTAGAAGAACGGCATCCGCCCCATTTCCGTCGCCATCTAGTTCATCTCCAGCGAGTGCCCGTTCGGGATCGCGAGCACGTCCACCCCGTTGCCGCTGCCAGGATCGCGTTCCATCGCCGCGCGCACGGCCGCTTCCGCGAGCTTCCTCGTCTCGTCGAGCGAGGCATCCTTGCGGAATCCCTGTTCGAGGACCCCGTATGCGATCGGCGAGCCGCTCCCCGAGGACATGAAGTCCTCCGAGGTGATCGCGCCGCTCATGTCGCTCGTGTACACATGCGGGCCGTCTTGGTCCACCCCGGCGACGACGAGCTCCACGTAGAATGGGTTGTAGCTCTTCATCGACGAGTAGACGATGTTCGAGATCAGCTTCGCACTCTCCTTGACGGAAACGGGGTAGCCGCGACGCAAGGCGAGGAGCCGCCGTTCGGCCTTCGCCAGGTTCACGAGGTACTCCGCATCCGACATCGCACCGGCGATCGCCACCGCGGTCGCGCCATCGAGGGAGAAGATCTTCTGGACCACCTTCGATCCGACGAAGAACCCCTTCGAGGCGCGCTTGTCCGCCGCGAGGACGACGCCGTCCTTGCTTCGTATGCCCACTGTCGTGGTCATGTTGAACCTCGGACCTCTATGTGGGCGGTCGGGTAAGTTGACTCGAATGGACCAAGGTTGGTCACCAAGGGGCCGCCGCGGCTCGGTGCCGGTCGAGCGGCTTTCTTGGCCCCCTTCAGAGGGCGGTGTAACCGCCGTCCACGGACATCGCCGCGCCCGTCATGAACGGGACCTCGTCGCTCGCCAGAAACAGAATGGCCTTCGCGATCTCCTCCGGTGTGCCGGCTCGGCCCTGCGGGATCGGCGCGACGAGACGCCGATAGTATTCGCGGAACCCGAGCCCGGAGGCCCGCGCGTCTCGGTCGAGCATGGGCGTGCGCACCTCGCCTGGGCAGATTGCATTCACGCGGATTCCGTGTTTCGCGTGTTCGACGGCGAGCGCGCGCGTGAAGAGAATCATCCCGCCCTTCGACGCGCAGTACGCGGACGAGAGGGGCGACGCGACAAGGCCCGAGTCCGAAGCCACGTTGACGATGTTCCCGCGCCCCCGACGAATCATCGCCGGCAAGGCGTACTTCGTGCACAGGAACGTCCCTTTGAGGTTGATGTCGAGGACCGAATCCCAATCTCGTTCCGTCATCTTCTCCGTCGATTTCTGAAGGTAAATCCCGGCGTTGTTCACAAGCACGTCGATGGGTCCGAGCGTCCTCGCCGTTCGGGTAACGAACCGCTTCGCATCGGTCGCCTTCGACACGTCGCCCCGGATTCCCAGGACCTGGCCGTGCGCACGCAGCGTCTGAACGGCACGGTTGAGTCGGGCGGCGTTTCGGCCTGTGGCTGCGACCGCGGCGCCTTCGTCGAGGAATGCCTTCGCGGTCGCGAAGCCGATTCCCGAAGAACCGCCGGTGATGAGGACGACACGTCCTTCGAAACGCGGCATCGACCGGGTATCGGGCCTACGGATTTATCCTTCGTGGGTGCTAAGAAGTCTGGGAGGGATTCGCGGCAACTCGCACCGGCTTCACCGGGATCGGCGGTCGTTGGGCGGGCGACTCACGCGCTGATTCCGCGTTCCGCGTTCGAGGAGATTTCGCGCGACACATGGTGGAACAATTCGTAGCCCAGCCGTGTCGCCTCGTCGAGTCGGTTGGACGAGTCCACCTTGGCGGTCATCGTGAGCTGACCCGGCCGGACGAGGATTTCGATTCCGATGCTGTCGTCCTCTAGGGCCCAACCCAGCCGAAGGCCCTCGTCCGCCTCTGAAAACCCATACCATCGCAGCGGCCCGATCCACGTCCCGCGGAGCGCACCGACGAGCCCCCGCAAGTCGACGTGGGCCGGGAGCGATGTCTGCAGAATCGTCGCGGAGGGCCCGGCGGGCTTCAAGGAAATCGGGCTCAGGAAGCCGAGCGCGCGGCGCGAGACACGATATCCGAGGTCCGTCCGCTCCACGAGCTCACTGTCGGCGAGTCGATGGAGCGCCCGAGAGAGTTGTTCCGGGTGGATCCCGAGGCGACGTCGGAGGCCCTGGAACGCGACGTGGGAATCCGGGTCGTGGGAGAGGAACTCGAGGACCTCGCGGTCATGATCGCGGAGGTCGTCCAGAGACTCCCGCGCCGATGGGTCCACGGAGGTCGGAACCATGTAAACGCACTCACGTCGGCGGTTTGCCTTAAGGCTAAGGGTCCCGGGTCGCGCGGTTGAGAATGACCGGCTGACGGCTCATCCACAGTCGATTGTCGGCGATGGATGTCCGCGTAATGGACCTCACGCCGCGAGGCGTCCCTTGTCCACGACGACTTTCTTCCCGATCCGCACGGTTGCGTTCGTGAGACGGCCCTGGAACCCGAAATTGGACTTGTTCTTCCCGCCATACTCCGAGTTGTCGCCAATCCCGATTTCGACGGCCCCCGCGACGAGGTCGTCTTGGAGGAAGCCATAGCTCGCGGCCGGATTCAAGCCGATCTGCAGCCAACCGAGTCGGTCCTTCGCGCCGGTCGCCCTGTCGTATTGGCCCCGGATCGACTCCTGGTTCGTCTCGGCGCTCCACGAGGCCCTGCCATCCTTGAACTGGAATGCGACGTCCGTCACTTGAAGCCCAAGATAGGGGACCGGCCGATCGAACCGAACGACGCCCTCCGCAGACGTCTCGCCCGGACACACGATCACGTACCCCGGCGGGACGTTCGTCATGAACTCGCCGTCCTTCACGTCCTGCGCGTCGACGATGCCGTCGTCCGATTGCGCGGGGCGGCCTTTCAACTCGCAGACGAACCGCGTGCCGTTCGACGCGCTGACCTCGACCTCGGCGTCCTTCGAGAGGAGGGCTGCGAGCTTCTTCCCCTTCCGCGAGATCGCGTTGAAGTCCACGGAACTCGCGCGGAGGATCATGTCCCGCCACGCATCGAACTCGAAGCCGTACGACCGCGCCCGTTCGCGGCTCACGTAGCCCAGGAGGACCCGCGCACCCCGGAGGCCTGCCCGTTCCGCGCGGCGGTACCAGTCCGAGTTGTACGAGGTGGCGGCTTGGGATTTCTCCATGTTCTTGCGGTACCGCGCAATGTCTGCGGGGCCCGGGAAGAAGACGTAGGCATCCGCCTTCGAGAGGGCGGCCCACTCCGAGGCGGAGACTTGGCCCAGTTTCGCGGGCGGAAGGTCCTCCACGGATCGCCAGTGCGTTTCCTCGTCCTCCAGGAGGAGCATCGGCCGGGCGCCGACCGCGCGCAGTTGATACACGATCTCCTTCGCCGCGTCGAGGCCGTGGTTCCAGCACTCGACGATCACGTTCTCCTTCGGTTGGATGTGCAAGCTTCGTCGGACGACGTTCTTCGCAAGAGCCTCGTATTCGGACGTGTCATCGCCCCGCCGCCGCCTAGCCGGGCCGCGGATAAATAGGTACGCTCGTCGCGAGGCGAAGGGACCTTAGCGCGGTCCTCCGTACCGGTGTCAAAGGGGGCGATCGGCCGATGGACGCGGAGACGCTTTCATCGAAGGAGCGTCACACGCTCCGCGTGCTTGCCGACACCCTCGTGCCCTCCCTCGCGGCGAGTCCGGATCCGGATGGATTCTACGGGCGGAGGGCGAGCGATCTCGCGGTGGACGAGGACGTCGCGCGAATCATCGAGCGCTATCTGTCGCCAGAACAGAGGGCGGACTTCCGTCGGTTGCTCCGGACCGTCGAGAGTCCGATGGCCAACCTGCTCCTCTCGGGGAGGCCGAAACGATTCTCCGCGGAGGGCGAAGCGAAACGCGAGCGGTTCCTCCTCGGATGGGCCCACAGTCGTCTCGGGATCAAACGGCAAGGGTTTCAGGCTGTGAAGAGGCTGGTCCTCTTCCTCACGTATGCAAAAGCGCTCGATGGCGGCGTGAATCCGAATTGGCCGTCGATCGGATACGCCGGTCCTCCATCCGCCGAGTCGTCGCCTGCGCGCCATCAATCAGACGTCCGGATCGAGCCGCTGAATCCGACGGACGAGACGACCCTCGACGCTGATGTGTGCGTCGTGGGCAGCGGAGCCGGCGGTTCCTTGATCGCCGCCAAGCTCGCCGAAGCCGGATACCGGGTCCTCGTCCTCGAGGCAGGACCGTACTTCACCGCGGTCACGTTCCGGCAGCGGGAGGCGGAGGCGTACGACACGATGTTCCAAGGTCACGGCGTGCTGACGACGATGGACCTGGCGTTCAGTGTGCTCGCGGGCCAGACGGCCGGCGGCAGCTCGACGATCAATTGGATGACGTGCCTCAAGCCTCCGCCCTGGGTCCGAGAGGAATGGGAGCAGGAGTCCGGAATGATCGGGGTGGCCTCGCCTGCCTTCGAGTCGTTCATCGACGAGGTGTGGAGCCGCCTCCAGGTGAACGTCGAGGAAAGCGTCGTCAATCCGTCGAACGACGTGTTGCGTCGCGGGAGCGAGTCGCTCGGGTATCGGCTCGGCGTCGACTACGACCTCATCCCTCGAAACGCGCACGGCTGCGCGAGCCGCTGCGACTTCTGCTTCTTCGGCTGCATCTACGATGCGAAGCAATCGTCGCTCGTGACGTATCTCCCGGACGCGCACCGCGCCGGGGCCCGGTTCCTGTTCGAGACGAAAGCGGATCATCTCATCATCCAGGGCGGCGAAGTCCAGGGCGTCGAGGCCACCTTCCGCGACATTGGCCGCTCCATTCCCGTGCATGTGCGGGCCCGGACTGTCGTCGCGGCGGGGAGTGCGATCCAGACTCCGGCGCTCCTGTTGCGGTCTGGAATCCGGTCTCCGGGGGTCGGCCTCGGACTTCGCCTCGATCCGACGACCGCCCTGTTCGGAGAATTTCCGGCCCCGATCCGGATGTGGAGCGGACCGATGCAGACGATTGTCGTGCATCGGTTCCAAGGGTCGGACGAGGGCCACCATGGCCCCTGGTTGGAGAGCGCACCCGGCCATCCCGGGTTATCGGCCCTCGCGATTCCATGGTCCGGAGGACGGGCCCACAAGGACGCGATGCGTCGGATCGACCGGGCCGCGTCGACGATTGTTCTGGTGCGAGACGTCGCGGAAGGCCGCGTCGCGATCGACGCCCGCGGCGAACCGCTCCTCGAATACCGGCTCTCCTCGCGGGACCGTCGAAACCTCACGCGCGGATTGCAGGAGGCGGCCCGGATTCAGCGCGCGGCGGGCGCACTCCGCATCGGGTCGTTGCACCTTCGAGAGTGTTCCGTCGGTGACGGACGGGGGCCGATTCGCGACGCGGAGTTCGATGCCTTCATTGATCGCTTGGGTCGTCTGGGCATTCGAGAGAACGGAGTGGCGCTCTTCTCGGCCCATCCGATGGGCTCCGCCAGGGCGGGAACTGATCCGAAGACCTCGGCCGCGAAGCCGACGGGCGAGTCGCACGACGTACGGAATCTGTGGATCGGCGATGGAAGTCTCCTGCCGACCGCGCCGGGCGTGAACCCAATGATCTCCATCATGGCCCTCGCAGCGCGCACGGCGGGGTTCATCCGCGAGCGACTGTCGCGCGGCGGTTAGCCCGGCTCATTCTTCGATGAGCCAGAACTCGTTCCCGTCTGGGTCCTTGAACATCGCGTAGGTCCCCCAGTCTTCCGTCGTCGTCGGGGTCGTGAACTCGACGCCGGCCTTCCTCAGGGCTCGCTCCTCGATCTTGACGTCCTTCGCGACGAAGGAGATCCCGGAGTTCCCCGGTTCCAGGGGATGGAGGCCTTCGCACAGGTGGAACGCGATGTTCTCCTTTTTCGGTGCCACAGTGATCCAATGGCCTTGGTGATCTCGGATCTCGAACCCGAGCTTCTCGGTGTACCACTTCGCTGACTTTTTCGCGTCGGAAACGACCAGGGCAATCGTGGTGAGGCGCATCATGACAACGGGATTTGATGCGCCCCGATAAAGTCACCGGGGCCTCCCGCAGAAGCCTTTAGTCATCCGCATCCATTCGCGTGGCGGAGAGAGGGTCCGACATCGGCGTACTCATGTGGGCCGCATTCCAGCTCGGCTTGGAGTCGGTCGGCGTCGTCGTCTACCTCTTCGGCCTGTTCCTCTACGCGATTGCCGCGGCCGTCGTCTTGCCGATCCCCGTCGAGCTTCTCCTCCTGCTGTATCCGGAACTCAATCCCGCGTTCAAAGCGATCGCCCTCGGGCTCGGGAAGGCAGTTGGCGCAATTGTGGTCTTCTTCGTCGGGAACAAGGTGAACCCATTCATCGAACGCTGGATGGACCGACATCCGATCGGCAAGCGGGTCTTCAAACTCCTCGAGGCGTTCGTGCGGCGGACCGGCGCCATCGGCCTGGCGATCTTGCTCGCGATTCCGTTCATGAGCGACACCGCGGTGAATTACTTCTACTCCTTGCTGAACGAGGAAGGTCACGCGATCGGTCGATGGCACTTCGTCCTCGCCAACTTGATCGGCGGGATTGTTCGGGCGTACCTTTTCCTGTGGCTGCTTCCTCGATGAGAGGTCGGCCGCCTACCTCGGCGCGATGCCCCGCTTCGACGCGCGCGCGAACGTCTCCAAGAACCCCCAGGTCAGATCGCTCGCGGTGATGATGCCTTCCACGTTGTCGAGATGCGTGACCACGATCCATCGAGTCTTCTTGTCGAGCATCACTCGCGCGGCGGCCCGCAGCGTCGTCAGTGGGCTTACGGTGGCGACTGGCGACGTCATGACCTCGCGGACCAGGACCTTGGCGGGATTCTTTCCCTTCGACGTGACCTGCCACAGGATGTCGCGATCCGTGATCAGGCCGATCGGACGACCGTGCTGGACGACGACCAACCCGCCGATTTTTTTCGCGGCCATGCGTTTCGCCGCGTCGAGGACCGTGCGATCCGGGTCGATGACGATGACGTCGCGGGTCATCACGTCCCGGACGAAGACCATCGCCTGCCCCTATCCGGATAGCGCGGTCTCGCATCAAGACTTTCACGTCGAACGGAGTCCTCGGCGTTTGTGGCGAGCGTTCATATAGCCCCTGAATCATCCGAGCGCGTCCTGCCCGGGGTGAGGCGGGAGGTTGTTTCGATGCCTTCGAACATGATGGACATGAAGATGGTTCAGTGCGACTGTGGCTTCATGATGCAGAGCCACAACGAGAACGAGATCGTCAAGATGACGCAGATGCATGTGAAAGACACGCATCATCAGGACATGTCGGCGCGCGAAGTCAAGGGCATGATGAAGCCCGGCATGATGATGAAGTAGGCCACGGAATCGTCGATCACGTCGGTCAGGTGGCCGGGGTCGCGGACGGAGTCCTCATCGCCTCGGGCACGGCTTCCGGTTCCTTCCAGGGGAGTCGTTGACCGAGGGCACTGAGGCGCAAGCGTCTTCGGCACGCCGGAAATCGGTTGCATCCGAGGAAGGACCAGCCGTTCCGTGCCCGTCGGCGCACCATGCGGCCATCGGGGCACGCATCGCACGGACCATAGTCCTTCTCCAAAAAGGTCGCGCCTCGCAGCCACCGGACCAACGAGGGTTGGTGCGCTCGGAGCTCCGCGAGCACCTCGTGCAAGTCACGCCGCGATTCGTCGACTACCTCCGCCAGGGTCGCGCGGCCCTCCGCGATCGCGGTCATCCGGTCCTCGAGGTGGTGGGTCATCTCGGGATCCGTGACGTCGGGACCGTAGATCGTGAGGGCGTCGACCAGGGCGCGTCCCGCCGCCGTGGTCCGGATCGAACGGCCCCCGATATATTGCCGGCGGAACAGGAGGTCGAGGATCTCGTGACGCGTCGATTTCGTGCCGAGGCCGAGCCGTTGCATCGTAAGGAGGAGCGTCCCCTGCGTGTGCAGCGGAGGCGGCGTCGTCCGATCTTCGACGACCCGCACTTCGCGGACGGTGAGTTCCTGGCCCTGCTGGACGTCCGGGAGCGCGGCCACCTCATGCTCGTCCGGCAGGATCTCCCGCCACCCCGGCTCGACCATCGACCGACCGACCGCGAGGAACGCGGTGTCACCGACCCGCAGATGGACCTCGGTGATCGTGGACAGGCTCGGAGGCGATAACGTCGCCAGAAAGCGGCGGGCAATCATGTCGTAGACCGTCACCCGCATTCCGGGTCGACGCTTCCCCGGGGCGGCGGTCGGATGGATCGGGGGATGATCGGTCGTGTGGATCGGCCCGCGGCTCGGCTCGAGTTCCGGACGCTCCAGGAGTCGCGCGGCGTATGCACGGTAGGGGGATTTCTGCAACCGACCGAGGATTTCGCGGACCGGCAGGGACGGCGGGTACACCGTGTTGTCGGTCCGAGGATAGCTGATTTCGCCGCGGACGTACAGCTCTTGGGCCGCCGCCATGGCCCGGGACGGACTGTGTCCCATCCGAGAAGCTTGCGCGAGGAACGAGGTCGTGTTGAACGGAGCCGGCGGGGGCTCGCGGTGATCGCGCTGCTCGACTCGCTCGACGAGAGCCGTGTCGCCAAGACCCGCCAGCGCGACGAGCGCCCTCGCTCCGCCTTCGTCCCAGAAGGGCCCGGCGACCGCGGTCGCCTCGAACGACGGTTCGCCCGCGCTCAGCACGACGTTCCAGAAGGGCCGCGGCACGAAGTCCTCCCGGTCCCGTTCCCGATCCGCGGCCAGGCGCAAGGTGGGCGTCTGCACGCGACCGGCGGAGAGCACTTGCCGCTCGGAGCCGCATTCGACGGTCAGAAATCGCGTGAGGACGGCGCCCCACGCGAGGTCGATTCGCTGCCGCGCCGCCGCGGCCTCCGCCAAGGCCCAATCCGGCTCGACGAGGTTCTCGAAGGCCCGACGGACCTCGGACGTCGTCATCGCACTGAACCGCGCGCGGCGGGCGGGGAGGTTCGGATGCTGCGCCCGGAGGGTTTCGAGCGCCTCGACGCCGATCAACTCGCCCTCTCGGTCGTAGTCCGTCGCGAGGACGACCTCGTCAATCGACTCCGCGAGACGTCGGAGCGCATCGTGCAGGGCGGGGGGCGCTTCCAGCCGGACCGGTTCCATGTCGACCAGGTCATCGAGATCGGTTCCGACCCAATCCCGGACGGACTCCGGATAGTCGATCTCGACGATGTGACCGCGGAGCGGAAACACGATGATTTCGTCCCCGCCGGACGAGAACGTGAAGTAGCTGGAGACGTCTGCCCGGACCTTCTCAGCCATCCCTTCTGACAGGATTTGGGCCAAGCGGCGGGCAGCGCTGAATTTTTCGGCTAGGATGAGCCGCCGCAAGCCACGGCCCATTTGTCTATGCTGTACTTAATAATGTTGATGTCGGACATTGACTTTTCGCGCATCGGCGCGAAGGCGTCAGACAAAGGGCCGCCATCCTGATGGCAAACACGAGGCCCGGGCCCGTTTGAATGGACGATGGAGAGCGCGCGAAAGGCCCGCCAAAACGTGATCAGAACTCGAACAAGCTGACGGGATCCGAGGGTCGTAGGCGCCGGAGCGGATGGCGGCTCTCCGCAAGCCGTAGCCGTTCGTCGACCAGGGCGGACACCCGTTCATCCTCGAGCGGGACGAACGGACGGACTCCGAGCTCCCTCGCAATCGCCTCGGCTTCCCGCGGGTATCGACTCAGCAGATTGGACAGGGCGAACGACTCGGCCATGCCGACCGATCGGCTCGAGAGGAATCGTTCGAGCGCGAGGAGGTCTTGGGCGTACGAGGCATCGGGCTCATAGCGACGTTCGAGGATTGCGCGACGGACGAAGTCCGTTCGCGTTGTGATCGCCTCTCCCTCGGCCATGGGCGAGCCCTGCGGACGCGAGCGGGGGGTTATAGCTTTTGTCGTGAGATTATCCGTCAAATGACGAAGTTCCCGGCAACCGTCGAAATCGGCGGAGAAGGGCGCGGCTCACGGATCGCTGCAGTCTCGTGTGTATCCACATCGGAGGCAGATGACCTTGCAGTTCCGATCGAAAGTCGGGCCGCCGCAGACGTCGCACGGCTCGTCGGTCGCCGGTCCCGCGGTCCGGAGCGAATTTGTGGCGTTCGGCGCCGCCGTCATGCGGATGGGTCATGGCGGTCTCGGACGAAAAGCCTCACTCGATCTGCTCACGCCCGAAGTCCGGCGAAGTCCTCGAGAGCGACCATCGCTGCGTTGCGGCCCGGTGCCCCCGTGACGCCCCCGCCTGGATGCGCGCTGCTGCCACAGAGGTACAGCCCGAGCACGGGCGTCCGATAGCCGGACCATCCGGGCACCGGTCGGAACGAGAACAGCTGGTCCGGGGTCATGTCGGTCTGGTAGATGCAGCCCCCAGGGAGGCCCCATTCCCGCTCCATGTCGAGCGGTGAGATGACCTCACGCGCCTCGACGGCATGCGTCACGTTCGGCGCGAACCGTGCGAGGGTTTCCAGGATCGTGTCGCCGACCTCGTCTTTGCGGTCGTCCCATTCGCCGTCTCGGAGACGGTAGGGAGAGTATTGGGAGTAGATCGATAAAGTGACCTTTCCGGGCGGCGCGAGGCTCGGGTCCGTCACCGAATGCAGGACGCAGTCGAGGAACGGTTCGGTCGACGGCCTGCCCCACTTCGCATCGTCCCAGGCGCGCTCGAGGTAGTCGACGGATGGGCAGATGTCCAGGTACCCTCGGTGGTGCGGCTGGAGCGTCTTGCCGGGTCGGGCCGTGAAATCTGGGAGTTCGCTCAGGAGGCAGTTCACCTTCGTCACGACGCCCGTCGCCTTGATGCGGCGGACCTGAGCGAGGAACTCGGGGTCGACGGCGTCCGGGGAGACGAGTCTCTCGAACGTCGTCTTCACATCCACGTTCGCGAGGACGGTCCGGGCCATCACTCGCTTCCCGTCCTCGAGCTCGACGCCGGTCGCCCGGCCGTCGTTCGTGAGGATACGGCGGACCGCGGCCGACGTCTGGATCGTGGCCCCATGGTGGGCGGCCGCTTTCGCGAGCGCCGCGGAGATGCCGCCCATGCCGCCCTTCGAGTATCCGAAGGTCTGCTTGACGCCGTTGATCTCATGGAGCAGCATGTGGCCGAGCATGAGGGCGGTACCGGGCGTCTTCGGCCCGGCGGGGAGGCCGATCGTCGTCGCGGTGGCGAGCATCGCCTTCACCTCATCGGATTCGAAGAACTCGTCGAGCAGGTCGACGGCGCTTTGCAGGAGGAGGCGCTTCGCGAGCTCTTCTGCCTCAGCGCCCTTGAACATCCCGAGCAAATCCGGCAGCGGCGGCGGGGATTCGAGGACCATCGCCTCGATGAGCTCCATCACGTCGGTCCAGAAGGCCACGTACTTCGGGTAGGCCACGGCATCGTTCTTCGAGAACCGCGCGAGTTCCTTGTGGTTCTTCTCGGCGTCGTTCCACAGGAGCATCGAGTCCCCGTCCGGAAACGGGAGGAAGAACTGCGGATCGAACGCATGGACCTCGTAGCCGAACCGCGCGAGGTCGAGGTCTCGAATGATCTCCGGACGCAACAGGCCGGCCGAATACGCGAGCCGCGAGAACTTGACGCCGGGGAAGACCTCTTCCGTGATGCACGCCCCTCCGACGATCTGTCGTCGTTCGAGGACGAGGACTTTCAATCCGGCCTTGGCGAGGTACGCCGCGGACACGAGGCCGTTGTGGCCCCCGCCCACGATCACGGCGTCCCACGTGCCATCCACGGTCCGCGGAGTGCGGGACACCTACGTATCGTTAGTGGCCGTCGCTCGATGTGCCGCCGTCAAACTATAAGCCGCGGTCCCCCTTCCTGCAGGCGTGGCCCAGGGTCGGGGAGGCCGGCGCAAGAATTCCCAGGATAAGGGCATCCTTGAGGAGTTGGAGAAGGGCGCCGTTCTCGGGGATGGCGGCTACCTCCTCGAACTCGAGAAACGCGGCTACGTTCAACCCGGGCCCTTCACGCCGGAAGTCGTCCTCGAGCATCCGGCCGCGGTGAGGGAGCTGCATCAAGAGTTCATTGACGCCGGGGCGGAAGTCCTGCAGTCCCTCGCCTTCTACGCGAGCAAAGAGAAACTCGCGACGGTCGGGTATGCGAACCGGGTGCGCGACATCAACCGCGCCGCGGTCCGCCTCGCCCGCGAGGTCGCGGGCGATCGAGCGCTCGTGGCTGCGAACCTCAGCCTCACGTGGATGTACGATCCGCAGGACAAGGGATCCGCGGACAAGGTGCGTCGGTTGTTCGACGAGCAGCTCGAGGCCCAGCTCCAGGAACACCCAGACTTCGTGATCGCGGAGACGTTCTCATGGCTCGGGGAAGCGCTCCTCGCCACGGAGCGGATTGAGAAGACCGGCATGCCGTCCATGGTCACGATGTCGTTCGACAAGGATCCGAAGTCGTACGACGGGCATTCCGCGGCCGAGTGCGCCCGTGCGTTGCGAGACGCCGGCGCGGACATCGTCGGGGTGAATTGTCTCCGAAATCCCCTGTTGCTCCTCCCCCTCGCGCGGGAAATGCGCCAGGCGGTGTCCGGATTCGTCGCGTGTCAGCCGACCGCGTACAGCACGCCGCCAGGGATCCCGGACTTCACCGCGACGAAGGAGTTCCCGTACGAGACGGAAACCCTCGTCCTTTCGCGCAAGGTCATGGGCGCGTTCGCGGCCGAAGCCCATGCAGCCGGCGTCAATTACATCGGCTCCTGCTGCGGTTCGATGCCCGTCCATGTGCGGGAGATGGCCCGCGCCCTCGGGAAGGCCCCGGTCGACCGGACGTGGCGGGTGGACTACGCCAAGCCAATGTCCGCGTACGAATTCTACAAGCACGGGACGTAGCCGCGTTCGCGGCAACCTCCCGGGGATGGCCGGAATCCAAACCCGCTCGAAATCCGTCGGCGGCTCAGCGGAACCGGTTCCCGCAGAAGAAGCAGAACATGTTGTCCGCGGCGACCATCGTTCCGCAGCTCGGGCAGCGCTTCTTGTCGGCCGTGGGCTGCACCGTCGGGACCTGCGCGACCGGTTGGGCCGCGGGAGAGATCTGAGTGGGCGCGGACGGCGGGCCCGCCATCTGAGGTTCGATCCGCGTCGCGGGTTGAGCGGTTTGCGGTACGGGCGGTGGCTGGGACGGCCGGGCGGCCTGGACGTAGTAGCTCGGCGGGTACAAGGTCATCGGACGGGCGACGGCGCGGCGGGCCCGCGCGGCGCGGCGCTGCGGGATGAACGCAACGACTCCCGCGAGGACGAGGATGAACAAGGCGAGGTACAAGAGGTTCGAGGCGAGGAGCTGGTATAGGACGAACAGGAAGTCCGGGACGCTGGATAGGGTCACTATCTTCTCGGAGGATTCGTAAAGACTCCCGTTCACCGTCGCAACGATCTTGAAGTACATCGATCCGGCGCCCGAAGGAATCGAGAGGCCACCTGCGGTGTAGGACTGCCGCGTCTGCCCCGATTGCGCCGACGTCGAGTTCCGGAGCATTCCGGGCACGGTCCCCCAGACAAGGTGGGTGTCCGACACCGTCATTCCCACTGGCCCCAGGATCGACCAGGTCACGCCAAAGGTCGAACTGCTCGACACGGACGTCGGGTAGGAGTCGATGGAGATCAGCGGCTGGTTGAGTGCGGCAATTGCGTTCCGCGCACTGACGACGCCCCAGCCATAATCCTTGTTGTAACCGTTTCCGACCGGTTGGACGGCGGTCATATTGAGGATGTTCCAGAGCTGCACGTTCGTCAGCCCGGGCTCGGCGGATAGGAGCAGGCCCGCAACGCCACTCACGAAGGGGGTCGAGAACGAGGTGCCCTGTAGGGAGTGGACGTTGTTCAGGTTGTTATTGCCTCCGTTGAGCGTGTCGATTCGAGTCCCCGGCGCGGAGAGATCCAGCCCGGTGCCATAGTTCGAGAAGGAGGCCCGTCGCCCCGATTCATCGATTGCCGCAACCGACACGACCTCAGGAAGGCGGGCAGGGTAATCGAGCGTCCCGATCCCGGCGTTCCCGGCCGCCGCGACAATGAGTGCTCCCTTGGACCATGCATGGTCGATGGCGAGGTGGATGTCCGTCGGTTCGATCGGTGTCTCGTTGGTGCCCAGCGAGAGATTGATCACCTTCGCTCCATGATCTGCTGCCCAAATGATGGCCTGGGCGGTGTCCGTGGAGGTGCCCTCGCCGTTCGATCCGAGCGCCCGGACGGCCATGATGCTGACTTGCGCGGTTCCCGCGATTCCCTGACCGTTATCCGTTATCGCGCCGATCACACCAGCAACCCCCGTCCCGTGGTAGGTGCCGGAGGGGTCGATGTCCATCGGATTCGAGTCGCCGTCGACGAAGTCCCATCCGTGCGTGCCGTCCACCGAGTTCGTCCACATGTTTGCTTGGATGTCCGGCTGGGTCCACCACACACCCGTGTCGACGACGGCTACGATCACGTTGCGATCTCCCAGGGTGACATCCCACGCGCTCGGCACCCCAATCGATTTCAGGCCCCATTGGTCAAAGAAGAAGGGGTCACTTGGAGTGAACTCGGTGTGAACGGGAAAACTCGTTCCGATTCGAGTTGCCTTAGTGGGGGCCACCGCGGCGGCTCCAGCCACGAACGCGCCGACCATCGCGAGGATCGCCACGATGGCGGCAAACCGCCGGGCGAGGGCGCTCAATCGGGCCGACAACAGGGGGAAGCCTCCGCGATTTTCGAGGGCTGGACGCGCATATGAACCGCGCCCCTTGATAAACCTCTGCCCGTGATTGTCGGCGGTTGACATCGGATGTGTTCGTCACACGCGTTTCGCCAGTTCGGCGATCTTCGCACTCGCCCCGCCGACGATCGGGGTGCCGTGGCCCATCACGACGTTCTCGAAATGAAACGTGGCGAGCTTTTTGATGGATGCGCGGTGCTGTTTCGGGTCGACGTTGTACTGGTCCGGCATGGGCTTCAGGCCGGACTCGTTGTTCACCGCGTCGCCTGCGATGCAGAGCGAACGGCTCTCGTCGAGGAGCGACATGCTCCCTCGGGTGTGGCCCGGCGTGAAGATGACCCGGAGGCCGTCGTGCGTCTGCCCGTCGTCCAAGAGGACGTCGACGGGCGTGCCCGGGTGCCGTTGGACGCCCGGCGGACCGTCGTACACACGCCTGCGGGCGATGAAGTCCGCCTCGATTCGCGAGGACGCCACCTTCGCCGGCGAGCCGTGCTTGATCGCTGCCAGTCCTCCGACGTGATCAGGATGGGTGTGGGTGATGAAGATCGTCGAGAGGTCTTTCGGTCTCATCTTGATCTTCGCGAAGTAATCGAGGACCTTCCCGCCATCCGCGTCCGCGGAGGTGTCGATCAGGACGAGGCGGTCGTCGACGAGCAACGTGGTCGTCGCATACGTCTCGATTACGTGCACCCCTTTCATGAGTTCCATCGTCTCGCCGGGATGCGCAGTTCGTTCGTCGTCTTATTCCTTTCGCGGAATCGGCTCGCGGTTGCACCGGAGCACCGATGCACGCATCGGGTTCTTATGTCCCGCCGGCGTTCCCACGGCGGTGCGTGGTTTGGCCCTTAGCGATGTCCTGAGCCGCGTCGAGGCGGACGCGGGCAAGGCGCTCGAGATCCTGAAGGAGTACGTCCGGTTCCCCACGATTTCGGCCCACAAGCGGGCCCAACCCGAGACCGCGGCGTTCGTCCGGCGTCTGCTCGTCGAGAACGGTTTCGAGGCCCGCGAATATCCGACGGACGGCGGGCCGAACGTCGTCTTCGGTCAGATGATCGTCGATGAGCGCAAGCCGACGCTCCTCATGTACCAGCATTACGACGTCCAACCGGTCGACCCGCTGAACGAATGGAAGCGGGATCCGTTCGACCCGACGATCGAGGACGGCAAGTTCTGGGGCCGAGGCTGCGCGGACACGAAGGGCAACTTCATCATGCAACTCCTCGCGGTCCAAGCATGGCAAGGCGTCGAAGGTCGGCCCCCGATCAACCTGAAGTTCGTCGTCGAGGGCGAGGAGGAAGTCGGGAGCCCCCACTTCGGATCGTTCGTCCACGCGAACCAGGAGATCTTGCATGCGGACGGCGCGACGATCGAAGGCGGTGACCATCTCCACGAGGGGACCCCCAAAATCGAGCTCGGATGCAAGGGCATTCTGTACGTCGAGATGACCAGTCGGACCGCGAAGGTGGACCAGCATTCTTCGTATGCGGCAATCGCGCCGAACCCGGCGTGGCGGCTCATCCAGGCCCTGATGACCCTCCGAGACGTGAAGGGCCGGATCAAGGTGCCCGGCTGGTACAAGGATGCCCGGCGTCCGACCGCCCGCGAGCTGCGGTACCTGCGCGCGAGCGCCTTCAAGGCCGATGCGCTGAAGGAGTTCTGGGGCGTCTCCGAATTCGTCGGGGACGGGAACGACTTCGACATCCTCCGCCGTCTGATCTACTCACCCACCTGCACGATTTGCGGCTTCGTGAGCGGGTACATCGAACAAGGCACGAAGACCGTGAATCCCGCGGTGGCGAAGGCGAAGATCGATTTCCGTCTCGTCCCGAACATGAAGCAGGAGAAACAGTTCGCGAAGCTACGGGATCATCTGATCGAGAAAGGCTTCGGGGACATCGAACTGAGCCCCGCGAAAGAGGCCCTCGAGGCGGCCGCCATCTCCCTGAGCGCCCGGGTCGTGAAAGCCGCGATCAAGGGATCCGTCGATGCATACGGACGCGAGCCGGAGGTCTGGCCGTGGTCGGCGGGCGCCTCCGCCCATGGGTTCTTCAACGAAGTCGTCGGCGTGCCCTCCATCTCCGGACCCGGGGTCTCGTACGACGGTTCGAACTATCACGCGCCGAACGAGCACTTCCGCATGGAGGATTTCGTCGGCGGCTCGAAACACATGGCCGCGATGTTTGCGCGCATGTGAGCCGGCCCCCGGTCCGAACTCGGTCGTCCGGGTTCCTTGCATACCTCTACTTAGAGGTACGGATGCGTCGGTCCACACACCGCGAGCGCTGGCCCCAGCCAGGGCCTCATCACGTCCCCAAACTCTTAAGGCCCAAAGGAGGTTCGCCTCGCCCAATGGACACGGACGTCAATCTGTGCAAGGTCGATGACGTCCCGGACGGCGGGAAGAAGCACTTCGAGATTATGGGATACGACATCCTCGTCGTCCGCCTCGGAGACCGCTTCTTCTGCGTCGACGCCGCCTGCACGTACAAGTGGGCGATGTTGACGGACGGCCTCGTCGATCGGGAGAAGCTCTTGATCACATGCAAGGACTGCAACGGATCCTGGGATCTGCAAACGGGCCAGCCGAAGGAGCTCCCTGCGAAGTTCCCGCTCACGTCCTACCGAATTGAATCCGTGGCCGACGACCTGATCGTGACGTTCACATATTGACGCCGGCGCTCGTGAATTTCGAAGAAAAGCCTTATGAGTCCGCGGTTCCTCGCGACGGACGTCCTCCAATTCCCATGACGAACCGAGTCGGCCTCCATGGCCTGGGCCCGCGTTCTCATCGAGCGTTGAGGCGGTGGCACCGATGGCCGACGATAAGGACCAACAATTCACACGAATGTGGAACGAAGAGAACAAGTCGAAGCGTGCGAAGTTCCGGAACCTCATGAAGGCCAAGCTGGACGTGCTGCACGTCGAGGTGACGGAGGAGAACGCACGCGCGTTCTGGAACGGCCGGCTCGCGGTGCGCCAGCCCGAACGGATCTACCAGATGCCGGAGCGTCCGGAAGGGCGAAGGCCTCCGCGGCGCCGATGATCTCCGGCGTTTGGATTCGTAATCATCGCGAACCGAGAAAACCGTCAGCGGTTCCGCCGTCCGTCAGAAAAATGAAAAAGGCCTGGCCCGAAGGCCAGACGAAAAGGTGAAAATCGATCAGTATCGGCGTCGCCCGCGGTCCCGCCGGTCCCGGTCACGGCCACCGCTGCCGCCACCGCTGCTGCCGCCACCGCTGCGGCTACCGCTGAAGGTCCCGAACTCGAACTGCCGGTCTCCGCCGCCGCTGCGCTCCCGTCGCTCGCCGCTGTAGCCACCGCTTCGGTAGCGCGGCTCGCGCTCGTACTCGACCGCGCTGACGTCGAGCGCCGTGTTGACGTTCTCGATCATCTGCTCCGACTTCGCCATCGTGCCGTACTTTCCGACGTTCAGCCGGATGTGCCCGCGCACGAGGGTGACGTAGCCGTTGTCGATGAGGAGCGTCTCGTCCTTCTGGATCTGCCCGATCTGGTCGTTCCAGAGGGTCAGGAGGACGGTCCCGGTCTCGTCGCCTACCGTCGCTTCGACGAGCTTTCTCGCTTCGCCGAACTTCGACGTGATCTCTCTCTCTTCACTCAGACTGACGACCTTGACCAAGACATTCACTTGCTTGGACGCGGGGGTCAGGTCTTTCACTTTAGTCATTGCTTTGTCTTCCATGTTCTCACTTCTGCCGACACAAGCCGCCGAGTCGCAAAGGCCGGAAAAACCGTCACCAGTCGAATTCAGACGTTGTGGGCTGATTGCGCCTTACGAGACCCTCCTATAAAAACATTCGGAAGCGGAAGAGCGCAACATGTGACGGGACGCATCGGTGCCCGCTTCGGGCGAACTCTTTCGATGTTGGCACCATCTTTTTACCGCGACTCCACCTTCCTATGAGGGCTCATGCTCGTTGACGCATTCGGACGCGAAGTCACGGACATCCGCGTGAGCGTCACGAAGCGATGTAATTTCGGCTGCATCTATTGCCACGACGAAGGCCTCGGTCCGATCCTGAAGCCGCGGATGCCCCATGAGGACGAGATGTCCGTGGCCGAGATCGAGCGGCTCCTGCGTGTCGCCCGCGAGTTTGGGATACGCTCGGTGAAATTCACGGGCGGCGAACCGCTCGTCCGGCTGGATATGGAACAGATCATCGATCGTTCGGTCCGCCAACTTCCGGACGTGTCGATGACGACGAACGGCTCGATGCTCGCGAAACGCGCGGAGGCCCTCCGGGACGCGGGCCTGAAACGCGTGAACATCTCGATCGATTCGCTCGATCCCGCGGCATTCCGAGATATCCGCAAAGGCGAGCTCGCGCCGGTCCTCCGCGGGATCCAGGAGGCGCTCCGGGTCGGCCTCAAGCCGGTCAAGCTGAACATGGTCGTGTTCAGGCAAACTCTCCCGCACATCCCGCGGATGATCGAGTACATCTCCGACGGCGACGGGCTCAAGCTCCAGCTCATCCAGTTCATGCCGGAGCTCGTCGGTCAACAGAATTGGATGGTCGACATCGACCGTCTTAAGAAATGGCTGGAGCGTCGGGCCGATAAAGTTCTGGTGCGCGAGATGCACCACCGCCGGATCTACCTCTTCAACGGCGCCGAGGTCGAGGTCGTCGACCCAGTGTACAACGCGGAGTTCTGCATGAACTGCCATCGGATCCGCGTGACCCATCAGGGGGAATTGAAAGGGTGCCTGAACCGCAACGACGACTTGATCCCAACCCGCGGCCTGGATGATGAAGGTCTGCGAGAAGCCTTCCGACAGGTCGTCGCGAACCGCGTTCCCTACTACGGCGCCTACGTGAAAGAGTTTCCGCGGCGCGATCCCGGGGCCGCGGTGCCGATCGAATTCCCCGCGGTCCCGGCTGGCTGAGCCTTCGGTGAGAATCCTCAAATAGCCTTGCGGAATGCGTCGCGCGCGTGAAGGTTTTCCGGGGCCTCGACGTCATCGTCGCCGAGTACAAGGCGACCGACCAGGTACCCACGGAAGCCCGCGCGTTCACCGGATGGGATCAGTTCGCCCTTTGGTTCGCAGCCGCTTCGTTGCCGGCGGCGTGGTTGTACGGCGGATACATGACCGGCGCGTACGGCTTACCGGGCGCGTTCGCGCTGATCTTCCTCGTCTCCACGATCACGTTCATCCCGTGGGCCCTTATCGGTTACATCGCGGCGGACAAGGGCGCGTCCTCGGTGTCCTTGCTTCGCCCCGCGTTCGGTCTGCGGGGGAGCAAACTGCCTTCCGTCTTCTACCTGTTCTTCGGGTACGGCTGGGCCGCGGTGAATGTCTTCATCGCCGCGATCTCGATGTCGTTCGTCTTCAACCTCACCCTCGGCTGGCCCGATGCGTTCCACACTCCCGCAGGCTCGTCGATCAATTACTATCTCATCCCATCGATTCTCCTGATCTGCTTTCTGCAAGGGTTCTTCGCGACCGCGGGGCACCGGGCGATTCGATACCTGAACTGGGTCTCGACGGTCGCGCTTGTCGCCTTGGGCGCATACGCGTCGTATATCGTACTGAAGGGCTTTGACTTCGGACAACTCTGGGCCTGGCGCCCCGCGCGCCCCCTCTCGTTTACCTTCACGGCCGGGGCCCTTGGAACCGGATTCACGTACACGCTGACGTTCCCGCTCCTGCTCGACCTGTTGATCGCCTACAACTGGACGTGGGAGTTCATCGGCGACTTCAGCCGTTTCGCGCGATCCAAAAGAGCGGGCACCTGGGGACCGTTCGCGGGCGCGTCCTTGGCGCAGTATTGGTTCTTCTCCGTTGGCGCGTTGATGACCGTCGCGTTCTTGGTCACCGCACCTCCCGGCGCCGTAAATTTCGCGGCGATTTCGGATCCGAGTTACAAGGCGACCCTGCTCGGGTTCGGCGTCGGGGCGTACCTGATCATCCTGTTCGCCACAATCTCCACGAACGCGGGGAACATCTACGCGTCCGCGCTCGGCATTACGAACATCGCGACGCGGTGGAAAGCATCGATGCGGAGGCTCCTTCTGCTCTCCGCGGCCATCGTGGTCCCTCTGGCTCTTCTCCCGCTGTTCGAGACGAACTTTGTCTTCACGTACATCTTCTTCCTGGACTTCCTGGGCGCCATCGTCGTACCGCTGTGGACCCTCACCTTGGTCGACTACTTCCTCGTCAAGGCGCGTCGGTACTCCGACGATCTCTTCGCACAACAAGGGGGCCACTACTGGTACCGCGGCGGATGGAACTGGCCCGCGGTCGTGACCCTCCTCAGCGGAACCGCCCTGTACTGGATCATCGCGTTCGGCTTCCCGACCTTGCGGGAAACGATCTCCGCGGCGTTGCCCACGATCGTCTTCGTGGTCGTCGTGTACTACTTCTGGGGCCGGTCCGCCTGGGAGAAACATCTCCGCGCGCTCCGGGAAGCGCGACTCGTCGAGGCGACCAGCTGATTCGACGCCGCGGGGCCTGCCACGTTTCTCGGGTCGTCGCGCAAGACTGCGAGCGGAGCGCGCATCACTAATAGACGCCCACGACTCTATCAGTCGAGGAGTGAGGATGGCTTTCGGTCCATCATCGACCGGCGTCGAACGCGCCGCCGCTCTCAGTCGGATGGTGGCGGCCCTCGAGGCCGCGAAGAAAGCGCGGGACTCCGGTCACAATGTTCAGCAAGTCCGAGGGATGCTGAAAGCTGCTCGATCTGCGTTCGAGGCGGGTGACTACACAACCGCTGCACGGTTCGCCAATCAGGTCCTGGACACCTGTGCGGACCAGTCGGCTCGGGCTGCGGGAGGGCCCCCGAGAGCCGTCGTGCTCGAGCGGATGTCCGACGCCCTCCGCGCGACGAAGAAACGGAAGCGCCGAGGTTTCAACGTCGAGCAAAGCCAGGAGCTACTGAGGCAGGCACGTGCCGCCTTCGAGTCAGGTGACTACCAGATGGCGATGGACTTGGCTGATCAAGCACTCCAGTTGTGCAGTCCCGACTCTCGATCGGCAAGTGCCCCGCGCTGAGATAGAAAGCCTATATTGCCTCGCCGCCATCCTTGCTCCGGGGCGTGCCCTTAGGGCGTCGCCCGAGCCAGGATACCATGGCGAAACGCACGAAGAAGGAACTCCGTGGACCGAAGATCATCTCGATCCCACCCGGACCGAAGTCGAAGGCCGCGATGGCGCGAAAGGAGAAGTTCATCACGAACGCCGTCAAGGTCGCCCTCCCCATCGACGTGACGGCCGCGGAAGGTCCGCTCGTCCAGGATGCCGACGGGAACGTCTACATTGACCTGGGGGGTGGTATCGGAGTCCAGACTGCGGGCCATCGTCCGCCTTCCGTGATCCGGGCGGCGAAAGATGAGCTGGACCGCCTTACGCACATTTCGTTCATGGTCGCGACCTACGCGCCGTACACGGATCTCGCGGCGCGCATGGCGGAGATCTGCCCGCCGGGCCTGACGAAGTCGATCTTCCTGAACTCCGGGTCCGAGGCGATCGAGAACGCCGTCAAGATCTCGCGCGCCGCGACGAAGCGGGCGTGGCTCGTGTCCTTCAAGACCGCGTTCCACGGGCGCACGCTCCTCGACATCAGCCTCACGGGGAAGGACAAACCGTATCGCGAGGGATTCGGTCCGCTCGTCCGGGAGGTAATCCTCGCGGACTATGCATACCCATACCGCGACCCGCAGGGTCTTCCGCCCGCGGAGTGCGCGAAAGCCCGCGTCGAGGAAATCGAGCGACTCATTAACCAACCGGAGGTCGCGGGCCGCGTCGCGGCGATCCTTGCCGAACCGGTCCAGGGGGAAGGCGGGATGATCGTCCCGCCGAAGGAGTTCTTCCCCCTCCTCCGCAAACTGTGCGACGCCCATGGCATCGTGCTCGTGGACGACGAGGTGCAGGCAGGGATGGGACGCACCGGGAAGCTGTGGGCGATCGAGAATTGGAACACGGTGCCGGATATCCTCGTGAGCGGCAAGGCTGTTGGAGGTGGATTGCCGTTCGGCGGCGTGACCGGGAAGCCCACGGTCATGGACCGACCGGGACCGGGGAGCCTGGGCGGCACGTTCGGCGGAAATCCCGTCGTCTGCGCCGCGGCGCTCGAGGCGATCGATGTGATTCAGAAGGCGCTTCCGAAGACGAAGAAGCTGGAGGCGCTCATCCGGAAGCGGCTGGGTGAGATCTTCGAGGGCCACGACCGCGTGGGCGAGGTCCGCGGGATCGGTGCGATGTGGGCGCTCGAGTTCGTGAAAGATCGCCGGACGAAGGAGCCCGACGTGGATCTCGCGCGGGCCGTCCAGCTGGCCGGCCTCCAGAACGGCCTCGTGCTCCTCACCGCGGGGTTCTTCAACAACTGCATCCGGTTGCTCCCGCCGATCAACATCCCGCTGCCGCTCATGGCGAAGGCGCTCGACCTGCTCGAAGACAGCCTCGATCTGGCCCTCGCCGGGAAGGCCGCCTGAGGTGCGGATGGTCCGCGGAACCACGCTGCTCCCGGAGGTCAAGTCCCACTACGGGGATTTGAAGAACTACGTCGGCGGCGATTGGCGCACGCCCGAGACGACCGCCTGGCTCGAGGACACCAACCCCGCGACCGGCCAGGTCATCGCCCGCGTTCCGCTGTCGACGAAAGACGACGTCGACCGGGCCGTCCAGGAGGCCCTCCGGGCCTGGGACGCATGGCGGGAGACGCCACCATTGGACCGCGCTCGCCACTTCTTCGTCCTCCGAGACCTGATGGAACAGCATTCCGAGGACCTGGCTCGAGTCGTCGTGCAGGACATGGGCAAGACGATCGACGAGGCCCGCGGCGAGATCCGCCGCGCCATCGAGAACGTCGAGGTGGCGGCGGGTATCCCGAGCCTCATGATGGGGTACAACCTCGAGGACGGGGCAGGCCCGGGAATCGACGAGGAGGTCCTGTACCAGCCGCTCGGGGTGTTCGCGGGAATCAGCCCGTTCAACTTCCCGGTCATGGTGCAGTTCTGGTTCTGGCCGTACGCCGTTGCGACCGGGAACTGCTGGATCGCGAAGCCATCGGAGCAAGACCCGACCGCGATGCAATTGGTCATGGACCTCGTCCACCGGGCCGGTTTCCCCCCGGGGGTCGTGAACCTGGTCCACGGAGCGAAGGAGACGGTCGAGGCGATCCTGGATCACCCGGACATCGCGGGCGTCTCGTTCGTCGGCTCGAGCGCCGTGGCGCAGACGGTGTACGCCAAGGCGGCGGCCTCGGGGAAGCGCGTCCAGGCTGGCGGCGGCGCGAAGAACGTGCTCGTCGTCATGCCGGACGCGAAGCTCGACAAGGTTGTCTCGAATCTCGTGTCCTCCTGCTACGGCTGCGCGGGCGAGCGATGCCTGGCCGGGTCCGTCGTGGTCGGCGTGGGCGACGTCCATGCGGATCTTCGCCGCAAGTTCTCGGGCGCCGCGTCGGCCCTCAAGGTGGGGTACGGCTTGGACGAGACGGTCCAGATGGGCCCCGTGATCTCGGCGGGCCATCGCGACCGGATCGTCGGTTTCATCGACCGGGGGGAGCAAGAGGGCGCCAAGGTCGCCTTGGACGGAAGGACCGTCCGCGTGTCCGGTTACGACGGCTACTTCGTCGGCCCGACGATCCTCGATGACGTCCGGCCGGAGATGACCGTGGCGCAGGAGGAGATCTTCGGCCCGGTCGCAAACCTGTTCGCGGTGGGCGACCTCGAGGATGCCGTCCATTTGATCAACGCCAGTCCCTATGGGAACGCGGCCACGATCTACACGTCGAGCGGGAAGCACGCGCGCGACTTCCGATACCGCGTCCGCGCGGGAAATATCGGCATCAACGTCGGGGTCGCGGCGCCGATGGCCTACTTCCCATTCGGGGGGATGAAGAACTCGTTCTTCGGAGACCTCCATCCGCAGAGCCGCGACGCGGTCCGGTTCTTCACGGAGAGCAAGGTCGTCATCACCCGGTGGGTCTGAGCCGCCGGCGGACAACCCGTTTCCAAGTCGCACTAGGTTCTCACCCGAAACGTGGTACGGAAACGAAACTACTTATACCCCGGGCACACATTATATGGTGCAAGGATGCGAAGTCATGGCGGAGAAGGAAAGCCCCTGCGAGGGACCCGGCTGCGGAGCGGAGGTCGCCTTCGAGGTGATCGGCTCCGAGCTCAAGCTCACGGTCCTCCACAGCCTCCTCTCCGGACCGAAGCGCTTCAACGAGCTGCGCGTGGCGACGGGCATGTGCCAGAGCTCGCTCACGAAGACGTTGAAGGAACTCGAGGAGGTCGGGATCGCGGAGCGGAAGGTCCATCTGGACCGGCCGGTCGCGGTCGAGTACCGCCTGTCGCCGAAAGGCGCGGCGCTCTTCGAGGCGATTCGGGATCTCGAGCGGTGGGCGACCCGCTGGGTCATGAATTCCGTTCCTCGCGAGGTGACACAATGAGCCAGTTTACATCGACGAACGCAAGCGACGTGAGATTCAAGCGGGAGCTCCAGCCCGATTCATCGGGTTCGGATCCCGCCCGCTGCCCGAACTGTGGCAGCTTCGCCCTCTACGTCGATCCGGTTCGCGGCGAGCGCGTGTGCGACAACTGCGGCTTCGTGGTCGACGAGAGCCTCGTGGATCAGGGCCCCGACTGGACCACGTTCGAAGGCGATGATCGGATCCGGGCGGGTCCTCCGCCGTCCGTGATGGCGCCGGACAAAGGGCTCGGGTCTATGGTCGGAAACGGCCTACGGGATGCGAAGGGGAATCCGATCGACGCACGCAGCGTGGCGGCTCTGAACCGCCTGCGCCGGGTCAGCCAATGGACTCGGTACGACCGGACCGAACGCGCCTTGGCCCCCGGCCTAGCGCAGTTGTCCAGCCTCTCGTCCCGCCTGGGCCTCGCCCCCGCGTTCCGGGAGCGTGCCGCGATCATCTTGCGGAAGGCGATCGAGGCGGGTCTCTCCCGTGGTCGGTCAATGGATGCGATCGTCGCGGCCGTCGTGTACCTCGCGGCAAAGCAACTCGGTGCGCCGCGCGGATTGCATGAACTCGCCGAGGCGACCGGAGTCACGGTCCACCGGATCTCGCTGACGGCGAAGGTCGTGAGCCGAGAATTGGGCGTGTTCAGCCGCGCGAGTCGCGCAGAGGACTTCGTTCCCCGGTTCGCGTCGCAGCTCGGCCTCGATGCGCGGGTCGGAGAGCGGTCGCTCGCCCTCGTCTCGCAAGTCAAAGACTCGAAGGTCCTCGAGGCGAACTCGCCGGTCGGCATTGCGGCGGGGGCGCTCTATCTGGCCTCGGAGGAAGTGGGCGTGCCGTTGACGCAAGCCCAGATCGCGCGCCTGACGGGCGTCAGCGAGGTCACCATCCGAAAACACTATCGTCTACTGAAGGAATCCCTGGCAGAGAAGGAGACGCCATTGGAGGCGGCTTGATCGCGGGGATCTGCCCGACATGCGGGTTGCCTAAGGAGATCTGCGTCTGCGAGGACCTGGGCCGCGAGACGACCCAGCTGTCCGTCGAGATGGACACGCGCCGCTACGGGAAGGCCGTGACCGTCGTGCGAGGCCTGGAATCGAAACCGGATGAGGCTGAAAAGCTCGCCCGGGACTTGAAGAAAGGCTTGGCCACGGGCGGTTCCGGCAAAGGCGGCGTGATCGTCCTCCAGGGCGACCATCGCAAGGACGTCGTGCGGTTGCTCCAGTCGAAGGGCTACAACGTGCGGTGACGGCGGCCCTTATCTAGGACCGCTCCGTTTCGCCGCCGTCGCGCAGGTGGTACGCTGAAGGCGGTCGTCGTGCCCCGCTTCGGCGGGCCCGAGGTCCTCGAGCTGGATCGGGACCACCCGGATCCCGTTCCCGGTCCGGATCAGGTCGTCGTGCGAGTGCACGCGGCCGCGCTGAACCACTTGGACCTCGCGGTCCGCGAGGGCATCCCGACCCTCAAGCTGACGCTCCCCCACATCCTCGGCTGCGACGCCGCCGGCGACATCGCGGAGGTCGGCTCCGACGTCACGGACCTCGAGGTGGGCGACCGCGTCGTCGTGAACCCGGGCGTCTCATGCGGCCGGTGCGAGTATTGCCTGCGGGGCGAGGACTCCGAGTGCACGGATTACAAGATCCTCGGAGAGCACCTGCCCGGGACGTACGCCGAGAAAGTCGCGGTCCCCGCCCGAAATGTCCTGACGATCCCGACGGACATGGACTTCCCGCAGGCCGCCGCGGTCCCCTTGGCGTTCATGACCGCGTGGCGCATGCTCATCACCCGTGCGAAGGTGAGACCCGGCGAGGACGTCTTGATCCTGGGGGCCGGGTCCGGCGTGTCGACTGCCGCGATCCAGGTCGCGAAGCTCGCCGGCTGCACCGTCTTCACGACGAGTTCGAGCGATGCGAAACTCGAGAAGGCGAAGGCGCTCGGCGCCGACGTCTTGGTGAATTACAAGGCGATGCCCTGGTCGAAGGCCATCTGGGAGCTCACGGGGAAGCGCGGGGTCGACGTCGTCGTGGACCACGTCGGTGAGGCCACCTTCAAAGACTCCGTACGAAGCCTTCGGAAAGGCGGTCGCATCGTGGTCCCGGGGGCGACGACCGGTCCGATGCTCGAACTCGACGCGCGATATTTGTTCTGGCGGCAGCTCTCCGTGCTCGGTTCGACGATGGCGAATCAGCGGGAGTTCGAGGAGGTCATGAAACTCGTGTTCATGGGCCGCCTGAAGCCCGTCGTGGATCGAATCTTCCCGCTCGAGCAGGCCCGCCAGGCCCACGAGTATCTCGGGAAGGGCGAGCAATTCGGGAAGGTCGTCCTCTCGATCGATTCGCCGGCGTGAACGTCGAAGCTAGCGGACCCGCTCGCGCAATGTCGCGCGGTAGACGAGACCGGAATCGATTGGCCCGCCGGGTGTCTCCCGCACGGCCTTGACCCAGGCCCGCAGCCGACGCATTAGGCGCGTTGCACCCGCCACGCGAGCGCGACGGGGCTTCGGGGCCCGGCGTCTCCGGATGGACCGGAGGACGCTCGATTGGTCCGCCGGAAGGTATTCCCACCGGACGTACTCGGCCAAACCGGGGTTCCGGACATACTCGTTCACAAGTTCGTTCGCATCGAGGATCGGATATGTGGTTCCGAACATGCACCGGAGAACGCTGCGGTCGATGAGGCATTTTGACCCGCCATAGACGGCCGTCGTTTGACGGGTCGATGAAGACCCCCGAAGGCGAAGGTCATGCTTTCTTGCGAGCCTTGCGCGGCTTGACCCGAGCCCGAATCTCTTGGATCAGCTCGGTCGACTCGGGGAACCGGTTCGTCTTCTCCAGCGAAAACACAACCGTGTCGTCGACCGTCACGTCGTAAACGCCGTGATCGCCCGGGACGAGGCGAAGGGCGGAGAGGCTCTCACCGAATTCCTTCAAAATCGCGTCCGCATCCTGGATCGCCTTGGGAAGATAGCGGCACGGGGAGCAATAGCGAATCGTGACTTCCGCCATCCATGCCAGGGACGGGGCCGTCCGATAAAAAGGTGCGCCGCCGCCTCATGGGCACTGGGTGTCGTCGTGACCGTGCACGTCGAAGGCGGCGAAACCGCGGAACGAGTTCAGGAAGTACCGCAGCCGCAACCCGAGCGATCGGGTCGCGCGCTTCTTCGGCGCAGGCCGGGAGGCCTTCACCGAGGCGAGGATCCACCCAACGTCCGAGCGGCCGTATTCGAGGCGGCTGTACTCTCGGAGGGTGAAGTTGCGGTTGCTGTCCGTCCAAATCCGTGTGCTGTCCGGTGCGATCAGATACATGTCTTGTACCTCGAACGGGTAAAAGGCCCCCGCGACGAACCTCTTTGACCCGCCCTTGGCGGCCGTCGAATGACGGCACCACCTATATCCCCCAGGACCGTAATGGGCTGTCCATGAGCCTCTGGGAGATCTCGTTCCGTACTCAGTACGACTACCCGTTCATGACCATCTCCGCGAACCATCCCGGCCTTCCCATCTCGATGTGGTGCATCTGGAATCGCGAGATGATCCAGGTGCCGACGCGAGACGAGAACGTGCTCGAGCAAATCGCGAAAGAGATTCGGAAGGCGGGCAAGTGCATCGACCAATGGGCCGAGGCGGGGGACTCCCGGATCTTCATGCTCAAGTGCACGTGCGCGAGCTGGGACAGCCCATGGAACGTGTGGGAACCCCACGAGGCCGTGGAAGCGCCTCCGGCGATTTTCCAGGACGGCTGGGGCTATTTCCGAGTGATTGCCTTCGACGAGGTCCGCACCCGGGATCTGTTCAAGGACTTCAACAAGCGCGGGCCGACGGAGCTGATCCGGAAACGGGAACTTCCGCTCAGCGTCTTGCCGTCGAGCATCTGGGTGAACAGCCTCTTCGGCGACCTGACCTCGAAGCAATCGG
>Ga0209237_1000131_pt1 | contig 37064 bp, 37 predicted proteins | sample GraSoi013_1_40cm_2_FD_185820 | JGI IMG/M metagenome (GOLD analysis project Ga0209237, IMG submission 185820) | Grasslands soil microbial communities from the Angelo Coastal Reserve, California, USA - Sample 10_02_2013_1_40cm (SPAdes) (version 2) | ecosystem: Environmental > Terrestrial > Soil >...
GCCCCCTCGTCCGGCACGGCGCGATCCCGGCCGCGCTCGCCCGGCGGTCGCGGAGCGCCGTCGCGACGGCGCTGGCGGGGCTCTCGCGCGACGCGGTCCACCGACGCTTCCGCCGGCTCCGGCGGGCCTTCGCCGAGCACTTCGTCGGGGCCGAGGAGACGTTCAGGCAGGCGCTCTGCGAAGCGCGCGATGACTTCGCACGGCTTCTCGCGAGGACCTGGGACCGGACGTCCGTCCGGGACTTCCCGGGCCGGGGCCCCGCGTATGCGGGCGTCGTCACAAACATGCTCGCCGCCGACCGGGCGGTGACCGGGGGGCGGTACGGCGAGATCATCCGCAAGGCGTTCCGCCAGCGCGGGATCGTGCCCTCGGGGCGACGCGCGTGACGACGCGCGTGCTCGTCACCGGGGCCGGAACCGGCCCGAGCGAAAACCTGCTCAGAAGCCTCAGAGCCGGCGACGCCTCGCTGGCGCTCGTGGGCTGTCACCACGATCGGTTCGCCCTCAAGAGCTCGGCGGCGGACGCGAAATACCTGGTGCCGCCCGCGACGCACCGCGATTACCCGCGGGCCCTCGGGCGGATCATCGGGCGGGAGAAGGTCGACCTGCTCATCCCGACGTCGGATGCCGATGTCAGGCGCGTCGCCCGCGTGCGCCGTTGTCTCCGATGCCGCGTGTTCCTGCCGCGGACGTCGGTGATCGAGCTGTGCCAGGACAAGTACGCGCTGACGGCACGGCTGCGCGCCCGCGGCGTCCCGGCCCCGCGCACCTACCGCGTCACGAGCCCCCGCGCGATCGGCGCGCTCTTCGCGCGACTCGGACCGGCGCGGCCGGTCTGGTGCCGCATCCGGTTCGGTCAGGGAGCGCTGGGGGCGCTCGCGGTGACGACTCCGGCCCAGGCGCGCGCCTGGATCGATCATTGGAAGCGCGTGCGCGGAGTCCGCGCGACCGCGTTTACCCTGTCGGAGTACCTGCCGGGGCGGGACTTCAGCTGCCAGAGCCTCTGGCACGACGGCGCGCGCGTGCTGACGAAGACGTTCGAGCGCGTCGCCCCGTTCGGCGGCCAGCCGGGGGGGGCCTCGGTCGCCGCGCTCGCCAAGATCGTGTCGGATCCACGCGTGGCCGACGTCTGCGACGCGGCCGTCCGCGCCGTTGACCGACGCGCGTCGGGAGTCTTCTGCTTCGACGTGCGCGAGGACGCGCGCGGCGTGCCCTGCGTCACGGAGATCAACGCGGGGCGGTTCAGCATGAGCACGAACCTCTACGACCTCGTCGGCAAGCACAATATGGCGCTCACGTACGTGCGGCTGGCGCTCGGCGGACCGGTGGACTTCAGGGGCGAGTACGACGCGCCGGAAGGCTATTATATGGTCCGGGAGTTGGATACGCTGGCAGGGATCTTCCACGCCGACGAGTTCTTCGAGGGGATTGAGGACGTGCGGCCGTAGGCGTGTGGCGAGGTGAACCGTCAACCCAAAGGAGGACACGGGATGCCGATCCTGAAGCCCTCAGGCAAGAAGGTCCGGGTGTCGTTCTCGGTCAAGCGGCCCAGAAACCCCAAGACGATGGAGAGGCTCGTCCGCGCGATGGAGAAGGTCGTCCGGAAGCACGGGGGCAAGGTGAAGCGGAGGAAGCGGAAGTAAGCCCGACCGCGCTCGACGGCGCGACGATGGTGAAGCGGCCCGACGTCGATCGCGAGACCTTCGAGGTCGAAGGCGACCTCGATCGCCTCGCCGCCGAGGCGCTCACGCTCGAGCTCACGCGCGTCGCGGCGCGCTTCGGCGTCGACCTCGCGGAGATCCGTCTCGAGCCGGCGGCGCCGCGGCCGCGACGCTCAGCGTAGTCCGCCGAGCTCCGCCAGGCTTCGCGCCTCCCAGAACCGCATCTCCATGGCCCGGAACAGACCGGCGGCCGTCTCGAGGTGCGTCTCCGCGCCCGGCGAGTCGCCGAGGAGCCGAGCGGTCTCGCCAAGGCCGAGGCGGCAGTGGGCGGTCAGCGGGCGCATGTCGAGCTCGGTCGCCAGGGTCAGAGCGCGGCGGAAGCACTCTCCCGCGCGCTCCGCATCCGCGCGTCCGGACCGCAGCGCGATCTCGCCGAGGAGCCGAAGCGCCCAGGCGGCGTGCCCGCGCTCGCCGTTCTGCTCGGCGACGCTCCAGCCCTGCTGGGCGAGCTCGAGCGCGCGCGCGAGGCGACCGTCGAGCATGGACGCTTCGCCGAGCGCCGTGAGGGCCGGAGAATGGGCGCTCAGCAGACGCATCGACGCCGTCCGTTCCACGGACTCCTCGAGGAGCGGCAGCGCGTCGGCCAGCCGGCCGGCCAAGGCGTACGCCGCGCCGAGGGCCGACGCGACACGCGGGAACCAGATCCACTCGTTCCACGTCCGGCTCAACTCCAACCCCCGCTCCAGCACCGCAATGGCCGCGTCGAGGTCGCCCTTGCGGAGGAACAAGACGCCGAGGCCCGAGGACGCGACCGTCAGGTTGAGCGGCTGATCGATCGACTCCGCGATCCGCACGCTCTCCCTCCCCGCCGCGACGCCCTCGGCGAACTCGCCGAGCTCGGCGAGGCACAGCACCAGCAAGGAGCGCGAGTGCACCGCGGGGAGCTGGGGCAGATCGAAGCGCTGGCGGGTGAGATCTCCGACGATCGAGTCCACGTTGCGACGGAACAGCGCCGCGGCGGCGCGGTACTCGCCGTGGACCAGATGGATCTGGCCGACGTACGCGTTGGTCGCGACCTCGAGACTGAAGTCGCGCAGCGCCTCGGTGATCCCCTGCGCACGGCGGCCGTACTCGAGGGCGCGCGCGTGATCGCCCGTCAAATAGAACTGGCCGGTCATGTAGACGAAGAGGCGCCCGAGTCGGTGCGCGTCGCCCAGGCTCTCGGCGAGCACCTCGGCCTCCCGGAGGTAGGGAAGGATCTGCCCGAGCTCGCCGAGCGGCAGGAGCGCGAGCCGGAGGTCGAGCCGAATATCGATCGCCGCCTCGGTTTTGGCGCGACTCTGCGGCAGACGCGCGAGGGCCGTCAGCGCCTGCTCGAGATACGCCACCGCCTCGCGATGCGCGGAGCGCGCGGTCGCTCGCGCCGCAGCCTCACGGAGGTAGCCGACGGCTTTGCCCCACACCGCTCCGAGCACCGCGTGGTGGGCGAGACGCTCGACGTGGTCCGCGAGCCGGTCGGGATGGCGCCGCTCGATCGCCTCGACGATCCGCGCGTGGAGGATCTGGCGCTGCGCCGGGGGCACGCTCGTGTACGCGACCTCGTGGGTGAGCGCGTGCCTGAAGGTGTACTCGGGCTCGGGCGAGGCGCCCGTCTCGGAGAGAAATTCCGCGGCCTTGAGACGGGCGCAGGCGTCGCGGAGCACGTCCTCCCCGACCCCGGCCACCGCCTGGACGATCGAGAACGGCACGTCCTTGCCGACCACCGCCGCGATTTCGAGCAGTCGCTTGTCCTCCGGAGCGAGACGGCCGATCCGGCCGAGGAGCACCTCCTGGATCGTGTCCGGCACCGTGAGGGCCCCCGCCGCCCCACCCTGCTCCCGCACCGCGCGCCCGAGCTCCTCGACGAAGAACGGGTTGCCCTCGGCCTTCGCGACAATGAGGTCGGCGAGGGCGGCTGAGATCTCGCCCCCGCCGAGGGTCGATTTCAGGACGTGACGGCTCTCGTCGGGGGCGAGCGGCAGGAGCGCGACCTGGGTCGCGTAGGATCTGTCGATCCACGGCGGCCGGTAGCCCGCGCGGTAGGTCGAGACCAGGAGGATCGGCGAGCCCGCCAGGACCTCCGCGAGCGACGCGAAGAACTCCTCGGAGATGGTGTCGGCCCACTGGAGATCTTCGACCACGATGACGAGCGGGAGGTGGCGGCTCCTCCCGATCCACATCTGCCGTAGCGTCTCGAACACGCGCGCCTTGAGCACGTCCGGCTCGAGCGTCGCCAGTCGCTCCACACCCGCCTCGACGCCGAGCAGATGAAGGAGGTACGGGCCGCTCCGGGCGGGATCCATTCCGATCTCGCGCAGGGCGACGCCGACGCGCTCGACCACGACGTCGGGCGTGTCGGCGTCGGTGATCCCGCCGCTCGCCTTGAGGGCCTCCAGCACCGGAAGGTAGGGGGTGGCCGGGCCGTACGAGAGGCACTGCGCCTCGACGTAGCCGATGGGCTTGCCGACGACGCTCTGGTGGAATTCGGAGAGCAGGCGCGACTTGCCGATCCCGGCCTCACCGCTGATCCCGACGATCTGGCCCTGGCCCCGCATCGCCGACTCGAGGCGGCTCCAGAGGAGCTCGATCTCCCGGTGGCGGCCGACGAACGTCGCCACGTGCCTGCCGAGGACGCTCGACCCGCGCCCGGCGAGGACGAAGACTCGGCCGAGCACGCCGCCCGCGAAGTCCAGTAGCTCGAAGCGGCGCTCCAGGAACGGGGCGGCGGCTTCGGTGACGAGGACCGATCCGGGCTCGCCACGCTCGACGAGCGCCGACAGCACCTCGACCGCCTTCTGCTTGGCCTCGATGGCGAGCTCCGTCACGTGCGGCGCGTGCCCGACAAGGCACTGCGCGAGATGGATCCCGACCGTCACGGCCGGCGCCCGCGGATCCTCCGGGCGCGCCCGCGCGGCGGCCTTCTGGATTGCCATGGCGGCGTGCGCGGCCCGACTCGGCGCGTCCTCCGTCGCGTCGAGCCCGAACGCGGCCACGACGCCCGTCGGGCTCATGCCCTCGATGCGCCCGCCGAAGCTCGTGACCTTCTCGACCAGGACCCCGAGCGCACGGCTCGCCTCGAGAGGCTCGTCCGACTCCGGGGCGAGGGTGAGCGTCGCCCTCAAGAGCGTCACGCGCCGGCGCTCCCACCGGAGCGCGGCCGGCACCGCCGGGGCGGGCGCGCCGGGCGGTGCGACCGGCGGGCGCGGGGCGGGTCGCGGGACGCGCCGCGGCACGGACGGCGCGGGCACGCCGCTCTTGAGACCGTACTTCTCGATGCGCGCACGGAGCGTGTTGCGTGAGATCCCGAGGAGCGCGGCCGAGCGAGAGATGTTCCAGCGAGTCTGGCGGAGCACCTCTGCCACTCGGTCACGGACGGCGTCCTCCAGCGAGCCCGTCTCGACGCGCTCCCTTTCGCGCTCCTTCCCGCGGATCGTCTTGGAGAGCCCGAGCATCTCTGCCGTCACCTCCGGCTCGGGTGACAAGAGCGTGACCCGCTCCATGAGGTTGGCGAGCTCGCGCACATTGCCCGGCCAGGGGTACGCCAGGAGCGCGGCGTGCGCGGCCGCGGTGAGCGTCTTGGGCGGGACGCCGTAGTCCGCGCACGCGCCTTGGAGGAAGTGGTCGGCCAGCGCCCCGATGTCCGCGCCGCGCTCGCGCAGCGGCGGCAGCGCGAGCGGGAGGACGGCCAGCCGGTGGTAGAGGTCCTCTCGAAAGCGCCGCTCACGGACCGCCGTCCGAAGGTCCTCGTTGGTCGCGGTGACGATCCACACGTCCACGGCCTCGTCCCGGGTGGACCCGAGGCGCCGCACCGTGCGCTCTTCCAGCACTTTGAGGAGCTTCGCCTGGAGCGCCTCGGGCAGGAGCCCGACCTCGTCGAGGAAGATCGTTCCGCGGTGCGCCGTCTGGAAGAGGCCCGGCTTGGCGCGCCGCGCGTCCGTGAACGCGCCACGCTCGAACCCGAACATCTCGGCCTCGAGCAGCGTCTCGGGAATCGCCGCGCAGTTCACGTCCACGAACGGACCGTCCGGGCGTGGGCCCGCACGATGGATGATGCGTGCGAGCAGCCCCTTGCCGGTGCCCGTCTCCCCTTCGATCAGCACAGGCGGCACACGACGCAGCTCGTGATGTCGCTCGATCAGCCGCCGGAGCTTGTCGCGTACAGCCTTGATCCCGGCGCTCTCGCCGAGGAGCTCGGCCATCGGCTTCATCGCTCCCAGCATGTTACTCCAACCGGTCAACTTGGTGTTCAGGTCTTGACCACTCACCATCTTGGCCACCCGATCACTCAGCCGTAAGTAACTGATCCCCTATGAGTTTCCACGTTGGTATTGGCATTGCGTGACGTCAGAGGCTCATGCACACCCTGGAGCGGAATTCGATTGTGGCCTGTGGCTCGTCCTGGCGGCTGATCCTGGCGCTGGCGTCCCTGCTCGCGTTGATGGTCCCGGCCGTCGCCGTGACCGACGCATTCGCGGGTCACGCGATCGCCCCCGAATCGCAGGTGGACTGGAGAACGCACCTCACGAAGGTCGACGACGCGGTGGGCGAGAGCGACGTGCCAGTGGCGGTGCTGCGCTGGCGCGACGCCTACGCCGCCGCGCTGCGAAGCCGTCACTGGGAGGGCCTGGTCGCGGTCGGCGACGTCTATCGCCGGCTGGGGGATCTCGGCGGATTCAAGAAGGCGGCGGAGGTGAAGGCGCGCACGATCTATCTCGCGGCCCTCTTCCGCGCCCGCCAGGAGGCCTCGCTGGACGGAGTGCTCCGGGCCGCCGAAGCGTTCGCCGAGCTCGGCGACGCCCCCGTCGTCGAGCAGTGCCTCAAGCTCGCGCGCCCGCTCGCGGCGGAGACGCGCGACGCCCGCGCCGACCGGCGTCTCCGCGTCTTCGCGGAGCGCTGGGAAGCACGCAGGCTCGAGGTCGAGCACCAGAACGAGCTCGGCCGGGAGGGAAACGTCCGATGACGGGTCGAACGCAGAACGGAGTCGACGGCAGGACGACGACGCGGATCGAGGCTGCGGGTCCGTGGACCGAGCACATCCACGCGATGGACCAGGCGCTCACGGAGCGGAACGCGACGACCGCCGTGCGCGCCTGGCGCAACGCCTACGCAGCCGCCCTCGCGACGCCAGGGTGGCGCGGGCTCGTGGAGGTCGCGGCGGGCTCCCTCAGGATCGGCGCGATCCCCGGCTTCGGCAAGGCATCGGAGGCGCGGGCACGGGAGACGTACTGGCTGGCGCTCTTCCGCGCGCGCCAGCAGGGCTCGCTCAACGGCGTGCTCGACGCCGCGGAGGCGTTCGGCGCGCTCGGCGACGGCGCGATGGTCGAGCAGTGCCTCCGCGTCGCCGAGGGGCTCGCGGCGCTCCACAGCGACAAGGGCGCCGCCGACCGCGTGCGCGCGCTCGCGGCGACCATCGCCGAGCGCTCAACGGTCGCGGCGAAGCCGGCTCTCAGCCCTCCGTGACGATGCGTTGGAGCGCGGCGACCTGCTCCGGGTCGGCGCATCCCATGAGCACGTCCCCGGCCTGGAGCACGCGCTCCGGCGGTGGGTTGAAGACGTGGCGCTGCGTCGCCGCATCGCGCAGCGCGAAGACGATCACGGCGGTCCGCTCCTGAAGCTTCAGCGCCCCCAGCGTCTGCCCCGCCGCCGCGCGGCCGACCGTGACTTCCTCGACGCGCGTCGCGCCCGGCGCCCGGAGCATCGCGTCGAGGAGGTCCACGACGTTCGGACGCACCATCGCGGAGGCGAGACGCAGGCCGCCGATGGTGGGCACGGAGACGACCGCGGCGGCGCCCGCCTTGAGGAGCTTCGGGCCCGCGTCGTACGCGACCGCGCGTGACACGATGCGGATCGACGGGTTCAGCTCGTGCGCCGACATGAGCGCGAAGAGGTTGTCCTTGTCCGCGGGCATGCACGCGATGAGCCCGCGTGCCGCCTCGGCCCGGGCGCGCTGGAGCACGTCGCTCGTGGTCGCGTCGCCGATGACGTAGAGGATCCCCTCCCCGAGCTTTCGGAGCGCCTCCTCCTTTCCCGGATCGATCTCGATGCAGACGAAGGGCCGGCGCGTCCTGAGCAGCTCCCGCGCCACGTGGCGTCCCATCTCGCCACCGCCGCAGACGATGATGTGGTCCCGCAACGCCGCGATCTGTCGCTCCATCCTTCGCTTCTCCCATAGGTGCGAAAGGTCACCCTCGACCCAGAACGCGGTGAGCGCGCCGATCGCGTACAGGACGATCGCGCGACCCACGACGATCAGCCCGATCGTAAACCAGCGCCCGGTCCGCGTCAGGGGATGGACCGAATCGAAGCTCACCGAGGAGACGGTGACCACGGTCATGTAGAGCGAGTCGAAGAACCCCCACCGCTCGATGAGCTGATAGCCGATGGTGCCGAGCGCGATGACCCCGACGAGGAGGACCAGGATCTGCCGGAGACGTTCCCGAGAGCTCACGACCGAGCGACCGCCACGCCCGCCGTGGCGAGCTGGGCGCGCAGGTCGTCGCCCCGGTCGACGCGGTAGAGGATCGCGCGGAGCCCGGCGCCCGTGGCCGCGTCGACGTTGGCCTCGTGGTCGTCGACGAACACGCAGGCGCCCGGCGGGACGCCGAGCCGGTCGCACGCGAGCGCGTAGATCGCCGGCTCCGGCTTGGCGAGCCCGACCTCCGCCGAGCACACGATGTCGTCGAAGAGGTCCACGACGCCGACGACGTTCGTGAGCCGCTCGCGAAGCGTCGCGTCGGCGTTCGACAGGATTCCCGTGCGATGGCGCGGGCGGAGCGCCCGCACCAGCTCGATGTTCGTGCGGATCGGCGCCTGCAGCGCGCGCCACTCGGAGTGGAGCGGCGGGAGCGGGCGGCCGGCGAGCTCTTCGAGCGCGCGGTGGGCGCCGGCGAGCCACGTCTCACGGTCACCGCGCCCGCGCTCCACGAGGCGCCACGCGTCTCCGCCGTAAAGGGTCGCGTGGAGGCTCCCCGCGGGCAGGCCGTGCGCCGCCTCGAGGTCCCGAGCCGAGTCCCAGCCCATGTTCCAGATCACGCCGCCGAAGTCGAAGATGACGGCGCGCGGCGCCGTGATCAGTACCTGGTGCGGGGCCGGGCGTCCCGCCCCCCGGTAGGATCGCTGAACGGCTTGTCCTCCTGCTTCGGCGCCGTCACCGCGACCCAGCCGCGGCGCTTCATGCATTCCTCGTCGAGCTTGCCGCCCCTAGAGCACTCGGCGTAGTCGCGACGGAACTCTTCCGTCGTGTACTTCTCGCTGATCTTCATCCACTCGCGGTCATCGCCGCTCGAGCAGCCCCCGAGCACTGCCGCCAGTCCCAGAGCGATCAGGATCGCCTCGCTGCGCATTCCCGCCGCATTGTACCGCGACTTGGGTACGACCCGGCCCGGGGGACACCCCGGCCACGAGGTCCTCATGGCCGTGGAGAGGGGCCGCCGGGGGACGTGGGCGGCCTGACGAGCACGTAGCCCACGCCGGCGCGCTCGAGCCAGACGCGGCAGAGCTGGTCGAGCCGGTAGCGACGCGCCACGCTCGCCGCGGTCGCCGCGGCGGGATCGTTCACGAGGACCGCGTCGCCCTCGTAGCCGGTCAGCACCAGGAGGTGCCCGGTCGTCTCCGGGATCGCGGCGCCGGCGAGTTCCCCGGCGCCGTACCTGACGGAGGCGATCACGGGCAGGCCCTGCGTGAGACACCACGCCGCCGACGGCCAGTCGGGGAATCTCAAGAGGTAGCCGGCCACGCCGTAGCGCCCCGCCGCGCGGATCGCCGCCGGCCAGACGCCGTAGCGGTCGAGGCCGGGGTGAAAGATCTCGCGCGCCAGTGAGGCGACCTCCACGCGCGCGCTCCAGTACGCGAGGACCATCGCGACACTGGCGGGCGAGCAGATCCGCATCCGGATCGCCTCGTCGGCGTCCATCTGGCTCAGCGCGGGCACCGCGAGACGCACGGCGCCGCCTCCCGGAGCCGTGTCCGGCGTCGGGAGGCTGCCGTCCCACGCGGAGAGGCTCACGAGCCAGGGCGCCGCCAGGGGGGCGTGCCGATCGTCGACGCGGAGGCGCAGCCGCACACGCACGGCGTGCGCGGGCGCCTCCGCCACGAACTCGTCGATCTCCGCGGCGAGCCCGTCGGTGCGCCCGCCGAGCGGCGCGAAGCGCGCCTCGCCGATCGTCGCCCCCGCTACCCACGCCGACCACCGGCCCGCGCGCTCGAGCGAGACCTCGAACCTGAAGCTCGCGGGGGCGGGGTGGAGCGCGCTGAACGCGGGCACGAGGTGGCGCGCCGCCCGGCGTGGACGCCACACGGGAAGCTCGACGACCGCGTCGTCGCCGTCGCGGCGCGGAGCGGGCGCGGCCTCGACATCGCGGCGGCACGCCGGGGGCACCACGTCCGCGAGGGCGCTCGACGGCCAACCGGAGGCTGCAACAAAGAGATCAGTCGGCATGGGAGGAAACCGGCGGGATCGGCGGGGGCGTGGGCGGGAAGGCTCCCGCCCACGGCATCCCCTGGTTGTGGTTGCGCAGGCGTAGCTGCGCGTCCCGGTTCAAACCGGGATCAAGGGACTCCAGACTCGGGCGCCGCTCGTGCCGCTATTACGCTCCGGACGGCGCGGCTACTGGGTCCGGTGGTAGCGTCTCCATCCACCACCTCCTGGATCGGAGTGAGCCCACAACGGCGTACGGGACGTCTCCCGCATCGCCGTATCTTCTGTCTACTCCGGGCCCGGCCCGGCGTCAAGCCCGGAAGCGCCTTCACCGCGCTCCTCCGCGCAGTCGCGGGTCGAGCACATCGCGCAGCGCGTCGCCGAGCATGTTGAAGCCGAAGACGGCGAGCGAGATCGCCACTCCGGGCCACACCGCCATCCACGGCGCGCGGAACATGTACGTACGGCCCGAGCCGGAGAGCATCGCGCCCCACGACGGGAAGGGCGGCGGCACGCCGAAGCCCAGGAACGAGAGCGCCGACTCCGCCAGGGTCACGGCGCCGAGCCCGATCGTGGCCAGGATGATGATCGTCGCCGTGACGTTGGGCAGGATATGGCGGGTGATGATCCGCGCGTGACCGCAGCCGAGCGCGCGCGCCGCCTCGACGTAGGTGCCCTGGGCCACCGCGATCGTCGCGCCGCGGATCACGCGCGAGTTGATCGCCGCGCTGAGGATGGTGAGCGCCACCACGAGGTTGAGGAGCCCGGGGCCGAGGACGGCCATGACCGAGAGGATGATCACCAGGTACGGAAAGGACAGCCACGCGTCGACGATCCGCTGGACCACGAGGTCGTAGGCGCCGCCGAAGTAGCCGCTCGACACGCCGATCACCGACGCCAGGAAGATCGCGAGGCCGATCGTCGCGAAGCCCACGGTGACCGACACGCGCGCGCCGTAGACGATGCGGCTCCACATGTCGCGGGAGAGGTTGTCGGTCCCGAGCCAGTGGGCGGCGCTGGGCGGCTGCATGCGCGCGCCGCGGATCGTGTCGTCGTAGCCGTACGGCGCGATCCGCTCGGCGAACGCCGCCATCACCAGCATCGCGACGACGATCAGCGCGCCGAGCGCGCCGAGCGGCTTGCGCCGTGCGAACCGCCCTACCGCGCGCAGCGTCGGCGCGAGCGGGTGCGCCGGTCCGCTTTCGAGCGCGGGCTTTGCCCGCGCCTCCCCCAATGGGGGAGATGGACGGGGGGCCACCGAGGCCCCCTCCGATTCAGTATCGGATCCGGGGATCGAGGACGGCATAGAGCGCGTCGACGGCCAGGTTGATCAGGACGACCGTCGAGACGACGACCAGGTTCACGCCTTGGATCACGGGGTAATCGCGCTGGCTGATCGCGTCGAAGAGGAAGCGGCTCATGCCGGGCAAGCCGAAGACCGTCTCGATGACCACCGTGCCGCCGAAGATCTGGGGGAGCTGCGTGCCGAGCAGGGTCACGACCGGGATGATCGCGTTGCGGAGCCCGTGCTTCAGGACGATCACGCGCTCGCCGAGTCCCTTCGCCCAGGCCGTCCGCACGTAGTCCTGCCGCAACACCTCCAGGAGCATGCCGCGCGTGAGCCGCATCAAGGCCGCCCCCGCCGCGACGCCGAGGATGAGCGCCGGCAGCAGGAACTGCGCGACGTGCGCGAGCGGGTTCGTCCCGAACTCGGTGAACTCGGCGACCGGCCGCCACCCCCACCAGATCGCCGGGAGCACGATCAGGAGGGTCGCGAGCCAGAAGCCGGGCACCGAGAGACCCAGGATCGCCGCGCTCCGCGCCACGTAGTCCTGGAGCGTGTCCGCGCGCGCCGCGGAGATCACGCCGACGGGCACCGCGATCGCCAGGGCGAACGCGAGCGCGAAGAACGCGAGCTCCAGGGTCACGGGCAGGCGCTGGCCGAGCTCCTGGAGCACCGGTCGACGCGTCCAGAGCGACTCCCCGAGGTCCCCGCGCGTCACGCGCCCGAGCCACTCGACGTACTGCACTACGAGCGGCCGGTCGAGTCCGAGCTTCGCCCGGAGCTCGTCGACGTCCTTCGCGTACGCCTTCTCCGCGAGCATGAGCTGGACCGCGTCGCCCGGGAGCAGGCGCGGCAGCGTGAAGACGATCAGCGACGCGATCAGGAGCGACGGGACCGCGATCAGCAGGCGTTTCGCGAGATACCGCTTCAATACCGGCGGGCGTAACGATCGAGCCCCGGGCTCGATCGAGGGGTGAGTGGGGAGGTCTGGGGGGCCATTTCGGGGCCCGCCCAGCCTAACGGTCCAGCCAGGCCGCCATCAGCCGACCCCCGTAGTCATAGCCGAAGCTCGGCGCGTAGTTCTTCAGCGCGCCCTCCCAGACGCCGATGTACACGCCGGACGGCATCTGCACGTAGTACTGCTGCTTGGCCAGATGGCGCTGGATGTCGAAGATGACCTCGCGCCGCTTGGCGAAGTCGACCGTCCGTCGCTGGCGGACGAGCAGGTCGGACACCACGGGATCGTCGATGTGGCTCTGGTTCTTGAGCTCTTCCCGGTAATATTGGCCGAAGAGGAAGTTATCGGGCTCGAGGAACCCCGTCTGCGGCCCGTACGTCATCGAGTCGAACTTGCCGTAGAAGCACGTCGAGATGTAGGCGCCGTACTCTTTCGTGTCGAGCTTGACGTCGATCCCGACGTCCTTGAGGTACTTCTGGACGAGCTGCATGGCGTCGACCAGGATCGTGGAACCATAGGTCGTGAAGCACATGCTGGCCGGAAAGCCGTTGGGGTATCCCGCGGCGGCCAGCAGCCGCTTGGCCTCGGCCGGATCGTACGTGTAGTACTTGGCTCCCTCGCCGAGCTTGTCCATCGGCACCGACCACTCCCTGAGCGCGGCCGGCACCGGCGGGTTGATGACCCCCACGCCCTCGAACACGGCGTCGATGATCGCCTGGCGGTCGATGGCCAGCGACATCGCCTGGCGCACCCGGACGTCGCTGAACGGCTTCGTGTCGGTGCGCATCGAGATGTGGCTCATCACGGCGGAGGGGAACTCGACCGTCTTGAGGTTCGGGCGCTTCTGCTTGAGCGTGTCCGTGATCTGAACCCAGTCGGTGCGGTTGATGGTGCCCGGGAACTCCCAGCCGAGGTCGTACTTGCCGGCGAGGAACGCGGCGATGCGGGAGGCGTTGTCCTCGTCCACCGTCATCTCGACCCGGTCGATGTACGGCAAGCCCGCGATGAAGTAGCCGGGGTTGCTGACGAAGGTCAGTCCCACGTTGGGCCGGTAGGCGTCGAGCATCCAGGGGCCGGTGCCCACGACCGACTCCGCCTTCTTGAGATCGCCGTACTTCTCGACGACTTCCCTGGCGATGACCGCGACCGCCATGGGGTTCGCCAGCATGTCGAGGAACCACACGAAGGGCTCCTTGAGCGTGAACTTCACCGTGTGCCTGTCGACCGCCTCCGCCTTCTCCAGCGACCTGAGCATGTAGGCGTTGGCGTTGCCTTTCACGGTGAGGAAGTGGTTGACGCTGTACACGACGTCGTCGGCCGTCAGCTCGCGCCCGTTCACCGGCGGCTTGTTGTGCCAGCGCACTCCCTTCCGGAGCTTGAAGACATACGTCGTCTCGTTGGGCTGGCGCCACGACTCGGCCAGGTCGCCCTCGATCGGAAACGTGCCGGGGATCACGCTCGGCCCCGCCTTGTGCTTGAGCAGGCGGCTGTGGGTGAAGCTCAATGCGATGTGGGTCTTGTAGGAGATGGTCTGGAGAGGATCGAAGTGCGGCGGGTCCCAGGTGCGGAGCGCGAGCGTCCCGCCACGCTTCGGGGTCTGGCCGCGCGCATGCGACGGTCGGACGGCCGTCCCGGCGAGCGCGACGCCGCCGAGCCTCAGGACGTGGCGACGGCTGAGATCCATGGAGACCTCTCCCTTGGTTCGGTGTTCGGCGTGCGCGTCAGGTGCTCTCGGCGATCACCGCCAGGGCCCGGTCGAACACGTCGATCGTCTCGTCCACGTCCGTGTCGGTGTGGGCGAGCGAGACGTAGATCTTGTTGACCGCCTTCACCACGCCGCGCCGCAGGAGCTCCGCGTTGAACCGCTTGATCCGCTCGCGGTCTGCCGTCAGCGTCGCACGGTAATCGACGACGGGCCGATCGGTGAAGACGATGTCGAAGACGGGTGGTTCTCCGCTCACGCGTGCGGCGACGCCGTGCTTGAGCACCGCGGCGGCGAGCCCGTCGCGCAGGCGCGCGCCCGTCCGGTGGAGTCGCGCGTACGTGCCCGGCGTCCGGAGCTCCGCCAGCGTGGCGAGTCCCGCGGCGCACGCGATCGCGTTGCCGTTGAACGTCCCGGCCTGCCAGACGTACTCCGGCGTCCCCTCGAGCGCCGCGTCGAAGTGGCGCATGACCCCTCGTGGCCCCGCGACGCACGCGAGCGGGAAGCCGCCGGCCATGACTTTGCCGTACGCCGCGAGGTCGGGAACCACGCCGTAGTACTCCTGCGCGCCGCCGTACGCAAAGCGGAAGCCGGTGACGATCTCGTCGAAGATCAGCGGAACGTCATAGCGTCGCGTCGCGGCGCGCAGGCCCGGCAGGAAGCCGGGCGCGGGCACGATCGTGCGCTGGTAGGGCTCGATGATGACCGCGGCGAGCGCGTCGTGGTGTGTGGCGATCAGCGCCTCCGCCGTCGCCAGGTCGTTGTACGGCGCGACCAACACGTCGCCCTCGAGGGCGGGCGGGATGCCGGCCGAGTCGGGCGTCGGCGCCGGGAAGGCCTTCGGCGACCGCGGCGAGACGCTCATCATCCCGTAGTCGTGGGTGCCGTGGAAGCCGCCCTCGAACTTCATGATCTTGTCGCGCCCGCGGAAGGCGCGCGCCACGCGGAGCGCGAAGAACGTCGCCTCCGTCCCGCTCGACGTGTACCGCACCTGCTCGGCGCACGGGACCGCCCGCACCACCTCCTCCGCCAGCTCGATCGCGGGCTCGTTGAGCAGCATGTACGACGTGCCGCGCCGTACCTGGCGCTCGACCGCCTCGACGACGGCGGGATGGGCGTGGCCGAGGAGCATCGGGCCGGAGCCGAGGAGGTAGTCGAGGTAGCGTCGGCCGTTCATGTCCCAGAGGTAGGCGCCGCGGCCTTCCTTCACGACGAACTCGAGGCCGGCGCCGCTCCGGTGATTGCCGAGCAGGCCACCCGGGAGCGCGTGTGCGGCGCGTCGCAAGAGGTCGTCTTGATCGGTCATGATGAACGCACCTCTCTCAGACCAGCTGCCGACTGCGCGACGGGTCTTGGCGGGACGGAGCCGCGCCGCACCCACGGCACGCCACCCACGGAGCGCTCCGGCCTCGCGGCGCCCGCTCCAACATCGACCGGCCTCGCGGCGCCCGCTCCAACGGTGCGGCGATCATACTCGAGAATCCGCCTCGGTCAAGAGCACTCCAGAGCCCGCAAACGCGCCGCGCTTGAGGAGCTGGAGCGCCCGGTTCGCCCCCTCCAGCGGGAAGGTCGTCGTCGTGGGGCGGATCGGGATCCGCGCCGCCTCGGCGAGCAGCTCCTCGCCGTCGGCGCGCGTGTTGGCGGTGACGCTCCGGATCGAGCGCTCGTAGAAGAGGTCGCGTTCGTACTCGAGGGCGGGCACGGGAGTCATGTGGATCCCCGCGAGCGCCAGCGTCCCGCCCCGCGCGAGGTTCCGGAGCGCCTGCGGCACGAGGTCGCCGACCGGAGCGAAGATGATGGTCCCGTCCGTCTTCACCGGCATCGAGTCGCGAAGGTCGCCGGCCCACGCCGCCCCGAGCCGACGGGCGAGCTCACGGTGGGACGCCTCGCGCGTGCACACGAACACCTCGCACCCTCGCGCGCGCGCCACCTGGAGCGTGACGTGGGCGGACGAGCCGAAGCCGTAGATGCCGAGCCGGCCGCCGGGCGGCGTCTCGCTCCGCTTGAGCGCCCGGTACCCGATGATGCCCGCGCAGAGGAGCGGCGCGGCGTCGGCATCGCTGAAGGCCGCCGGGATCCGATAGGCGAACGCCGCGGGCGCGACCGCGTAGTCCGCGAAGCCGCCGTCGGCGTGGTAGCCAGTGAACTCGGCGCGCTCGCAGAGGTTCTCGCGGCCCGACGCGCAGTACGCGCAGGCGCCGCACGTGCGGCGCAGCCACGCGAGGCCCACGCGCGCGCCCGCCTCGAAGCGCGTCGACCCGGCGCCCGCGCGCTCGATCCTGCCGACGACCTGGTGGCCGGGAACGATCGGCGACCGGACGAGCGGCAGGTCGCCCTCGACGAGGTGGAGGTCGGTGCGACAGACGCCGCACGCGCCGACCCGGACGAGGATTTCGTCCGGGCCCGGCTCGGGGACCGGGCGCCGCTCGAGGCGGAGGGGCTCGTGCTCGATCGGGGCCTGGGCGGTGAGCGCGAGCACCCTCACACCGGGGGCGCTCCGATGTGGGCTCCCCACCCTCCCAGCGCGCTCATTCCGAGCCCGCGCGGGCCAGCAACTTCCGCGCGCGCGCGAGGTGCGGCGCGTCCACCATCCGGCCCCTGAAGGTGAACGCGTACACGCCGCGCCGGGCGTGCTCCTCGAAGGCGGCGACCAGCTCGCGCGCCTCCTCGAGCGCCTCCTTCGCCGGCGTGAAGACGTCGTTGATGACCGGGACCTGGTTCGGGTGGATCGAGATCTTCCCGGTGAAGCCCATGGCGACCGCGTCCTCGCACTCGCGGCGGAGGCCCGCGAGGTCGGCGATGTCCGTGTAGACGGTGTCGAGCGCGTCCACGCCGGCGGCGGCCGCCGCGACCGCGCACACGACGCGCGCGTAGCGCGGGATATCGAGATAGCGCCCCTCGGTGTCGCGCACGCGCTCCAGGCCCATCGCCGCCCCCAGGTCTTCGACGCCCCACGAGATCGCGACGACGCGCGGCGACGCGGACGCGACCTCGCGGATGTTCAGGAGCCCCTCGGCCGTCTCGGTCGCGATGAGCGTGAGGCGGGTCGAGCCGTGCGGGATCCCGTGGCGCTGCTCGAGCCGGTCGAGCGCCTGGGCGATCTCGCGCACGTCGGCCGCGTGGCGCGGCTTCGGTACCACGTAGCCGTCGGGGCGGGCGACGATCGTCTCCGCGAGGTCCGCGGCCCCGAGCGGGCCCCAGATCGGGTTCATCCTGACCCAGCGTTCTCTGGCGCCGAACTCTCGAGTGCTGAGCCAGTCCCTGACCACGGGCCGCGTCGCGACCTTCCGGTCGGGCGGCACCGCGTCCTCGAGGTCGAGGATCAGCCCGTCGGCGGGGAGCGTGAGCGCCTTCGCGAGCATCTTCTCGTTGCCGCCCGGCACGAAGTGGAGCGAGCGCCGGCGCCGGCCCATCAGGGACCCCGCTTGCGCATCATCGCGTTGCGGCGCGCCACCATCACGACGTCGCCGTGCTGGTTCTTCGCCCGGTGCTCGAAGGTGACGATGCCCCACTGTGGACGCGAGCGTGACTCACGCTTGTCCACGACCTCGGTCTCCGCATAGAGGGTATCGCCGTGGAAGACGGGCTTCGGGAACTCGATTTTGTCGAAGCCCAGGTTCCCGACCGTTGTGCCCAGAGTCGTCTCACCAACCGAAAGGCCGACAGTGATCCCGAGCGTCAGCAGGCTGTTGACGAGCGGCTTGCCGAACTCGGCCTTCGACGCGGCGTGGAAATCGAGGTGGAGCGGCTGCGGGTTCATCGTGAGGCAGGTGAAGAAGACGTTGTCGGCCTCGGTGACCGTCCGTCCCGGCTGATGGCGGAACGTCTGCCCGACCTCGAGCTCCTCGAAGAATTTCCCCGCCATCTCAGGCGACGCGCCGCATAGCGGACCTCCCGGCGCGATGGTATAACATCCGCCACGACGATGGAATCCAGCCACCCAGGAGGAACGCGATGATCTACGAGTACCGCGCGTACTACGTGATGCCCGGACGTATGCCCGACCTCCAGCGGCGCTTCGCCGAGATCACGCTGAACCTCTTCAAGAAGCACGGGATCCGGGTCGTCGGCTTCTGGGAGACCGTCATCGGTGAATCGAACGAGCTCGTCTATATCTGCGCCTACGACGACCTCGCCCACCGCCAGCGGGTGTGGTCGGCGTTCATGGCGGACCCGGAGTGGCAGGCGGCCCGGAAGGCGACGGAAGCGAACGGGCCCCTCGTCGAGCGGGTCGTCAACAAGATCTGGAGGCCGACCGCCTTCTCGCCGCTCCAGTAGACGCCGCGGCGCCATGATCCACGACATCGCGATCGTCGGCGGGGGCATCGTCGGCCTCGCCACGGCGCGGGCCCTCCGCGCGCGCCTCCCGGGGGCGCGCCTCGTGATCCTCGAGAAGGAGCGGGCTCTCGCCGCGCACCAGACCGGCCACAACTCGGGCGTCATCCACTCGGGGATCTACTACAAGCCCGGCTCGTACAAGGCGAGGCTCTGCGTCGAGGGCAAGACACTGATGCACGAGTTCTGCGCGAAGCACGAGATCCGGGTGGAGCGCTGCGGCAAGGTGATCGTGGCCACGACGGAGGCGGAGGTCCCGCGCCTCATGACGCTCCACGCGCGCGGGATCGCCAACGGCGTGCCCGTCGAGTTGCTCGAGCCCGCGCGCCTGTCCGACTTCGAGCCGCACGCCAGGGCGCTCCGCGCGATCCGCTCGCCGTCCACGGGGATCGTGGACTACGGCGAGGTCGCGGCCGCCATGGCGCGCGAGCTCCAGGCCGCGGGCGTCCTCATCGAGACGGGCGCCCGCGTCACGGCGATCGCGCGGACGGGTGACGGCCTGGAGCTCGCCACCCCTCGCGTCGCCGTGCGGGCGCGGCGGCTCGTCAACTGCGCGGGACTCTACTCCGACGTCGTCGCGCGCCTGGCGGGGACGCGCCCCGACGTCCGGATCATCCCGTTCCGGGGCGAGTACTACTTGCTCCGGCCCGAGCGACGCGCGCTCGTGCGCGGCCTCATCTATCCGGTCCCCGACCCCGAGTTCCCGTTCCTCGGCGTCCACCTCACGCGGACCGTCCACGGCGACGTCGAGGCGGGCCCGAACGCCGTCCTCGCGTTCGCCCGCGAGGGCTACCGGTTCGCTCGCGTGAGCCCGCGGGAGCTCGCCGCGACGCTCGCCTATCGGGGATTCTGGCAGATGGCGCGCCGCTACTGGCGCACCGGGACCTACGAGATGTACCGCTCGCTCAGCCGAGCGGCGTTCGCGCGGGCGCTCGGACGGCTCGTCCCCGAGCTCACCACCGCCGACCTGGTCCGGGGCGGTGCGGGCGTCCGCGCCCAGGCCGTGAGCCCCGACGGCTCGCTCGTCGACGATTTCCGCATCGTCGCCGGACCCGACGCGATCCACGTCCTCAACGCGCCCTCTCCGGCGGCCACCGCCTCGCTCGCGATCGGCCGCCACGTCGCCGAGCTGGCGACCGAGGCGTTCAGCCTTCGGTAGCCCCGCGTCGGACCGACCGCCGTTCGAACGCGGGCTTTTGCCCGCGCAACCTTTCCTGGGGGAGGCCTCGGAGGGGGCCGCCGAGGCCCCCTCCGATTGGATCAGCGCGCGAGCGCGACGCAGACGACACCCGCCAGCACGATCGAGGCGCCCGCGAGCCGGGGCAGGAGCCGTCCCTCGCCGAGCCAGAGGCTCCCGATCAAGGTCGAGAAGAGGATGGAGAGCTCGCGCCCCGCCACGACGTAGCCGACCTTCGAGAGACGGAAGGCGAAGAGCACGAGCAGGTAGCTCGTGAGGTTCATCGACGAGGCGACGGCGATCGTGCGCCAGTTCTCCCGCCACTCGCGGGCGAGGGCCAGCCGGTCGCGCACCACCGCCGGCGTGAGGAGCGCGCTCATGCCGAGCCCCATGAGGGCGATGTACGGGAGCGGGTGGAGGCGGGTGACGCCGGCCTTGTCGACGATCGAGTACGTCGCGATGAGGAGCCCCGTCAGGAGAGCCCACGCCGTCCCGGCGCCGCGCGGCCGAGGGCGCCCACCGCCCCGCGAGCCGACCGCGAGGTGGAGGCCCGCGACACCGGCGACGACCAGAGCCACGCCCACGGTTCCGAGCGGCGAGAGTCGCTCGCCGAAGACCACCAGCGCGGCCACTGGCACCAGCGCCACGCCGAGGCCGCGCGCGATCGGGTAGACGCGTGAGAAGTCGCCGTGCCGGTAGGCACGGCCGAGCGTCACAAAGTAGCCCGCGTGGATCACGATGGTCGCGATGACATAGGGCACGGCGGCCGCCGGGACTCCCCCCTCGGGGAGGCCGAGGAGGCCGACTGGCACCAAGACCACGCTCGCGAGAGACACGGAGGACCAGAGGAAAACGAGCTGGTCCCGCGCACGCTTGGCGAGCGCGTTCCAGACGGCGTGGAGCATCGCCGCCAGGATGACCAGGGCGAGCGCCCGGCCCGTCACGGATGCATCTTAACGGAACTCTCGGTGGTTAAAGGCCGAAAATCCCTCTATTGACAGGGGTTTGCCTTCCAAGTACAGTAGCCGCCCTATGATTACTGTCCCGGCGCGCCGCGTAAAGCAGTTCGGGGTCGAGTTCTACCAGGCGGGCCTCTCGGCGAAGGACATCGATCGGCTCGTGAAGTTCGAGGTGTTGGGCTACTCGGGCGGCCCGAGGGACGAGACGCCGAAGAAGAACCGCTCGGGCGTGCGGTCGCGGGTGAACTGGGACATGCTCGAGAAGCGGATCGCCGAGAGCGAGACCGCCTACCAGCGGCCGGTCATCCGCCGCAAGATCGACGAGCTGGTCACCTACTACAAGGAGTGCAAGGACGCCGGTACGCTGCCCGCGATCCCCGGCGCGGTCATCATCACCTCCGAGAAGCGCTTCACCTTCACCCCGGTCGCGGGGCACCACGACCTCGGGCTGCTGCAGATCCCCGAAGAGCACGGCGTGCTCCGCGTGCTCGACGGCCAGCACCGCCTGCTCGCCCTCCACGCGCTGAGCCAAGGGGGCGAAACCATCTCCATCGAGGTGCCCGCCGTCCTCTTCGACTCGCTCGACGCCCGGCAGATCGTCGAGCTCTTCGTGACGATCAACGCCAAGCACACGCGCCTGAACCCGTCGCACATCATCAGCCTCGCGGGCCGCAAGCTCTACCCGGATCCGAACCAGGCGCTCGCGCACGACGTGATCCGCTCGCTCAACGAGGACGAGACCTCGCCGCTCCACGGCGAGATCAAGATGCTCGGCACCGGGCGCGGGCGCGTGAGCCAGGCGCCGCTCGCGGAGGAGATCGTGGACTTCCTCGAGACGGTCGAGAAGCTCGGCAGCGGCGGCAAGATCCAGGAGATCCGCCAGGGGGCGAAGCGCTTTTTCCTGAACTACGTCAAGGCGCTCTCGACGACGTTCCCGGCCGCGTGGGCCGGCCGAAAGTACTCGATCAAGACGGGCGCGGCGCTCCGGGCGTTCATCCGCGCGGCGCCCGACGTCATGGCCCGCACGCGCGAGCTCCGGCGTGACCCGTTCGACCTCAACGCGATCCGCGAGGCGATCAAGCCCTGGGCCGAGCGGCTCCGCGACCGTCGGTTCGAGACCGAGGGCGAATGGAAGCTGAAGCTCGCCGGCGGCACGCGCGGCACGGTCGAGATCCTCACGCGCGAGCTGCGCGAAGCGCTCCGCTAGGCCATCCTCCCATGAAGCGCCTGGTCCTGGCCGTCCTGGTGCTGGGCTGCGCCGCGACCGTCGCGCTCGCGCAGGGGGGCGCCCCCCGCACGCCCCTTCCCGCGCGGGTCACGGCCAAGCTCGGCATGCTCAACGTGCCCGCCCTCTCGCCGCTCTGGCTCCTGCCCGAGTACGCGGCCGCGTACAACATCCAGATCGAGACCGTGATGTTCCAGCGCTTCGCCGACGGGCGCACGGCGCTCGCCTCGGGTGATCTGGACATCACGGCCTTCGGCCCCCAGGACATCACGCTGGCCGTGGCCCAGGGCGCCCGATCGCTCGTCGGGGTGGCGGGCGTGGGGTCGGGCAACGACTGCCTGCTCGTGCGCCGAGGCGAGGACATCCGCGACTGGAAGGAACTCGGGACCAGGAAGATCGGGATCGGCGCGGGGTCGATCTCGTGGCTGAAGTTCGCCGCCTCGGTCCAGGAGCACGGCGTCGACTATGGCAAGCTCCGGATCACCAACATCGTCGGCGGCGGCGCCAACTACCTGAAGGCGCTGCAGGGGAAGGAGATCGACCTCGCGGTCGTCTGGCAGCCGTTCTGCGCGCAGGGCCTCGTGGATGGCTACGCCCAGTACCCGACGCTCGATCACAACCGCTCGAAGGCCGTGGGGGGCCTCATCGCCGTGCTTGCGGTGAACCGCGACTTCATGGAGAAGCACCCCGACGCCGTCCAGCGGCTCGTGGTCGCGTACCTGGACGTGCTCAAGTTCGCCCAGGCGAATCCGCAGCGGTGGTCGATGATCTACGCCGAAAAGGCGGGGCTGCCCGAGCCGGTCGCCGCCGAGTCCATCCGCATCACCCGGCTCGACGCGACGCTGCCACTCGCCTCCATCGCGCGCATCTCGAAGTTCCTGTCCGACAACGGCGTCATCACGCGCGACGTGTCGGGCGAGATCGCCCGGCATTACACCTACGAGTTCCTGTCGAAGGCCACCGGGAAGTCGCCCGTGGAGCTGGGTCAGAACCAGTAAGCGACGGCCGTGCCGCGCCGCGGTCCCTGGTTCGCCCTGCTGCCCCTGGCGCTGCTCCTCTTGTGGCACGCCGCCGTCACCCGGCAGTGGGTGGCGCCCGGGATCATCCCCGCGCCCGCGCAGGTCGCCGCGTCCTGGTCCACGTGGATCGTCGGCCCGCCGGGCAAGAGCCTCTCGCCCTACTCGGGGACCTGGCTCGCCAACGTGCTCCACTCGTCCCGCCGCGTGTGCGAGGGCTTCCTCATCGCCGCCGGCGTCGGGATCCCCCTTGGCCTCATGATCGGCTGGAACCGGCTCGCGTCGACCCTGGTCGACCCCTCGATCCAGCTCCTCCGCCCCGTGCCCATCACGGCGTGGCTCCCCTTCTCCATCGCCGTCTTCGGGATCTACGACGCCGGCGCGCTCTTCCTCATCGGCCTGGGTGCCTTCTATCCGATCGTCGTGAACACGACGCACGGCGTGCGCGATACGAATCTCCTCCTGCTGCGCGCCGCGCGGATGCTGGGCGCCGGCGAGACGACGATTCTCCGCAAGGTCGTCTTCCCCTCGGCGCTCCCGTCGATCTTCACGGGGCTGCGCCTCGGCGTGGGCGTGGCGTGGACGGCGGTCATCGTGGCCGAGATGATCGCGGTGAAGTCGGGGCTCGGCTACGTCCTCTGGGACGCGTACTACGTGGGGCGGATGGACATCTGCGTGGCGACGATGTTCTCGGTGGGCCTCCTGGGCTTCGTGTCCGACCGGATCATCCTGGGCGCCGGGCACCTCTTCCTCAGGTGGCGCGTGCTCGAGGCGCATGGCTGAGCGCCCGCGCGCCGCGCCGCGTCTGGCCGCCGAGCTCCGCGACGTCTGGAAGGAGTTCGTCAAGGGCGGACGCCGGGTCGAGGCGGTGCGGGCGATCGACTTCGCGGTGGCGCCCAACGAGTTCGCCGCGATCCTCGGCCCCTCGGGCTGCGGCAAGTCCACGCTCCTCAACATGGTGGCCGGCTTCGACCGGCCCACGCGCGGCCAGGTGTGGGCGAACGGCGCGCCCGTCGAGGGCCCGGACCCGAGCCGCGCCGTCGTCTTCCAGGAGCCCGCCCTCTTCCCCTGGTACACCGTGCTCGACAACATCACGTTCGGCCCGAAGACGCGGCGCGTGCCGCCCGAGGTGTACCGGCCCCGGGTCGACGCGCTGCTCGCGCAGGTGGGGCTCGAAGGCTTCGCGTCCCACTACCCGGCGGAGCTCTCCGGCGGAATGAAGCAGCGCGTGGGCATCGCGCGCGTGCTCGTGATGGAGCCGGAGGTGCTGCTGATGGACGAGCCCTTCGGCTCGCTCGACGCCCAGACGCGTCTCGTGATGCAGGAGCTGCTGCTCGACGTGTGGGAGCGCCGTCACCAGACCGTGCTCTTCGTCACCCACGACGTCGAGGAGGCGCTGCTCCTGGCCGACAGCGTGTCGGTGATGACCGCCCGCCCCGGCCGCATCAAGAAGCGCATCACCGTCGAGCTGCCGCGCCCCCGCGCGCTCGACCTGACGACCTCGCCCCTCTTCAACGAGCTCAAGCGCGAGGTGCTCGCGCTGATCCGGGAGGAGCGCCTCCGCGCCGCGGCGGAGTAGACCCGGCGCGACGGGACCGGGCGCCCGGCTGCCCGCGTGCGCCGCTACGGCGCCAGCGCGATCACCCGGAGTGGCGAGCCGCTCGCGCCCTGGATCCGGAGCGGCGCGACGATCAGGCACACGACGTGGGCGCGCGCCGCCGACAGAGGCTCGAGGTTCGCGTTCTCCACGATGTAGATCCCGTTGTCGGCCAGCAGCATCATGTGGACGCTGAACAGCTCCTTGCCGTACGCGGCGGGCCGCTTCTCGAACGTCGCGGTGTCGTCACCCGCGAGCCGGACCCCGCGCGCGATGATCCATCGGGCGGCGTCCTGGCCCGGACCGGGAGACTGTTCGCCGAGATACTTCGCGTTGTCGGTACCGAAGTACGGACCCCATCCGGTGCGGATCAGGAGCGAATCGCCTCGCTGGACGTCCACCCCTTGCGCCTTCATCGTCTCGTCCAGGTGGCGCGCGGTGATCTCGAATCCGGGCGGCAGCGGGTCCGGCCGGCCCGACGCCACGTGACGCGCCACATCGAGGAGCACCGCGCGGTTGACCATGAGGTCGGCTGGAAAGGCCTCGATCCCGAGATTCGCGCCGATGCCGCCCGGCGTGGACGTCGCGGTGACGGCGTCCACGCCGCCGAAGAGCTTCAGATCCCGGCCGATGTGGCCGATGGCGTCGATCGTCGGCGCGCCGTGCTGGCCGCTGAAGTACATGATCTCCGAGGCCCACGACACGCGGCTCCCGGGCGCCTGCCCGAAGATCTCGTGGGTCATCCGGTGCGTCCGGTTGAGCGCGAACGCGTACGGGGGGTTCAGGCCGAGGATCGGCGACTGCTCGTTCCAGGTGAACGACAGATCGAACAGGCGCGCGCCCTTGACCGCGCGCACGAACTCGTCCGGCGACGGCCGTGTCTGCGCCGCCGCCGGCCCCGCCATGGCGACCGTGCCGGCGACGCTCGCCGCGGCCGTCAGCCACTCTCGACGCGATACGGTTCCCATACGTTCCTCCCTGGCCTCGGGGTTCGCGAACCCGGCTCCCGGTGGGCGTCCCACAGATACCCGAAGCCGGTACCGGACGCAACCGCCCACGACCGCCCATGCTCCGAGCCCCCTTGCCTGGCGCGCGGCGCCTCGCCTATGCTGCACCCCAGGGAGGCGCGGCCATGGCGCAGACGGCGAGTCGGATGACGATCGCTCCGATCCATCCCTGCTTCGGCGCCCGCGTCGAGGGCGTCGATCTCGGAGAGCCGCTCGACACGGCGACGTTCCAGCAGATCTTCGACGCCTTCCAGGAGTATTCCGTGCTCGTCTTCCACGGACAGCGGCTCACCGACGAGACGCAGATGGCGTTCAGCCGGCGCTTCGGTCCGCTCGAGACGACCATCAACGCGACCGGGCGCGAGAATCGCCTCCACCCGAACCTCGTCGACCTCTCGAACACGGATCCCGAGCGCGACGGCGGCCTCATGGACTGGACGGACCGGCGCATGCTCTACCAGTCCGGCAACCAGCTCTGGCACACCGACAGCTCGTTCAAGCCGGTGCCGGCGATGGCGTCGCTGCTCTCCGGCCGCGAGGTTCCGCCCGTCGGCGGCGAGACCGAGTTCGCGAGCATGCGCCACGCGTATCGGACGCTCCCGGAGGCGACCCGGCAGGGGCTCGAGGGCAAGGTGGTCGTGCACAGCATCCTCTACTCCCGGTCCACCATTGCTAAAGGGCTCTTCGATCCCGAGCACGAGAAGGGGCTGCCGCCGGTCCGCCAGGCTCTCGTGCGGACCAACCCGGTGAACGGGCGGAAGGCGGTCTACGTCGGCTCGCACGCCTGGTACGTCGAGGGCATGCCCGATCAGGAGTCGCGCCGGCTCCTCGACGAGCTCCTCGCCCACGCGACGCGCCCTGCGTCCGTGTATACGCACCGGTGGCGGCCGTGGGACCTCGTGATGTGGGACAACCGCTCGGTGCTGCATCGCGGCCGGCCGTGGGATGCCGCGCGCCACCGACGTGTCATGCGGCGCACGACCATCGCCGGCGACGGCCCGACGGTCGACCCGCCGTTCGCCCGCCGCACCTCCGCGTGGGAGGGCATCATCCCCGACGGCGTGGGCGTCGAGTAGCGCGTCCGCGGAACCGCCGCTCGAGCGCCGGCTTTGCCGGCGCAATCGGTTTGCGGGCGAGGGCGCCGCGGGTCACCGGTGGGGGGGGTCGGGGGGAGCGGCGCCGCTCCCCCGACGTTCACTAGACGACCGTCGTCCTTCCGGAGCCCCGCGATCTCGTCGGGCGTGTAGTCCAGCTCGCGCAGGATCTCGTCCGTGTGCTGGCCGTGCGCGGGCGCGGGGCGGCGGATCGCACCGGGCGTGCGGGAGAGGGCGGCCGGGAGTCCCTGGACCCGAATCTCGCCGCGCTCGGGATGGCGCACGGGCTGGGCCAGCCCCAGGTGCTGCACCTGCGGATCCTCGAAGACCTGCTTGACGTTGTAGATCGGCCCCGACGGCACGCCGGCCTTGTTGAGGGCCTCGATCCACTCCGCGCTCGTCTTCTTCACGAGCACCCGGTCGAGCTCCGCGTTCAGCGCCTTGCGATTCTTCGAGCGGTCGGAGAGCGTCTTGAACCTCCGGTCGTCGAGCAGGGGTCGCGCGCCGATGGCCTCGCAGAGACGCCGGTACATCGTCTGGCCCGAGGCGGCGATGTTGATGTGGCCGTCGGCGGTGGTGAAGACGCCGGTCGGGATGCCGGTGGGATGATCGTTGCCCGCCTGCGGCGGAATCTCGCCGTCGATCAGCCAGCGCGCCGCCTGGAAGTCGAGCATCGTCACCATCGCCTGCAGGAGCGAGGTGTGCACCCACTGGCCCCGGCCCGACCGCTCGCGCTCGAGCAGCGCGACCAGGATGCCCTGGGCCAGGTAGAGCCCCGCCGTGAGGTCGGCGACGGGAATGCCGACGCGCACGGGCCCCTGGCCCGGCAGGCCCGTGATGGACATGAGCCCGCCCATGCCCTGGGCGATCTGGTCGTAGCCGGGCCGGTCGCCATAGGGCCCCGTCTGGCCGAATCCGGAGATCGACCCGTAGACCAGGCGCGGGTTGAGCCGCGAGAGCGTGTCGTAGTCGATCCCGAGCCGCGTCTTGACGTCGGGTCGGAAATTCTCCACGAGCACGTCGGCGCGCGCCACGAGGCGCTTGAGGACCTCGACCCCGCGCGGGTGCTTGAGATCGAGCGTCATCGCGCGCTTGTTGCGCTGGAGGTTCAGGAAGTCGAAGCCGAGCGCCGTGGAGTCGCCCTCGATCTCCTCACGCGCCTCCACCTTGATGACGTTGGCCCCCATGTCGGCGAGCTGGCGCACGGCGGTCGGGCCCGAGCGCGCGCGCGTGAGGTCGACGACCGTGATGTGCTCGAGTGGTAGCGGCATCAGCGTGTCCCCGCGGGAAGAATGGCGGAGCCCGTCTGCGAGGCGGGGTTCCGCCGCGTCCACTTCCCCGCGTCCACCGCGGTGAGGAAGTCGAGCACGGCGCGGTTGAACGCCTCGGGCTCCTCGAGGTTGATCGTGTGGCCCGACTTCGGGATCACGACGAGCCCCGCCGTCGGGATCTTGCGCTTCATGAAGATCGCGGGCTCGAGGCACGGGTCGTCCTCGTCGCCCGTCATGATCAGCGTCGGCACCTCGAGCTTCTCGAGGGCCGCGCCGAGGTCGAAGATCGAGGGGCGCGTCTGCTGCACGCCGCGCAGGGTGAGCGCGTGACCCAGGGCCGACCCCTCCGCGAGCTGCCGCTGGAACTCGCGCCAGCCCAGCGGGTCCTTGTCCATGAACTGCACGCGCGTCGGGCCCTTGGCGTAGAGGTCGGCGGTCTTCGGCATGCCGTCCGCCTCGAAGCGCCGCGCCGTCAGCTCGGCGTCCGCGTGGAACTTCGCACGATCGCCGGGCACGCTGCCGTAGCCGGCGCCGGCCACGACCAGCGAGAGCGCGCGCTCCGGGTAGCGCAGGCCGAAGTGGAGCGTCGCGTAGCCGCCCATCGAGAGCCCGCACACGTGGGCCTTCGTGAGCCCGAGGGCGTCGAGCAGGCCGCGAATGTCGTCCGCGGCCTCGTCCTGCGAGTATGCCTTCGGCTCCGTCGGCACGTCCGACGGCGGGTAGCCGCGGGCGTTGAAGGCGAGCGTGCGATAGCGACGTGAGAAGAAGCCCATCTGGAGGCGCCAGCTCCGGTAGTCGCCGGCGAACTCGTGGACGAAGACGAGCGGCAGGCCCGCGCCAGCTTCCTCGAAAAACAGGTTGACGGAGTCGACGCGCGCGGTCGGCATGGGGGGCGCCTCCCTCACTCCAAGGGGAAGTTGGCCTCGAGGATCGCGAAGGTCTTCTTCCCGACGGGCAGCTGCGCCGTCACCGTGTCGCCGACCTTCTTGCCGATCAGCGTCCGCGCGAGCGGCGCGAGGATCGAGATCCTCCCACGGGCCGGCTCCGCCTCGTCGGAGCCGACGATCTGGTAGCGGTATTCCTTGCCGCGCTCGTCCTCGAGGAGCACCGTCGAGCCGAACGTGACGCGCTCGCCCGACGTCGGCGGGTCGATGACCTCGGCCCCTCCGACCTTCGTCTCGAGCTCGGCGATCCGCCCCTCGACGAAGCTCTGCCGCTCGCGCGCGGCGTGGTACTCCGCGTTCTCCGAGAGGTCGCCGTGGGCGCGCGCCTCGGCGATCGCTTTGGTGATGGCGTGGCGTTCGACGCGCTTCAAGCGCTCGAGCTCCTCCTTCAGCTTCTCGTACCCGCCTCGGGTCATCGGCGTCCGCTGGACCGCCATCGAATTACCTTACCACGCGCCGTCTCAGCCCCGTCGCGACGTGGGATTGAAGTGGACCTCGACCTTCGCGTTCACGCGCGCCGCGTTGAGCCAGGACTCCCACGCCTGGCTTTGCTTCTGCGCGAGCACCTCTTTCGTGACCGTGGCGCGCTCGCCCGCCAGGGCGCCCGGGTCCGGCGCCACGCGCTCGAGCACCCGGAGCACGTAGTACCCCTGCGGGGCCTTCACCGGCTCGGTGACGGCGTCGAGCGGCGCCCGGAGCGCCGCGAGCATCGCGTCGCCGGGCAGCTTCTCCGCGGGCTTCGCCCGCGAGAACCGTGACGTCTCGCCCGTCACGGCGCCCGCCCTCTTCGCCGCCGCGAGGAAGTCGCCGCCCTTCGCCGCCTCGGCGAGCTGCGTGGCGCGCTCGCGCGCCTGGGCCTCCGCCTTCTCGCGCCTGACCGCGAGCGCCACCCGGTCTTTGATCTCGGCGAGCGCCGGGACGCCCGCGGGGATCGTCGCGACCGCCTTGAGCAGCACGAGCCCGGCGGGAGTCTTCACCGGCGGCGACACGCCCCCCTGGGCCAGGTTGAACGCCGCCTCCTCGAGCGGGTCGGGCGCGCTGACGCCGGCGAAGCGGTCCGTGCGGGAGACGGTGGACTCGACGGCCGCGAGGCCCAGCCTCTTCGCCTCGGCCGTGAAGTCCTGCGCGGCCAGGAGCTCTCGCCGGATCGCCTCGGCGCGGGCCTGCATCGCCTTCTCGGTCGCCTCGGTCTGGAGCCGGCCGTGAATCTGCCCGGCGACGTCCTTCAACGGCTTCTTGCCGCCCGCGCGGACGTCCAGGACCCGGATCGCGTGGAAGCCGAAGGGAGAGCGCACGGGCTCGGGCGACATCTCGCCCTTCTTCAGCGCGAAGAGCGCCTGCTCGAACTGCGGGACCAATTCCCCCGCGCCGACCCAGCCGAGGTCGCCGCCCTTCGACGCGGAGCCGGGATCCTCGGAGGCCTCCTTGGCGAGCTTGGCGAAGTCCTCGCCGGCCTTGGCGCGCCGGATGACATCGGCGACCTTGGCCCGCGCGCGGTCCTCCGCCTCACTGCCGCCGGTCTCGGGCACGCGCGCCAGCACGTGCGCGGCGTGGACGCGGCGCGGCTCCTCGAACTCCTTCGGGTGCTCGCGGTAGTACTGCTCCACCGCGGCGTCCGCCACGGGCTTGAGGAAGTCCTTGGGGGTGAGCGTCACGGAGAGGATCCTGCGTCGCTCGGGCTGCCGGAACTCGTCTTGATGCGCGCCCAGGTACTTCCCGAGCTCGTCGTCGCTCGCCGACGCCGCGGCGATGAGCGGCCCGAACTCGACCAGCGCCCAGGCCGCGCGGGCTTCCTCGCGCCGCAGGACGAACGCGTGCTCGACTTCCGCCGGGGTGACCTTCACGCCGCCGCGCACCGCCTGCTCCACCTTCATGCGCGTGAGCTCGCGGCGCATCTCGTTCTCGAACGCGGCGGCGGCCAGCCCGCGCCGACGCACGTACTCCTGATACCGCTTGAGCGCGAAGCGGCCGTTCTCCTGGAAGGCGGGCACCGCCTGGATCTGCGCGTTGAGCTCTTCGTCGGTGACCAGGAGCCCCTCGGCCCCGGCGCGCTGGACGATCAGCGCCTCCTGGATGAGCTCGTTCACGACCTGCTGGGGGAGCCCGAGCCGCTCGGCGAGCTCCGGCGAGAAGCGGTCGCGGTAGATCCGCGCGTACGCCTCCATGAACGCCTGGTAGCGCTGCTGGTAGCGCGCCAGCGGGATCGACTCGCCGTTGACCGTCGCGACGGCGTCACGCCCCGCGCCGTCGCCGAACCCGCGCTGGCCGAAGACGAAGAGCGAGGCGATGAACGCCGCGATCACCATCAGAAGGCCCACCTGCAGGCCGCGCCGGTACCGCCGCATGAACGTGATCACCGCGCGCTACTCCTCGGGGTCGGGCCGTTCCACGCGGGGCCGGGCGCCGCCCTCGTCCTCCGGCACTACCCGGCGCGCGACCGTGATGAAGCCGGTGTGCGCGACCATCCGGTGGAACGGCCGGACCGACTGACCCTCGATGTTCCACGGCCGGTAGAGCGTTTCGAAGGTTTCGATCAGGGCCCAGTGCCGCTCGCGCAGGAGCGCCTCCACGAACTGGTGGGACTGGATGATCGTCGGCACGTAGCAGAGGAAGATTCCCCCCGGTCGAAGCCGGTCGGCGACGAGCGTCGTGAGCTTCCACGGCTCCGGCAGGTCGAGCAGCACGCGGTCCACCACGGGCTCCTCGGCGAGCCCGTCCTCAATCGGGCGCAGGCGCACGATGAGGTTCGTCACCTCCCCGAGCCGCATGTGGATGTTCGCCAGGGCTCGTCGGGCGAACTCCTCCCGCTGCTCGAAGGTGATGACGCGCCCGTCGGGGCCGACCGCGCGCAGCAGCGCGAGCGTGAGCGCACCCGAGCCCGTGCCCGCCTCGACGACGCGGCAGCCGGGATAGATGTCGGCCCAGAAGAGGATCATCGCGAGGTCCTTCGGGTAGATCACCTGCGCGCCGCGCGGCATGTCGAGCACGTACTCCGCGAGCGTCGGCCGGAGGGCCACGTACCGGAGGCCCATCGAGGAGCGCACCCACGTCCCCTCGGGCTGGCCGATGATCGCGTCGTGCGCGATCCAACCGCGGTCGGAGTGAAACGCCTCCGACTTGCGGAGGAAGATCAGGTGGCGCTTGCCCCGCGCATCGATGAGCAGGACCTGCTCACCATCCTGAAACGGGCTGCCCTCGTTCACGGGAGCGCGTGCCGTGAGGCCGGAGCGCCCCGTGGGTGGCGTGCCGTGGGCACGGCGTGGCTCCGTCCGGCCAACACCCGTCGCGTAATCACTCCGTTCCGCCTGTCGCTTCTCATTCCGGCTTCACGTGGCGTCGCGCGGAGCGGGCAGGAAGCGGGCGGTGACGAACCCTGCGAGCGGCATGAGCGCGCTGACCGCGAGCGCGGCCGGCAAGCCCCAGTGGTCGGCGACCGAGCCGAGCGCCGCGACGCCGAGGCCGCCGGCGCCGATGGCGAAGCCGACGATGAGCCCCGAGGCCATCCCCGCGTTGCGGGGCAGGTAGGCCTGGCCCAGCACGACCGACACCGAGAAGCTCGACGTCAGCACCGCGCCGTAGAGCGCGAGCATCACGAACGCGAGGACGCCGCGAGCCCCGAGGAACAAGAGCCCGAAGGGGATCGCCGCGAGGAAGACCCAGCGCATGAAGGGGCGCGGGCCCCAGCGGTCGGCGAGGGGGCCGGCGATCACGGTGCCGAGCGCACCGGCGCCGAGGAACACGAAGAGCAACGGGCCGACCAGCCGCGGGTCGGCCTTCAGGTAATCCACGTAGTAGAACGGCACGAACGTCGTGAACCCGAGCTGCGCCCACGAGCGGATCGCGACGAGGAAGATCAGGAGGGCCATCGCCCGCGGCATGTTGACGCCCCGGGCGGACGCCGGCGCCGCGGCGCGGGGCACGGCCGCGCGGTCGATGTGCGGCAGGACGGCGACGAGGAGGCCGCCCACGATCACGGTCGGCACGAGCATGCCGAGCGTGCCGGCGATCGACAGCGCGGCGACGAGGCTCGTGATCACCGGAGGCCCGAGTGCCAGGCCGACGTTGCCGCCGAGCGAAAACCACGACAGCGCCGTCGCCTTCCGGGCGCCGGCCACGCCCGTCGCGGTCTTGTAGCCCTCCGGGTGCCACGCGGCGACGCCCATCCCCATCACGAGCACGAGCCCGAGCACCGTGAGGTACCCCGGCGCGACGCCCATCAGCGCGAGGCCGACGCCAGAGAGGAACACCGACGTCGGCAGGATCCAGCGCCGCGCGATCTGGTCGGAGAGGTAGCCGAAGAGCGGCTGGATCAAGGACGAGGTGAGGTTGCCGACGAGGACGATCGTCGCCGCCTCCGCGTACGACAGGCCGTGCGCGTTTCTGAGGAACGGCAACACGGCGGGGATCGAGCCCTGGTTCAGGTCGATGACGAGATGACCGAGCGCCAGGAGCGCGATCAGCGTGACGTGAGGCTTGACGCCCTCGGCGGCGACGACGAACGTGGTGGCGCCGGCCTCGTGAAGGGCCGCCGGCTTCGACTCAGCCATGACCCGCCAATGGTACACTACTCGTCGCCGTGGGTGCATCCTCCGCCGGCCTGAAGGTCCGCGAGCTCGGTCACGTTTCCCTCTTCGTGCGCGATCTCGCGGCGACGCGACGCTTCTATCGCGACCTCCTCGGGCTCACCGAGACCGGCGCGGGCAAGGACGGGCGCATCGTCTTCTTCTCGGCCGGCGTCCACCATCACGACGTCTCGTGCGAGCTGGCGCGCGCCGAGGGCCCCGGGCCGCAGCCGAAGGGTGTACCGGGCCTCTATCACATCGCCTTCGACGTCGGGAGCTCGCTCGCCGCGCTCGCGGCCGCCCGGCGCTGGGTCGAGGAGCACGGGCTCACGCCGTTCGGCGAGACGCCGAGCTCGTTCTCCGTGCGCGATCCCGACGGCCACGAGATCGAGCTCTACGTCGATCCTGGAATCTGAGTCGGGCCCGGGACGCGATCCGGGCCAGAGTCCGTCACTCGCCCAGATCGACCCGCCGCAGCGCCAGCGCCGCCTCGATCGCCTGCAGGAGGTGGGGGGGGTCGACGGGCTTCGTGACGCAGTCGAACGCGCCGAACGCGAGGCTCCGCTTGGCCAGCTCGGCGTTCGTGCGCTCGTGCACCATGACCACCTTGACGTCCGGGGCCAGGGCGACGATGGTGGGGAGCACGCCGACCCCGCTGAGCCCGGCCATCTCGACGTCGAGCAGCACGATGTGGGGCGCCCGCTCAACGACCGCACGGACGCCGCTGGCGGCGTCGCCCGTGAGACGGACCCGATGACCCGCCGCGGTGAGAAGCCCCTCGAGCCGCGCGCGCAGCTCCGGCTCCCCCGCCACGACGAGAATCTCTGCCGTCGCGGTCGCGCCTGCCGCGGCGCTGCGCGCCGAGGGCGTTCGTGTGGGCAGCGCGCTGGCCGCCGGAGCTGGCGCCGCCGCGGCGCGGAGCGGCCCTAGCAGATCCGAAGGCGAGATCGGCTTCGTGAGCACGGCCACCGCACCGAGCGCTTTGGCCTGCCGCACGAGCTCGGGGTCGGGCGAGCCCGTGATCACCACGATCCTGATGGCCGGGTCGAACGTGCGGATCCGCTTGAGCGCGTCGAGGCCGCCGAGGCGAGGCATCAGGAGGTCCAGCACGACGCCAGCCGGCCGCGACCGCTTGACCTGGAGCAGCGCCTCCAGCCCGTTCGCCGCCTCCACAACGTCGAACCCCTCGCCGCGCAGGAGCTCGACGATCGTCTCGCGCACGTCGCGATCGTCGTCCACCACCAAGATTGTCGGTCCGGGGCTCATTGGCCGAACGCGTCGAGGCCGGTGATGTCCCGGCCGATGATCAGCGTGTGGATGTCGTGGGTGCCCTCGTAGGTGTTCACGGTCTCGAGGTTCAGCATGTGGCGGATCACGGGGTGCTCGTCCACGATGCCCGCGGCGCCCATGATGTCGCGCGCCATGCGCGCGGTGTCGAGCGCGATCTGCACGTTGTTCATCTTGGCCATCGAGATCTGCTGGGCCCGCGCCTTGCCCTGATCCTTGAGCCGACCGACCTGGAGGACCAGGAGCTGCGCCTTCGTGATCTCGGTGAGCATCCACACGAGCTTCTGCTGGACGAGCTGGAACGCGGCGATCGGCTTGCCGAACTGGACCCGTTGCTGCGCGTACTGGAGCGCCCAGTCGTAGCACGCCATCGCCGCGCCCACGGCGCCCCACGCGATGCCGTAGCGCGCCTGGGAGAGACAGCCGAGCGGGCCGCGGAGCCCCTTCACGTTCGGGAGCTTGTTCTCGAGGGGGATCCGACAATCCTGAAACGAGAGCTCCGAGGTGATCGAGGCGCGCATCGAGAACTTGCCGTAGATGTCGAGCGTGGAGAACCCGGGGGTACCGCGCTCGACGAGGAAGCCCCCGATCTCACCGTCGTCCTCCTTGGCCCAGACGACGGCGACGTCGGCGACGGAGCCGTTGGTGATCCAGAGCTTGGTGCCGCTCAGGACGTACGCGCCGCCCTCGCGCCGGGCGCGCGTCTTCATCCCGCCCGGGTCCGAGCCGTGGTCAGGCTCGGTGAGGCCGAAGCAGCCGACCCGGGCACCCGTCGCGAGGAGCGGGAGCCAGGCCTCCTTCTGCGCCTCGGAGCCGTACGCGTAGATCGGGTACATGACGAGGCCCGACTGGACCGACGCCGCCGAGCGCAGGCCGGAGTCGCCGCGCTCGAGCTCCTGCATGATGAGCCCGTACGCGACGTGATTGAGCCCGGCGCACCCGTAGCCCTTGAGCGTGGCGCCGAAGACGCCGAGCTCGCCGAGCTTCGGGATCAGCTCGAGGGGGAAGGTCCCCGCGCGGTGGTGCTCGGTGACCACGGGGAGGAACTCCGTCTCCACCCAGTCGCGGACCGCATCGCGGACCATCCGCTCCTCCTCCGAGAGGAGGTCTTCGATGCCGTAGTAATCGACGCCCCGGAATTTCTCCATGGCCTAGTCCTTCCGACGCGACGCAGAGCGGGGCACCGTCAGGAGCGCCCCGAGCGCCGTCGCCAGCGTCGCCGAGTGAAAGAAGTGGATCGGCACGTTCAGCCGGAGGAAGCTCGCGGCGATGTCCGGGGGCACCGCGCTCGTCGCCCTGACCACCGTCGCCTCGAGGGCGCCGAACCCCGACGCGTAGTGCGCCACCACCCAGAGCGCCCCCGCCGCCGCCGCGAGGGCAGCCGCGCCCCGCGCGCGCCCCGAGGCGAGCGCGAGCCCGAGGAAGACGACGACCGCGATCACCTGGAGCCCGCACACCGCGTAGAACGCCGTGAGACCGCCGCGGCCGGCGGTCGCCCTGAACGCCGCATACTCGAGGCCCGGCGCCGGGGTCCCCGTCATGAGGAGCCAGTCGACGAACCGCGCGAGGATCAGCGCGTGACCGAGCATGAAGCCGGCGACGATCCCCGTGAGGGCGGTCGCCGCGACCCAGCCGGGCCAGTAGAGGCGGGCGGCGAGGGCGGAGGCCACGCTAGAGCCGCATCGGGTTGAAGTCGGTCGCGTCGTCGTAGGTATCCACCTGCTCGCTCGTCTTGAGATAGGCCACGGCGGCGTACGTGAGCGGCGTCGCCGCCGCCTCGTACGCCACCTTCACGGCCCACTGCGCGATGACGAGCGCCGCCAGGGCGCCCGCGGGCACCGTGCCGGCGAAGGCGAGCGTCACGAAGATCACGGTGTCGAACGCCTGGCCGACGAGCGTGGAGCCGATCGTCCGCGTCCAGAGCCAGCGCCCGCGCGTCAGGATCTTCAGCTTGGCCAGCACGAACGAGTTGGCGAACTCCCCGGCCAGGTAGCCGGCGAAGGAGGCCGCGAGGATCCGCGGCGTCTGCCCCAGGATCTCCTCGTAGGCGCCCTGCCCCTTCCAGAATGGCGCCGGCGGGACCTCGGCGCCGACCCAGATCGCGACGACCATCAGCGCGTTGCACGCGAAGCCGAGCCAGATCACGCGGCGGGCCGCGGCGTAGCCCCAGACCTCCGTCAGGACGTCGCCCAGGACGTAGGAGAGCGGGAAGATCACGATGCCGGCCGTGAGGACCACGCCACCGACCGTGATGAGCTTCGTCGCGATCGTGTTCGCGGTCAGGAGGCACGTCACGAACAGCGCGGCACAGGTGATGAACCGCCAGCTCATGGCCGTTCGATCATACTATGGAGCGCCACCGGGCCGGGGACTCCGAGGGCGGTCGTGCGACGCGCTCACCTTTCGGTATGGCCAGCGCCTCCGGTCAGCGTGGGAATCCCCGCCGTTCGCGCGCGGCGTGGCCCGCGCCATCGGTCGCGGACGACGTCACACGTTCGTCGGGATCGAGGGCGGATCCTCGTTGAGCGCG
>Ga0209237_1000134_pt1 | contig 36898 bp, 40 predicted proteins | sample GraSoi013_1_40cm_2_FD_185820 | JGI IMG/M metagenome (GOLD analysis project Ga0209237, IMG submission 185820) | Grasslands soil microbial communities from the Angelo Coastal Reserve, California, USA - Sample 10_02_2013_1_40cm (SPAdes) (version 2) | ecosystem: Environmental > Terrestrial > Soil >...
CTTCATCTGCGGGTCGACCGGATCCGGGGGGTCGTCCGGGCCCGCGACGCGGTGCGACTTGTACGACGGGATCGCGTCGACGCGGAACTTCGGCCGCCAGTCGGCGTCGAGCGCCACGTGCATCCGCGACGGCTTGCGGTCGGGGACGAGGCGCGACATGAAGTTGAGGAAGCCGTACGCTGCGTTCACGAGCGTGCCGTCCCCCGCGCGAATCTCGGGGACCGCGTGATAGGCGCGGTACGCGAGGCTCGCTGCGTCGACGAAGAGCGTCTTGACCATCACGGGCGCTGGCGTCCCCGCCTCTCTTCACGGAGCGCGCCAAGTCCTTCGACAGCCGTGCGGTCCTTGGTCCGTCCCGCCGATCGCTTCATCCGGATCAGATCATCGAGCGAAACGACCGCGACCTTGTGGCCGCGGACATCGAGGATCTCAGCGTTGGCCGAGAGATCCGGATAGCCCTTTGTGCCCGTCGGTGTGCCGAGGCAGTCGAACGGTCCGGCGGAGGTATCGAACGTGAACGAATCACCGGCAGCGAGGGTCCGCGGGTCGAGCTTGAATGGAAGATCCTTCGGAGCACCTCGCAACGTCGCCCCCAGCTCTTTGAGCGCCACGGCAAGCCGATCGAGATTCGTCTTGTCCCTCGCGTAGCAGATATCGAGGTCGAACGTCACCAGGTCTGATCCCCAGGCAATCCCCGCGTAGCCGCCGATGAGAACGTACTGGACCTGATGGCGCGCGAGCGTTCCGAGGATGCGATCTGGATCTAGCGGAGTCACCGTTGCTGGCCCGCACGACGCAAGGTCGCGGCGAACTGGGCCATGCGGGCGGCTCGACGGAACCGCTCGGCCACAGGAAGCGCCAACTGTGCGCGCATGACCGTTCTATCCACGCCGATGCCCGGCCGCGGCACGATGTCGAGCTCATAACCGCTGGCTCGCAGCAGCCGCAACAGCGTTCCGTACCGGGGATCCTGCCTCCCGCTCTCGATCGCCGCGATCGTCGGCTGGGGCACTCGCGCGCGCCGGGCGAGTGCGCGTTGTGAGAGGCCGGCCTTCCGGCGTGCCTGCCGCACGAGGGTCCCGGGCTTGATCATGAAAACATTATCGCACCCCCCCCAGCGACGCGGCCGCGGCGGACTTACGCACCGCGGCGCGTGCGCGCGACGAGAAGCCAGGCGCCGAGCGCGACGAGGAGCAGCGGCCAGAGGCGCAGGAGATCGGCGAGCTCGGGCATGCGCTCCGCGGCGACGCCGGCGCCGATCGCCGCGAGGCTCGCGCCGGGAACGAGCGGCCACCAGCGCGCGTCGCGCGGTCCGCGGACGAGCGCGTCGATCACGTACATCGACGCGAACCCTGCGCCGAGCCCGAGCAGGATGCCGCCAGGGATGAGCAGGCCGTAGACGCGCCAGATCGCATACGCCGCCAGAAAGGCGGCGCCGATGAGCGCGACGGCGTACCGGCCGCCGGCGTTCGAGAGCTGAAGCGAGAAGAGGAGCACACCGATCGCGATGAGGATGACGCCGGGGGCAAAGCGCGATCCACGCGCTAGTCGAGGCGCCCTTTGCTCGAGGGGACCCCGCGCCGGCGCGGATCCGTCGAGGCCGCGGCTCGGATCACGCGCCCGAGCCCTTTCGCCGACGCCTCGAGGAGGTGATGCGCGTTCCCGCCGCGGATCTGCGTGACGTGGAGCGTCAGCCGTCCGGTCTGCGCGAGCGACTCGAGGAAGTGCGGATAGAGCGTCGTGTCGAAGCCACCGACGGTGCGCGTCGCGGGCTTGAGGTCGTACGCGAAGTACGGCCGGCCGCCCAGGTCGATGGCGACGTTCACGAGGCACTCGTCCATCGGGATCGTGATCGAGGCATAGCGGGCGATCCCTTCGCGGCTTCCGAGCGCGGAGTCCACCGCGCGCCCGAGCGTGAGGCCGACGTCCTCCACGGTGTGGTGCTGATCCACGTCGAGGTCACCTTTCGCCTTCAGCGTGAGGTCGAGCAGCCCGTGCACGGCGACGAGCTCGAGCATGTGATCGAGGAACGGCAAGCCCGTTCCGATATCGGCCTTGCCTTTCCCATCGAGCCGCAGGGAGACCTGGACGTTCGTCTCCTTGCTCTTTCGCACCTGCCGGGAAGCGCGCGGGCTCATCGACGCGCGGCGGGCGCGGCGAACACCTTCTCCAGTGCCGCGATGAAGCGGCCGTTCTCGGCCGGGGTGCCGATGGAGACCCGCAGGCAGCCCTTGCAGCCCGGCCACATCGAGATGTCGCGGATGAGCACGCTCTGCTCGAGGAAGCGGGCGTGCGCTCCGGCCGTGTCGCCGTCCTTGACCTTGAAGAGGATGAAGTTCGTCACCGACGGATAGACCTCGATCGCGCCGACGCTCCGGAGCGCCGCGTACACGCGCTCGCGCTCCGTGCGGCAGAGCTCGATACGGCGCGCGATCGAGGCGTCATCCTTCGCGATCTTCGCCGCCACCGCATGCGTGAGCGCGCTCACGTTGTACGGGAGCTGCACGGCGCGGAACATCTCGGCGACCGTCGGATGCGTCAGGAGCACGCCGACCCGCAGGCCCGCGGACGCGCGGACCTTCGAGAAGGTCTTGCTGATGACCATGTTCGGGTGCGCGGCGAGCTCGGGGAGGAGCGTGGTGCGCGCGAAATCGCTGTACGCCTCGTCCACGAGGACGAGCGTCTCGGGATAGCGCTCCGCGACCGCGAGGATGACGTCGAAGTCGATCTCGTTGCCGGTCGGGTTGTTCGGCGTCGTGAAGCAGACGATGTGGGCGTCGGCCTTCGCCGCCGCCGCGAGCGCGTGGTCGCGCGTGAGGTCGTAGGGCAGGCCGACGAGGTCGTTCACCACCGTGCCGCCGGCGATGATCGCGAGCCGCTCGTGCATGGAGTACGTGGGCTGGAACAGGAGCGTGCGGCGGCCGTGCCCGCCGAAGACCAGGAAGGTGTTGAGGAGGACCTCGTTGCTGCCGTTGCCGATCACGAGCTGGTCCGGGGTCACGCGGTACCGCTCGGCGAGCGCGTCGCGCAGCTCGGTCGCCCCGGACGGGTAGCGGTTGAGGAGGACCTCGTTCAGCTCCTGCGGCGTGAGCCACTCTCCCGCGCGGTTCGGCTCGGCCCACTCGTTCGCCTGCAGGCGGACATCGGCCTTCATCTGCTGCGTGCGGTAGGCCTGGAAGCCGCCGAGATCCTCCCGCGGGCGCGGCAGCTTGGTCATGCGCGGAGCTCCATCGACGCGGCGTGGTAGCGCATGCCCTCGTAGCGTGCCACAGCCGCGCCGGCGCGCGCGGCGGGGCCGAGGTCGCCGCGCGCCCGCACGCGCGTGGTCCAGCGGACGAAGTCGTCGACGCGCAGCGGCGACGCCCAGCGCGCCGCGCCGCCGGTGGGCAGGACGTGGTTCGGGCCGGCAACGTAGTCGCCGAAGGCCACGGCGGTCCGCGCGCCCACGAACACCGCGCCGGCGTTCCGCGCGCGCGTCGCGAACCGCGCCGCGGCGCGTCCCGCGAGCTGAAGATGTTCCGGTGCCGCGAACGCGGCGGCCTCGACCGCCTCCGCGAGCGAACGCGTGCGGTAGAGCGCGATCGTCGTCGCGCCGGAGCCCGCCCGGTTGAGCACCACTGCGACGGTCCGCAGCAGCGCCGCGTCGTCGGACAGGAGCGCGGCCCACGCGCCCGCCCCGTGCTCGGCCTGCGCCTCGAGGTCGAGCACGATCGCCGTGGGATCGGCGTCGCGCGAGGCGACGACGACGAGCTCGCTCGGGCCCTGGAGCGTGTCGATCCCGACGTCCGCGGACACGAGCCACTTCGCGGCGGTCGTGTACGCGTTTCCCGGTCCGACGATCTTGGCGACCCGCGCCAGCGTCTTCGTCCCGTACGCGAGCGCGGCGACGGCGGCAGCGCCGCCGGCGCGATAGAGCCCGCTCGCGCCGACGAGCGTCGCGGCGTATGCGAGCGCGGGGTCGACCGCGCCATCGGGCGGCATCGGCGAGACGAGCACGAGGTCGGCGACGCCGGCGATGCGCGCGGGCGCGCCGATCATCAGTGCGGTCGACGGGTACCCCACCGTCCCGCGCGGAACGCAGCCGCCGACGCGGGCGAGCGCCTCGGGCACGAGCGCCTCCGCGAACGCGCGGGCCGCGTGCGAGATCGGGCGAGGCCGCTGGCGCCTATGGAAGGCCGCGATCGCGGCGTGCGCATCGTCGAGCGCGGCGCGCAGCTCGCGCGGGCACGACCGCGCCGCCCGTCGCAGCGCCGACCGGTCGACCCAGAGGTCCCCGGTGCGCGCCGCCTTGCGGTCGAAGCGGCGCACGTTCGCGAGCACGGCCGCGTCGCCCCGGCGGCGCACGTCGTCGAGGGTCGCCCCCACCGAGCGGAGCAGCGCGTCGTTGAACGTCCGCGCGTTGCGCCGCCGCTCGACCTCGCGCCGGAACGCGGCTAGGCCGAGGACGCGGACGCTCACCGGGACGAGCGAGGGTCCGAGGGGGCAGAGCCCCCTCGACTCGCCCAGTCCTCGAGCTTGCGCGCGAGCGTGGCGATGCGCTCCCGGTCGCGCGCATAGGCAACACGGTTCGCGACGAGCCGGGCGGTGCACGTGGCGATCTCCTCGACCACGGCGAGGCGGTTCTCCGCGAGGGTCCGCCCCGTCGCCACGAGATCGACGATCCAGTCCGCGAGGCCGACCTGCGGGGCGACCTCGGCCGAACCGCCGAGCTTGATGATCTCGACCTGGATCCCGCGGCGCTGGAAGTGCTCGGCGGCGACGCGCGGGTACTTCGTCGCGACCTCGAGGGAGCCGAGATGGCGGTACTCGTCGAGTGACCGGTCGAGCGTGTCCGCGGGCGCCGCGACGACGAAGCGGCAGCGCCCGTAGCGGAGGTCGGCGAGCTCGAGGACGTCGGCGTCCGACTCGAGGAGGACATCCTTGCCCACGATCCCGGCGTCCGCGGCCCCGTGCGCGACGTAGGTCGGGATGTCGGAGGGCCGCGCGAGGATGTAGCGGACCGCGCCCGCCTCGATCACGAGCCGCCGGCCGCCGTCGCGTAGCGCGCCGGTCGCGAGGCCCGCCGCCTCGAGCGCGACCAGCGTCTCCTCCCAGAGCGTCCCCTGCGGGAGCGCCAGACGGAGCGGCCGGCTCATCGCCGCAGCGCCGCCACGAGTTCGTCGACCGTGCGGCGCGAGCCCTCGAACTCGACGTGGCGCTCGTCGACGACCTTCGCGCGGACGGTCGGCCGGCCGGCGGTCTCCGCGACCTCGCCGATCGCGACCGCGACGCCGGCCCCGCGCAGCGCGGTCGCCGCGCGCAGGGTCGCGATGTCGTCGCCTCCCGGACCGAGGATGACGAGCGGCGCCTCGTCGGTCACGGCCCAGCCTTCGGCGACGATCGCCTGGTGCAGATGGGGCACGGCGATGCCAAAGCCCGTCGCGGCGCGGTCCCCCCCGAACCGTCCGAGCAGACCGTCGTAGCGTCCGCCCGCCGCGACGGCGAAGCCCAGGTCGGGGACGGTCACCTGGAAGACGACCCCGGAGTAATACGCGAGCGCTGGGACGAAGCCGAGGTCGTAGCGCACGGCGCCCCCGACGCCGGCGGCCTCGAGCAGTGGGGCGAGCGCCGCGAGCTCGTCGAGCGCCCGCACTGAGGCCGCCGGCGCGTCCGCACGGAGCGCGGAGAGGTCGGATCCGCGGTGGCGCAGGCCGGCCTCCAGCGCGCCCGCACGTCGGTCGGGCAGACCGTGCTCGCGCGCGGCGGCGAGCGCGCCCACGAGATCGCCGTCGCGGATCCGCCCGGCCGACGCCTCGCGTCTCTCCGGCGCGAGCTCCTCGAGAAAGCCGGCGACATAGCCGACGTGCCCGACGTCGATCTCGGCGGAACGCAGCCCGCAGCGCGCGAGCGCGTCCCCGAGCAGCCCGATGACTTCGGCGTCGGCGAGAGCGCCCTTCGCTCCGATGAGCTCGACGCCCGCCTGGTCGTATTCGCGCTCGGAGCCGCGCATCGAAGGCTCCTCGCGGAAGACGGGCGTGAAATACGAGAGGCGAAGTGTCGCGTCGCTCCGCCCATAGCGCTGGGCGACGACGCGCGCGACGGCCGTCGTGACGTCGGGCCGGAGCGCGAGCAGGCGTCCGTCGCGGTCCAGGAAGCGCAGCACGCGGCGCTCGTCAAGGGTCAGTGCTCCGGTCGCGAACTCGACGGCGGGCGGCTCCAGCGGGACGTAGCCGTACGACGCGAACGTCCCCATGAGCAGGCGCTCGATGGCGTGGAGCTCGCGCGCCTCGGTCGGGAGGATGTCGCGGAAGCCCCGCGGGACCGCGAGGCCGTGCGGAACGTCGGCCACAGGCTCTCCTTCGGTATCGCAACGCGCGGAGCGACCGATTCTAGGGACACGGGTCCCCCGGACGGGGGAGATTTCGCCCCGTCACCCGATGCAGGGATGCGTCGCCCGGGGCCGGAGACGAACGTACGCGGTGGAACAAGGGGAGGACGTTGGACGACGGATCCACGCTGACGAACCCGAGCCATGCCGCCAGCCACGAGTGCGCGCTTTGCGCTGCGCACGCGAAGGTGGCGGCGACGCGCCACGCCCCCAGGCGCCGTCGCTCGGAGTGGTACATCCCTTGGCTCATCGCGATAGGCCTGAGCGGGCCGTTCGCGCTCTTCGTGCAAGGCCCCGAACGCTGGCTCTCGCTTGGACTGTGCCTCGGCCTCGTCGGGGGCGCGCTGCTCGTGTGGCGCACGCGACTGGCGAGCGACCACCACGCGGCGCACATGGTCGCCGCCAACGTCACCGAGCTCAACGCGAACGCCGACCAGCGCGTCGCCATGGTCATTCGCCAGTTCGAGTGGGCCGTGAACGACGTCGCGAACCTGCGGGACGCGCTCAAACGCGCGCAGGACGCTCGCGCCGCGGCCGAGGCCTCCGCCCTCCGCATCCGCAAGCACGCCCATCGCCTCGAGGCCCAGCTCTACGAGGCGCGGGTGAAGATCGGCGAGTATTCGCGCGCGCTCGGAAGCGAGCCCGTCGCCGCCGAGGAGGAGGCCGAGCCGGAGACCGATCACCTCGTCGTGCCGGTCGTCTGGCGCGTGTTCGAGGAGAACGAGCTTCAATGGCTGCGCCTGGAAAGCGCGGGCATCGCGCTCTCGCAGGTCCGTCTCTTGAACAGCGCGCGCACCGTCATCGCCATCAGCGCGAAGGCGATCGATCCCGCGGACGCCACACGGAGCTCGCTCGTGCTTCGCGTTCCCGACGAGGTCCGCGTGGCTCTCGAGCACCAGGCCGACGACCTGCGCAAGTTCACGTTCGAGGCGCTCGTCGACGACGTGTGGTGCCCGGTCGAGATGCGCGACGCGCGCGACCGCGGGACGAGCAAGACCGAGGACAAGCGCGGCCGCGTGTGGCGGCCCGAGGATCAGGGCGAGAAGACGCTCATCGCCTAGCGCGTGACCGCGTGTCCCGAGACGAGCAGCACGATCGTGATCACGACGATGCTGATGGCGAAGATCCCGAACCCCAGGATCGCGAAGACCAGCCCATCCTCGGTGCGGATGTCCTGCGGACCGCGACCTGCCACCATCGCCTCCTCGCTCGGTCTGGTGCGAGAACGCTATCCGAAATGGGATAATCGAAGTCCCGCGATGGGGAGTGGCCAAGCGGTAAGGCAGCTGACTCTGGATCAGCCAATCGATGGTTCGAATCCATCCTCCCCAGCAGACGCCAATGACTTCGCTGTTCGGTGAGCTGTGAGAAAGGGGCAAGACCACCTGATCCGAAATCAGGTGACCCGGTCTATCGAAGGATTTGTTCCGATTCTCGGACTTAGCCAAGCCGGAAGCTCACCTGATTCCAGGGCACCTGATTTCCCCGAGCCCGCGCCGGCGAGTCCGATCTACCTGACTGTGAGTTAGATAGGGCAATGGGTCTTGTCGGACCAAAAGTCGTCCTATCTACAGATAGACGCCCGTGACAGACCCGTCGCACCAGGGCGAAGTTAGAGCTCGAGGGGCGGGTAGTAGCTCTCTGCGCCCAGCCGCTTGACCTCGGTGAGCCAGTCCGTCGCGTACAAGCGCTCGCGATCAGCTTCGGCCAGCGTCCAGGCCTGCCGCCGGTAGGTCCAGTTGTCCGGCTGCAGCCGCATGGCCTCCCCGAACCAGTACGCCGCGCGCTCGCGCTGGCCTCGCCGGTGCAGCTCGAGGCCCAGTGCGAACGAGGCGGCGGCGGACGAGACCCCCGGCGGTGTGGGCCGGCTCCGACGCACGACCTCGTCGCCGGGGAGCGCGAAGCGACTCGCCGCGCCGCGCTCCACCCAGTCGCGTAGCGCGCCGATGTAGGGCTCAGCTTCGTAGCGAAGCCCGCGGACGACTCGGATCGACTCGGCGCGGAGCGGCGGATCGTCGGGTCGCGGCTCGCGGTCCGCGAACGCGGGCCGCCGAGGCCACGCCGGCTCCGGCGGGCGCACGATCGTCCCGGTCTCGTCGATCCACACGCCGCTCGGCACGTTCACGATACCCAGGAGCTCGTCGCACAGGTGTCGCTCGTCGATCAGGGACGGATGATCGGCCTTGGCCGCTTCGATCCATGGGCGCGCTGCGATCGCCCCTCCGCTGTCAAGCGCGACGGTCACGATCTCGAGGCCCTTCGGCCGCAGGACCGCTCGCAGCTCCTGCCACACGGGCAGGCTGAGTCGGCACCCTCACCACGACGCCCACGCGATCAGCAGGACCTTGGTGCCGCGCAGCGACGACAAGCGGAAGGGATTCCCATCGACGCGCGGCAGCTCGAGCTCCGGCAAGCTCGCGGACGCGAGCGCGCGGCCACCCGACTCCGATCCGAGCGCCCACAGCCCGTTCTCCGCGTCATGCACGAGCGCGCTGGAGCTCCGCTCCGCGAAGACACGGAGATCCACACGCCCGTTCCCCGCCGCGAGGGGCACGCAGCGCTCGCCGCGGCAGAGCCCCTCGGGTCTCATCGACCAGCCGGTGAGACGCTCAAAAGTGGCCGGGTCGACAGAGAGCGATTCGAAAACGGCGGCAGTCATGCGCGGAGGCTTAGGCTAGCGCGTTCGTGTTCATGACCCCGAGTGCGACGGCGTAGCGTGGCACGAAAGCTCGAGATCCTTCTGGACGGCGGCAGGTTTTTCGAAGCACCGCGTTGGCACGACGGTCGGTGGTACGTGAGCGACTTCCATCGTCATGTGGTCCAGACCGTGGACGAACACGGCTCGGCTGAGGTCATCCTCGAGGTGCCGGAGCAGCCGTCGGGTCTGGGATGGCTTCCCGACGGATCGCTTCTCGTCGTCTCGATGAGAGACCACCGCCTCGTCCGGCGCTGGCCCGGTGGACGCGTGACGCAACACGCCGACGTGTCGCGCTTTTGTGGCGGTTTCCTCAATGACATGGTCGTCGACCTGTCCGGCCGCGCCTACGTCGGGAACTTCGGTTTCGCGCTGGATCGCAAGTCGCGACCGACCCCGACCGTGTTGGTCCGAGTCGACCTCGACGGCTCGTCATCGGTCGTCGCCAATGATCTGCTCTTCCCAAATGGCACGGTCATCAGCGCAGACGGACGAACGCTCGTCGTCGGTGAGACGTTCAGGAGTCGCTACATCGCGTTCACGATCGCGACGGATGGCTCATTGACCGATCGCAGGGTCTGGGCCGATCTCGCGTCCGCCAGTGACCCGCCGCACCTCCGTCCGGATGGGTGCGCTCTCGATGCGGAAGGCCACATCTGGTCAGCGGATGCGGGGTCGGGTCGTTGCTACAGGATCGCGCCAGGTGGCGCGATCGTCGGTCGCATCGACCCGCCCGCCGGCCTTCGCTTTTTCGCGTGCATGCTCGGTGGCTCCGATGGCTGCACACTGCTCGGCTGCGCCGCCCGCGGGTACTACGAGGCGATCGAGTCCGAGAGCCGCGACGCGGTGCTCACCCTGACGAGAGTCGATGTGCCGCACACAGGACTGCCGTAGGACCGCTGGAGCGCAGGCATTCGTCCACCACCGCATACGGGTGCTACGGTAGCGAGGGGGCGGTTGAGGTTGAGCATCGGGATCGCGATCGAGCGCCCGTGGTTCACGCACTACGACCCCGGCGTGCCCCACACGCTTGGCTATCCCGCGATCCCGCTCCAGCAGTCCCTCACGGACACCGCCGCACGCCACCCGGAGGCGGCCGCGATCGTCTTCGGCGCCGTCGTTGCGCACCGGCTCATCGAAGCATCGTTGAGCTACGCCGAGCTCGACCGGCTCGCCGACCGCTTTGCCGCAGGGCTGCAGTCGCTCGGTGTTCGCAAGGGCGATCGCCTCGCGCTGCTTCTCCCCAACTGCCCGCAGTTCGTCATCGGCTTCTACGGCGCGCTGCGCGCGGGCGCGGTCGTGGTCCCGTGCAACCCGCTCTACACAGCGCCCGAGCTGCGCCGACAACTCGCGGACTCCGAGGCCGAGACGCTCGTCGCGCTCTCGCGGCTCCACGCCGTCGCGCGCGCGGCGCGCGACGGGACCTCGGTCCGGACCGTGATCCTCACGAACATCAAGGAGCACTTCCCGCCGCTCCTCCGCCTGCTGTTCACCCTCACGCGTGAGCGCCGCGAGGGGCACCGAGCGACCGTCGACGCCGCCGCGGGCGAGCATCAGTTCCGAGAGCTCCTGCGCTTCGGCGGCGCCCTTCGGCCGGTGGACGTCCGCCCCGAGGACACCGCGGTCCTCCAGTACACGGGCGGCACGACTGGAGTGCCCAAAGGCGCCGTGCTGTCTCATCGCGCGCTCGTCGCGAACGTGCTCCAGACGCGCGCGTGGAACCCGACCCTCGTCGAGGGGCGCGAACGCGGTGTGGCAGTGATGCCGCTCTTCCACGTGTACGGCCTCACCGTCCTCATGGGCCTCTCGGTCGCCACCGGCAGCGCGATGGTGCTCATCCCACGATTCGATCTCGAGCACGTGCTGCGCGCGATCCAGGCTCACCGGCCGCGGTCGTTCGCCGGCGCGCCGCGCATCTACGTCGCCGCCGCGAGCGCGCCCGATCTCGGACGTTACGACCTCCGCTCGGTGGAGGTCTTCGCGTCGGGATCGGCTCCCCTTCCGATCGAGGTGCAGACGCGGTTCGAGCAGCAGGCCGGAGGCGGGCGAGTGCTCGACGGCTACGGACTCACCGAGGCGGCGCCGGTCACCCATACCACTCCGCGACGAGGGCAGCGCAAGCTCGGCTCGATCGGCGTGCCCATCCCCGACGTCGACGCGAAGATCGTGGATCTCCTTGAGGGAACACGCGATCTCCCGATCGGCGAGACGGGTGAGCTCGTCGTACGCGGCCCGAACCTGATGGACGGCTATTACGGGAGGCCCGACGAGACCGCGCTGGCGCTACGCGACGGATGGCTTTATACCGGCGACATCGCGCGCATGGACGAGGACGGCTACTTCTACATCGTCGACCGCAAGAAGGAGCTGATCATCGTCTCGGGGTACAACGTCTACCCACGCGAGGTCGAGGAAGCGCTCTACGCGCACCCCGCGGTGCTCGAGGCCGCCGCGATCGGCGTCCCCCATCCCGAGCGCGGCGAGGTCGTCAAGGCATTCGTGGTGCTGCGCCCCGGCTTCTCGGCGACACCGGACGAGCTACGCGCACGCTGTGCGTCGTCGCTCGCGCGCTTCAAGATCCCGGCTGAGATCGAATTCCGCTCCGACCTGCCGAAGAGCATCGTGGGCAAAGTGCTGCGGCGCGCGCTCGCGGATGAGGAGCGGGCGTCGCGCGTCGCCAGAGAAACGGCAGGGAGGCAGCGTTGACGATCGACGAGTTGCGACGGGTCTGCGTGGTCGGAGCTGGCCTGATGGGACGCCAGATCGCACTGAACGCGGCGCACCACGGATTCACCGTTCGGATCTGGGATGCGAACGCTGGACAGCTTCAGGCGGCGGAGCGCTGGACTGACGAGTACATCGCCGGGCGGATCGAGAAGGGCCGTTGGACACGCGACGAAGCCGCCGCGGCGCGCGCGAAGCTCAGCTTCGCGGCGGACCTCGCGGAGGCCGCGGCGGACGCCGACCTGGCCATCGAGGCGGTCGTCGAGGACCTGGCCGTGAAACGCAGGGTCTTCGCCGAGCTCGATCGGCTCTGCCCGCCGCGCGCGATCCTCGTGACTAACTCCTCGACCTTCGTTTCGAGCCTGCTCGCGGACGCGACGAGGCGTCCCGCGCAGGTCGCGAACCTCCATTACTTCAACCCGGCGATGGTGATGGAGGTCGTCGAGGTCGTGCAGGGTCCGCACACCTCGGACGAAACTGCGGCGCTGTTGGTCGAGTTCGCGAAGCGCGTCGGGAAGCGGCCGATCCTGATGAAGAAGGAGATCGAGGGGTTCATCGCGAATCGGCTGCTCCGTGCCCTCGGCCGCGAGGCGACTTTCCTCGTCGACGAGGGCTACGCCACCTTCGAGGAGGTCGACCTGGCCGCGGAGAAGGCGCTCGGCCATCCGCTCGGACCGTTCCGTCTCATGGATCTCACCGGCATCGACCTCGCGTTCATGATCCGTTCGGCGATCTATCAGGCCTCGGGGCGCGAGGAGGACCGGCCACCGCGCTGCATCGAGGAGCGCTACCGCGCCGGTCATTACGGCCGCAAGACCGGCCGCGGCTTCTACACGTACGAGTGAGCGCCCCTCAGCGGTAGCGTTCGAGGTAGCGCGGGCTCGCGACCCGTAGCTTGTCGGCGACCGTCGCGAGGAGATGCACCAGCGTGCCCTCGGGAGCGTCGCCCGCGCGGATGCGCCTTGAGAGCTCGCGGTTGAGGTCGCTCGCGCGACGACGCAGCTCGTCGAGGTCGTCGGGGACCGAGTCGGCGGAGCCCAGCAGGCGCATGAGCGCACCGACCTCTCGCCGCACGAGGGGTGCTCCGACGGCGATCTCGCGCTCGAGGATGCCGAGCCCGTTCGCGGCGACGAGCGCGCGGAACCGGAGTCGCGGATCGTCGATGGTCGGGAGGACTTCGGTCTCGATGAACTCGCGCACAGCCTCGGCGAGCTCATCGGCACGCGGCCGGTCCTGCATCAGCCGGCCCGCTCGAGAAGATGGAGCAGCTCGAACTCCATCTCGGCCGCAAGGCGCCCGATGACGGCGAGCTCGACGCTGCGTTGCTGTCCCGAAAGGTGGCGGCGCGCCTGGGTGAGCGCGCCGATCGCCCACTTCAGGTTGCCGACGATCTCCCAGTAGTCGAGCGAGGCGAGCGAGATGTGCCGCCCGCTCAGCGCGTTGTAGCGCTCGAGGTACGGCTCGACCTCGCCGATGCCGCCGAGCCGCATCTGATCGACGCCGAAGCGCCACGCCCGTACGAGCGGCCAGGCCACGTCCTCGGTCGGATCGCCGAGGTGCGCGAACTCCCAATCGAGCACGTGACCGAGACCCGCCTCGGTGACCGCGAGGTTGCCGACGCGCAGGTCACCGTGGAGCACGACCACGTCGCCTCGGTCCGGCGCCCGACTCTTCGCCCAGGCGAGGCCGAGCTCGATCGCCGGGTGCGGCTCCTCGACGCTGTCGAGCTCGCGCTCGAGCCGCGTGAGCACGTCGTGAGGTCCGCCGGCCTCAAGAAAGGGCACGCGGTCGGCCGGGATGGCATGGATCTTCGCGAGCTCCTCGGCCATCTGCGCCGGCAGCACGGCGCGCGCACCGGCGAGTTCCGGCCGCTGCGCGATGCGCCGCCCGATCGTCTCGCCCGACACCCGCTCGCTGACGAACGCGGGTCGGCCGACGATCTCGCCGAGATAGCCGTACGGCTGCGGGGCACGCACCCCCGCCGCATACGCGACCTCGAGCAGACGGCACTCGTGCTCGAGCGAGAGCGTCTGCTGATGGATGACCCCGCCTCCTGCTCGCCGCACCAGGAGCAGCCGTGTCCCTTGCGGCGTACGGAGGTCGAGCGCCCAGGCCTCCTTCGACGCGCCACCCGCGAGTAGGGCGAGGCGTTCGATGGCGATGTCCCCACCGAAGAGCGGGATGAGCCGCTCGCGCAGCTCGACCGAGACGTCCTGGCCGCGGTCCCTCGTCAATCGACCAGGGCCTGGTACACGAGCTGGCGGAGCTGTGGGCGAAGCATGGGGTGTGTGGTCGACGGCAGGAGTTGGCTGAGGAACACCACGATGAGCTCCTCAGACGGGTCGACGAAGAACGCGGTGCTCGCCGCGCCACCCCAGGAGAGCTCGCCGACCGACGACAGGACCCTGCTGCGAACGGGATCTTGGACCACAGCGAGGCCGAGGCCATAACCCAGACCCGCGAGTGGGGCCTCGCCGAAAGGTCGACCGAAGGTTCCGAGGTCAGCGCGGCCGGGCAGGTGGTTCTGCGACATGTACCGCACCGTGCGGTCGCTCAGGAGCCGCACGCCATCGAGCTGGCCGCCGCCGAGGAGCATCCGCGTGAAGCGGTGGTAGTCGCCCGCGGACGAGACAAGACCCCCGCCACCGGAGTGCACGAGCGGCGGACGGCTCGCGGCCGCGCCGAAGGGCTCGTTCCGGACGGCCTTGCCGGCCGGGTCGGGGAGATAGAGCGCCGCGAGCCGCGAGGCGTCGGAGGGCTGCGCGAAGAAGCCGGTGTCGGTCATCCCAAGGGGCGTGAAGATGCGCTCCGCGAAGAAGGCGTCGAGCGAGCGCCCCGACAAGACTTCGACGATGCGCCCCAGGACGTCGCTCGCGACGGAGTAGTTCCACTCGCTGCCAGGTTCGAAGAGGAGTGGCAGCGACGCCCAGCGCTCGCAGCAGGCCGCAAGATCCAGCCCCTCCGGATAGCCCCACTCGAACCCCGCCGCACGGTACATCTCGTCGACGACGTGGCGGTGGAGGAACCCGTACGTGAGGCCGGCCGTGTGCGTGAGCAGATGCCAGATCCGGATCGGCTCGGTCGCCGGAACGGTCACCGGTCGTAGCGCGGTGCCCTGCTGGTAGACCCGCGCGCCTGCGAACGCCGGCACGAACCGGCTCACCGGATCGCGAAGGTCGAACGCGCCCTCCTCGTACAACATCATCGCCGCGACCGCGGTGATCGGCTTGGTCATCGAGTAGATGCGAAAGACCGTGTCGGCCTCGACCGCGAGCCCTGCTTCGACATCGCGGTGGCCGCGCGTGGAGAGATGCACCACCTTGCCGCCGCGACTGATGAGCAGGAGCCATCCCGGTAGCCGTCCGTCCTCGACGTAGCGGCCGAAGTGCCGATCGATCCGCTCGAGGCGCGCCGGATCGAAGCCGGCGGCCGTGGCCTCGACCTCGACCATCGGCACCCGCCGCTGCGTCACGGCGCTCACGAGGCCGTCTGGCCCCCGTCCACCGCGAGGACCTGCCCGGTGATGTAGTCGGAGGCCCGCGACGCGAGGTAAACGACCGTGCCCTTGAGGTCCTCGTCACCGCCGATCCGGCCGAGCGGGACCGTGCGGGCGAGCCGATCGCCCCAGCGCTCGACGATCGCGCTCGACATGTGGCTCGGGAACCACCCGGGCGCGATGGCGTTCACGTTGATGCGGTGCCGGCCCCACTTCACCGCGAGGTCGCGAGTGAAGTTGATGAGTCCGCCCTTGCTCGTGTTGTAGGCGATGGCGTCGAGCACCTCGGGCGTCGCACCACCGAGGCCCGCGACCGATGCGATGTTGATGATCTTCCCACCACCCTGCGCGATCATCACGTTCCCCGCGGCCTGCGAGCATAGGAAGGCGCCGGTCAGATTCACTTCGAGCACCCGCCGCCAATCCTCCACGGCCATGGTCGCGACGGGCGCGACCCAGGCGCGGCCGGCGTTGTTCACGAGGATGTCGATGCGTCCGAGCTCGGCCTTCGTGCGTTCGACCATCGCCCGCACGTCGTCGGGGCTGGTCACATCGCAGCGAAAGCCGAGCGCGCGGACCCCGAGCGCCGCGAGCTCGGCGGCGGTCTGCGCGCAGCGCTCCGCGTTGCGCGCGCAGAGCACGATGTCCGCACCCATCTCTGCGAGCGCGCTCGCCATCTGCCGTCCGAGCCCGCTGCCTCCGCCGGTGACGATGGCGACCTTCCCGTGGAGGTCGAACAGTTCTTTGGTGTGCATACGCTCCCCTCGCTATCTCGCTGCGAGTACGCCGGTAGTACAGTCGCGCCGGTGCCCGCATTCGCGCCGTCCCTTGATGTGCACGAGCGCCGCGAGCGCCTTGCGGCCTTCATGGAGGCCGAGGTTTACCCTAACGAGCGGGCCCTCGCGCGCGAAGATGACGCTGCCGAAGCGCTGATGCGCGAGCTTCAGGGCAAAGCGAAGGCCGCGCGTCTCTGGGCGATGTTCATCGGCCCGGACGCCGGCGGGACCGGCACCGGCTTCCTCCCCTACGTCTACCTCAACGAGGTCATCGGCCGCAGCCTCGTGGCGCCGCGTGTTTTCGGCTGCCAGGCGCCGGACACCGGCAACGCCGAGATCCTGCACGAGTTCGGCACGCCCGAGCAGAAGGCGCGCTGGCTGCGGCCGCTCGTCGCCGCTGAGATCCGCTCCTTCTTCGCGATGACCGAGCCCGAGGTCTCCGGGGCCGATCCGCGGGGCCTGCGAGCGCGAGCGGAGCGGTCGGGCGACGACTGGGTGATCAACGCGCACAAGTGGTTCAGCTCGGGCGCCGAGGGCGCGGCGTTCGCGATCGTGATGGCGGTCACCGATCCCGACGCACCGCCGCACGAACGCCTCAGCCAGATCATCGTGCCCGCGGACACCCCCGGCCTTGAGATCGTGCGCGCGATCCCGACCCTCGGCCACCGCGGCCGTGGCTGGAACACCCACTGCGAGGTGCGTTTCACGAACGTCCGCGTGCCGATCGCGAATACGCTCGGCCGACCCGGCGACGGCTTCCGCATCGCGCAGAAGCGGCTTGGTCCTGGCCGCATCCATCACGTCATGCGTTGGCTGGGTCAGATGCAGCGCGCCTTCGACCTCATGTGCGATCGCGCGCTCACGCGCGAGGCCTTCGGGAGCGCGCTCGCGGACAAGCAGACGATCCAGAACTGGATCGCGGACTCCGCCGCCGAGATCCAGGCCTGTCGGCTGCTCACGCTCCAAGCGGCACACCGCCTCGACGAGGGCGACGAGGCGCGGGTGGAGATCTCGCTCGTGAAGTTTTACGCCGCGCGCGTGCTGCACGACGTGATCGACCGCGCCATCCAGGTGCACGGCGCCCTCGGGTTGACCGACGAGACACCGCTCTCGGCGATGTACCTGGTCGCACGCGGCATGCGGCTTGTCGACGGACCGGATGAGGTCCATCGGATGGTCGTGAGCCGGGACATCCTCCGCTCGTATCGCGCCGGGCGAGCGTGGGAGTTCCTGTAGGACGTGGGAAACGCGACGACGATCCGCGAGCGCCTCGCATGGGACGTGACGCCCGAGCTCTACGCGCAAATCCGGCGTCTGTGGATCGACCATTCGAAGGCCGAAGACGCTCGTGACCTCGCGGGGCTCATCGCGACGCTGTCCGAAGACTGCGTCTACGAGATAGTTCCGACCGGCGAGCGCTGGGAGGGTCATGATGGAGCGCGCTCCTTCTACACGAGCTTCCTCCGGGCGTTTCCGGACGTGCGGTTCGATCTGAAAGACATCGTCATCGGTCCGCAGGGCGTCATCGAGATCGCCACGATGCGCGGCACGCAGCTGGGTGCTTGGCAGGGCGAGCCGGCGACGGGCGGTCGGGCCGAGCTCGACATCGTCATCGTCTTTCCCTGGAATCCGCGCGCCCAGCGGTTCGCGGGCGAGCGCATCTACCACGACTCCGGCTCGCTCACCCGTCAGCTGGCCGGACCTCACCGAAGCTAGTTCGTCGCCTCGACGAGGCCGGCGGCCCCCATCCCGCCGCCAACGCACATCGTGACGAGTCCGTAGCGTTCCTTCCGGCGACGCAGCTCGTAAAGCACGGTCCCGACAAGCCGCGCTCCGCTCATCCCGTAGGGGTGACCAATCGAGATCGCGCCGCCGTTCGGATTGAGCCGCTCGGGATCGATCCCGAGCCGGTCGCGGCAATAGACCGCCTGCGAGGCGAACGCCTCGTTCAGCTCGACGAGGTCGATGTCCCCAAGACGGACCCCGACCTGCCGGAGAAGCTTCGGTACGGCGAACACCGGCCCGATGCCCATCTCGTCGGGCTCGCACGCCGCGACCGTGAAGCCACGGAAGACGCCGAGTGGCCGCACGCCCAGCGCGGTCGCGCGCTCGGCCGACATGAGGAGCGCCACCGACGCGCCGTCCGACAGCTGACTGGCGTTACCCGCCGTCACGGAGCCGCCTTCCTTGAAGGCAGGCGGGAGCTTCGCGAGTCCCTCGAGCGTCGTGTCAGAGCGATTGCACTCGTCGCGATCGACGGTGACCTCCTTCGTCGACGTCGCCCCGGTGACCTTGTCGGTGACGTGCATCGTCACGGTGATCGGGACGATCTCGTCGGCGAGCTTGCCCTCGCGCTGCGCGGTGGCGATCCGCTGTTGCGAGAGGAGCGCGAATTCGTCCTGGCGCTCGCGCGTCACGCCGTAGCGCTCGGCGACGACCTCCGCGGTCTGCCCCATCGGCATGTAGATGTCCTTCTTGTGGTCGAGCAGCCAGGGGTTCTGGAGGTTCTTCCGGTTGTAGTCGTTCTGGAGCATGGTGATCGACTCGAGTCCGCCGGCGATCGCGACGTCGTAGCTGCCGCCCTCGATCATCCGCGCGGCGATCGCCACGGCATTGAGCCCCGACGCGCAGAAGCGGCTAACGGTCGAACCCGGCACCGACGAAGGCAGGCCGGACATGATCGCGACCGTCCTCCCGACGTTTTGGCCCTGCGGCCCTTCTGGGAAGCCCGCGCCGAGGATGACGTCGTCCACCTGCGCCGGGTCGACTTCGGGTACACGACGCAAGAGCTCCCGAACGCAGCGCACCGCGATGTCGTCGGGGCGGGTGAGGTTGAACGAGCCGCGGAACGACTTGGCGAGGCCGCTCCGCACGCTCGCGACGATCACGGCCTCACGCATCACCGCTCCCCTCACCCGGCGCCGCCCAGCGCGGCTCGCGTTTCCCGAGGAACGCAGCGATGCCCTCGCGGGCGTCCGGGTGCGCGAGGAGGCGCGCGAGCCCGGCGGTCTCGGCCCGCAGTCCATCGCGGAGCGGAGCGGCGCTCGTCTCACGCAGGAGCGCCTTGATCACCGCGAGGGCATGCGATGACTGGGCCGCGAGCGTGCGCGCGATCGCCGCGGCCGTGTCGAAGACCTCGGCGGGCGCCACCGCCTCCTCCACCAGTCCCCACTCCGCGGCGCGGCGTCCGGTGATGGGCTCGCCGCTGAAGATCATGAGCCGCGCGCGCCCGGGTCCGACGACTCGTGGTAGGCGCTGCGTGCCGCCGCCGCCGGGCAGGATGCCGATGCGGATCTCGGGCAGGCCGATGCGCGCGTCCTCGGCCGCGATCCGGATGTCGCACGCGAGGGCGATCTCCAGCGCACCACCCATGCAGAAGCCATGGATCGCCACGATGATCGGCTTTGGGAAGGCTTCGACGCGGTCGGCGAGGCGCTGGATGCCCTCGCCACGCGTGTCGGCGTTCGGCTCGAGGAGCGCCGGGAACTCCGAGATGTCGGCCCCCGCGCTGAGGCCTCGCGGCCCCGCGCCGCGCAGCAGCGCGACGCCCGTCGCAGGGTCGGTGGCGAGCGTCTCCAGCGCCGTCTCGAGCGCGGCGACGACCGCCCGGCTCATGGCGTTCACCGGCGGGCGATCGATCGTGATGGTCGTCACACCACCCGACCGTTCGAGGTGAACGAACTCAGGAGGCAGGTGTGGCCTCACGCGACGTCGCGAAGCGTTCGCGGAGCGCGGTCTTGCGGAACTTGCCCGCCGCGGTCTTCGGGATCTCGGTCACGAACTCGAACGTGTCGGGTAGCCACCACTTCGCGAAGCTGGGCGCGAGGAACGCACGGAGCTCGTCCGCAGTGGCCGTCTGCCCCGGCTTGCAGAGGACGACCGCGAGGGGACGCTCCTGCCAGCGCTCATGGGGTATCGCGATGACTGCGGCCTCGGCGACCGCGGGATGACCCATGAGCGCGTTCTCGAGCGCGACCGAGCTGATCCACTCGCCCCCGGACTTGATGAGGTCCTTGGAACGGTCCTGGATCTCGACATATCCGCGCGGATCGATCGTGACGATGTCGCCGGTGCGGAACCAGCCATCCGCGGTGAAGCGGTCGGCTGAGTCGGGGCTCTTGTAGTACGCGCCGGCGACCCATGGGCCGCGCACCTCGAGCTCACCCATCGACTTCCCGTCCCAGGGCACCTCCTGCCCGGTGTCGTTCCGCGCACGGATCTCGACGAGCGGCACCGGATACCCCTGCTTGGCGCGATAGCCCAGGCGGGTCTCAACATCCGCTTGCTCCAGATCGCTCATCAGGCTGGACACGACACCGAGCGGCGTGGTCTCGGTCATGCCCCAGGCGTGAAGGACGCGGAGCCCGTGCCGCTCGTCGAAGCCGCGGATGAGGGACTTCGGCGCCGCCGAGCCACCGACCACCAGGAGGCGAAGGCGCGACAGGTCGTAGTCCTTGGGTCGCTCGTCGAGTCTGCGCAGGAGCCCGAGCCAGATCGTCGGCACGCCCGCGGTGTAGGTGACACGCTCCCCGACGAACAGCTCGCACAGGCTCTCCGCATCCAGGTGCGGCCCGGGATAAACCTGCGTAGCTCCGATCATCGTGCAGGTGAAGGGGAGGCCCCAGGCGTTCACATGGAACATCGGCACGACGGGAAGGACGACGTCCGACTCCAAGACGCCGATCGCACCGGCTGCCTGCCCGAGACTGTGGAGGACCAGCGCGCGGTGCGAGTACACGACACCCTTGGGTCGGCCCGTCGTCCCGGACGTGTAGCACATCGCGCCGGCCTCGCGCTCGTCGAGCGGCGGATAGGCGAACGCGTTCGCGTCCGCGCCGGCGAGGAGCTGCTCGTAGCCGATCATGCCCGCGGGCGCCTTCGCGCCGTGCTCGATCACGACGATGTGCTCGATGCGCACGTCGGCGCGGAACTTCTCGAGCACCGGCAGCAAGGTGTCGTCGATGACGAGCACGCGGTCCTCGGCGTCGTTCACGATGTACGCGAGGTCGCTCGGATGCAGGCGCGGGTTGATGGTGTGGAGGACGGTGCCCGCGAGCGGGATCCCGAAGTACGCCTCGAGGTGCTCGTACTGGTTCCAGCAGAGCGTCGCGACGCGGTCGCCACGCCGCAGGCCGAGCTGCCCCAGCGCAACCGCCAGCTTCTTCGCGCGGGGCACGAAGTCGGCGTACGTGTGCCGGTGGATGGTCTTGTCCGGTCGGCGGGTGACGATCGCCTTGTGACCGAAGAGCTGCTCCGCGCGTCGGAGCATGAACGCGATCGTCAGCGGGTACTCCATCATCAGTCCGTCCACGTCGATACCCCTCCCATTCCTTGATCAGCCGGCGACGAGCGCCTGCGCGATCTCCGCGCGGTGGGCCGCGCCGGAGCGGTCGAACGACTCGATCCAGAGCGCTCGCTTGTAGTAGCGATGGAGCGGATGGTCCCAGGTGAAGCCCATGCCGCCATGCACCTGGATCGCGCGCTCGCATGCCGCGACTGCGGCCTCCGCCGCGTACGCCTTCGCCGCGACCGCGGCGAGCTCGGCCTGCGCGTCATCCTCGGCGACGCACCACGCCGCCCAATAGGCAAGCGAGCGAGCGAGCTCCGTCTCCACATAGGTGTCCGCGAGCTTGTGCGAGACCGCCTGATACGTACCGATGGGCCGGCCGAACTGCTGGCGGCTCTTCGCGTGCTCCACACCGAGAGCGAGGGCGAAGCTGGCGACGCCGACCGCCTCGAGGGCGAGCGCGGCGAGGGCGCGTCGGCGGGTGCTCGCGATGATCTCCGTCGCGGCGGGGGGTGCCGCCAGGATGCGGGCACTGTCGTCGTCGAAGGTGACGCGACCGAGCCGCCGCGTCGTGTCGACCGTGTCGAAGACGCGGATCAGCGGCCGGGCGTCATGGCGCTCCGCGAGATACAGCCCGATGCCATCGGGCCCGCGGGCCTCGACCACGAACGCGTCGACCCAGCCGGCATCGGGCACGAGGTCCGTCTCGCCGCGGAGGAGCCAGCGATCGCCGGCGCGGCGTGCTTCCACTGCCGCCCCCTTCGCCTTCGCCCCAGCCGACTGCCGGACCGGATCATCCGGTGCGAGCGTCGCGGTGAGCCCGCCCGAAGCGACCTTTGCCAAGAGGTCGGGCGCGCAGGCCAGCGCTGGGAGCGCGAGCGCGACCGTCGAGAAGTACGGGCCCGCATAGAGCGCGCGGCCGAGCTCCTCGAACACGATCGCCTCTTCGACGAAGCCTTGGCCGGCGCCACCCTGGGCCTCGGCGATCGACGCGCCGGTCCACCCGAGGCGCGCGAGCTCCGGCCAGGACGCGCGGTCCCAACCGTCCTCCGACATCGCGATCTCCGCGAAGCGCGTGGCCGGAAAACGCTTCTCGAGGAAGGAGCGCGCGTGCGCTCGTAGCTGGTCCTGCTCCGGCGAGAAGCTGAAGTCCATCAGCGGCTCCGCGGCAGGCCGAGGACGCGCTCGGCGATGATGTTGCGGAGGATCTCCGACGTGCCGGCCTCGATGGTGTTGCCGCGGCTCCGGAGCTGCTGGTAGCGCCAGTACGCGGGCGCCCCGTCGCCGTCCGCCACCTGCGACTCCTGTCCGACGATCTCGATCGCGAGCTTGGTCAGGCGCTGATTGGCCTCGGACCAGCGGAGCTTGGCGACGGATCCCTCGGGGCCGGGCGCACCGGTGCGCTCGAGGTGGGCCAGCGCGCGGTAGTTCGTATACCGGAGAGCTTGGAGCTCGATCCACTCGCGAGCGACGCGGTCGCGCACCAGCGCGTCGGCGCCGGCGCGCTCGCGAGCCAACGCCACAAGCTTGCGGACCGCGACGTCGAGCGCGCCGGCGAGCGCGAAGCCGAAGGTGCCGCGCTCGTGCGACAGGGTCGTCATCGCCACGCGCCAGCCGCCACCGATCTCACCGAGTAGGTTCTCCTTCGGCACCGCGACGTCGGTAAAGAAGATCTCGTTGAACTCCGCCTCGCCGGTGATCTGGCGCAGCGGCCTGACCTCGACACCGGGGCTCTTCATGTCCACGACCAGATACGTGAGGCCTTCGTGCTTCTCGCCGGTCACCGCACTCCGGCCGAGGAGGATGCATCGATCGGCGATGTGCGCGTATGAAGACCACACCTTCTGACCGTTCACCACGAAGTGATCGCCGACGAGCTCAATTCGTGTGCGCACAGACGCGAGATCGGAGCCCGAGCCCGGCTCGGAGAAGCCCTGGCACCAGATGTCGTCGGCCGACAGGATCTCCGCGAGGTAGCGCGCCTTCTGATCCGGCCGGCCGTGCGCGATGATCGTCGGACCAGCCATGCCGAGGCCGATCACGCCCAGGTGCTGCGGCGCTTCAGCCTTCGCGAGCTCCTCGAGATACACGGCCTGGTAGCGCCACGGCTGTCCCGCTCCGCCGTACTCCTTCGGCCAGGTGAGCCCGGCGTACCCGGCCCCTGCGAGGCGTTTGCTCCAGGCGCGTCCGAGCGCGAGGGCAGGTCCGGTCCAACCGCGGAGACCGCGGAGCTCGGCCGGCACGTTCGCCGCGAGCCAGGTGCGCAGTGTGGCGCGGAACGCGGCCTCCTCTGGGCCGTCTCGGAGATCCATCAGCGTCCCTCGCTCGACTCGCCGCGAAGGGTCATGCAGGTGCTCATGGCACGCGCGACGAGCTTCCCGTCCACGTCGGTCACGTCGCATTCGACGAGACCGATCGTCCGCCCCGCCCTCACCGTGTGCGCCGTCACGACGAGGCGACCACTCCAGAACGGCCGCAGGAAGTTGATCTTCAGCTCGAGGGTGGTGAAGCTCTCTCCGTCACCGAGGGTCGAGGCATATGCCGTCCCCATCGCGGCGTCGGCGACGTCGCAGATGATGCCGCCGTGGAGCGTGCCCATGGGATTTGCGTGCTGCGGCCCGGCCTCCAGCTCGAAGATCGCCTTCCCGGGTTCGATCGACGTCGGTCGAAAGCCGACGAGCCTGCCCACCGCTGAGCCCGGGGCATCCCCACCGACCATCGCGTTGAAGCGATCGATCAGCCTCGTCACGACGAACGCTCGACGGACAGCGGCAGAGGCGCCGACAGCCGTGCCCCGATCTCCACCAGCGCGCGAAGGCATGTGTCGAGCCTGGCGTCGTGCTCGCCGAGCGCGTACGGCGCGGCGTTGAAGTCGGTCGCGCCGGCCTCCGCCAGGCGGAGCAGCTGCTCCCCGATCGCGTCGTGGTCTCCGACGACCGCGACCTCGGCCGGGCCGGTGGCGCCCTCACGGTCGAGCATCGCGCGATAGGCCGGAAGCACCGCGTAGCTCTTGAACATGCGGCCAGCCAGCTCGCGTGCGGCGGCCACGTCGTCGGTGAGCGCGAGCGGGAGCTCGACGACGATGCGCGGGGCGGGCCGACCGGCCTCTGCCGCCGCTTCGCGCAGGCGGGGAACGATGTGATCGCGCAGCGTGCGCGCGCCCACCATCCATGTGATCGTGCCGGCCGCGAGCGTACCGGCGAGCGCGAGCATCTTCGGACCGAGGCCGGAGAGCAGCACCGGCACCGGCAGCCCGTCCGTCGAGGTCAGGTGAGCGCGTACGGTGAATCGCGTGCCGGCGTGTTCGACCTTCCCGGTGCGGAGGAGCGGGACCAGGACGGAGAGGTACTCCCCCGTGTGGGCGTACGCGCGTTCGTACGAGAGACCCCACATCTCCTCGACGACCACACGGTGCGACGGCCCGACGCCGAGCGTGAAGCGACCCCGTGCCGCGGCCGCCGTCGACGCCGCCTGCTGGGCCATCGCGTAAGGGTGGCGTGGGTATGTCGGCGTGATGGCCGTGCCGACCTCGATGCGATCGGTCACACGCGCCGCGAGCGCGGCGACGGTCATCGCGTCGTGCCCGAAGATGTTGGAGAACCAGACGGACCGCAGACCAAGGCTCTCCGCGAGGCGGGCACGCGCGAGGAGCTCGTCCAGCGTCGCGGGTCGCCGGTCGCGTTGCGCGCCGTCGAGGAGCCCGACGCGCATCAGCCCGGACCTCGCCTCTGGGCCGGGCGCTCTGACGTCCGGGCGAGCGGGATCGGCGTCACATCGACGCATCTCGACCTCGCCCGCCCTCCAAGTAGCGCACGCACTGCGTTGTGCCCGACGCTACTTGAGCGTGATGTAGCCGGTCACGGTGACGAACTTCCCATCCTTCGCCGCCTGAAAATAGGCGGCCTTCACACCCGCGTGATCTGTTGGGCTGTAGCTGAGACTTGGCACGAGCGAGCCCGTGAAGTTCTTCATCTGGTCGAGGTTCGCCATGAAGCCCTCGCGGGTCAGCTCTTTGCCGGCGCGCTTCAGCGCCTCGATGAACACCTGTCCATACGCGTATCCGACCTCGGTGAAGCCTCCGATCTGCTCCTTCGGTGCGTACTTCGCCATGAACGCCTGGTACTCGACGATCTTCGGGTTGCTGGTGTCGTCGAACGCCGGCAGGTATGCCTCGATCAACATGCCGTTGATCGCCGAGCCGGCCAGCGCGAAGATCGACGGATCGTTGATCACCGAGGATGACAACAGCTTCGGCGCGTATCCGATCTTGCCCATCTCGGCGATGATCGAGCCGCCCGGCTTTGGCACGGCGTACAGGATCACCGTGTCGGCGCCGCTCGTCTGCAGCTTGAGCGCCTGTGCGCTGAAGTTCGTGTCGGCTGTTTCGTACGAGACCGCGGTCGCGGCGGGGAGGTTGCGCTTCTTCAGCTCGGCCTGGACGGCGTCCAGTCCCTCTTTGCCAAATGCATCGTTCTGATAGAAGACGGCGATCTTCTTCGTACCCAGCTGATCGAGCGCGTACTGCGTCGCGATCGTCGCTTCGGTCGTGTAGTTGAGCTGGACGGCATAGATGTTCTTCTTGAACGGCACAGCGAGCATGGTCGTGCCGGTCGCCGGCCACACGTGTGGGACGTTGTTGGCGACAACGTAGTCCATGACCGCCGCGTTGTTGGGCGTGCCAAGGCCGCCGCAGAGCGCGAAGACCTTGTCCTCTTCCACCAGCTTCTTCACCGCGGCCACCGTCTTGGCCGGCTGGTAGCTGTCGTTCTCGTAGATGAAGCGGATCTTGCGGCCGTTGATGCCGCCCTGGTCGTTGATCATCTTGAAGTACGCGTCGAGCGTCCGATCGATCGCGCCGTAGAAACCCGCGGGTCCGTCCTGCGGTCCCCAGCTGCCGACCACGACCTCCGTGCCGGTAACGCCTGGTACGGTGGCTCCGACGGTCGATGCGGTCGCGGACGGCGCGCCGGGCGTCGTTCCCGATCCGCAGGCCGTCACGAGCAGGGCGACGAGCAAGGGGACGACCGCCATCCGTGACAGGGATCGGTCGTGCATCGTCCATAGTTGCCGTTTCAAAAGTGCCCTCCTTCTGGCCTTCGCGGCCCTAGTGCCCGAGATATGCGCGTCGCACCTCCTCCCGCTGTCGGAGCGCCGCGCTCCGATCGCTCAGGATCACGCGTCCGGTCTCGAGGACGTACGCACGGTCGGCGACGTCGAGTGCCATGTGTGCGTTCTGCTCGACGAGGAGCACCGTCGTCCCGGCGGCCCGTATCTCGCTGATGACCCGGAAGATCTCCTTGACCAGCATCGGTGCGAGGCCGAGGGATGGCTCGTCCAGCACGAGCAGGCGTGGCCGGGCCATCAGAGCGCGCCCGATGGCCAGCATCTGCTGCTCGCCGCCGCTGAGGGTGCCGGCGCGCTGCTGCAGCCGTTCGCGAAGGCGCGGGAAATAGTCGAACACCCGCGGCGCCTCCTGGCGCGCGGCACCGAGATCGCGGCGCGCGTACCCACCGAGCAACAGGTTCTCGCGCACGGTGAGCTCCGCGAAGATCTGTCGTCCCTCGGGCACCTGGACGATCCCCGCGCGCACCAATCTGTCCGGGCTCCAGCCATCGATGCGCTTGCCGTCGAACTCGAACGAGCCGCTCGTCGGCCGGAGGAGCCCGGAGATCACCCGCAGGGTGGTGGTCTTGCCCGCGCCGTTCGCGCCGAGCAGCGCGACGACGCTCCCCTCGGCGACCTCGAGACTGACGCTGTGCAGGGCGCAGACGCGCCCGTAGTAGGCCTCGATCTCGTTCACCACCAGCAGCGGCCGAGCCCCACTAGGCATCGGCGACCTCGCGCTCGGGCTCGCCAAGGTAGGCCTGGATGACAACGGGGTCGCTCCGGACCTGGGCTGGCGTTCCCGCGGCGATACGCCGGCCGAAGTTGAGCACGTAGAGCCGATCGCAGAGACCCATGACGAATGACATGTCGTGCTCCACGACGAGCACGCTCAGGTCGAACCGATCACGCATCCGGCGGATCAGGTCCGCGAGCGCCTGGCTCTCCCGATGGTCGGCGCCGGCGGTCGGCTCGTCGAGGAGCAGCAGAGCCGGCTTCGAGACGAGCGCCCGGCCCAGCTCGACCAGCTTCTGCAGGCGGAAGGGCAGCACGGATACCACGCGGTCGCGATGATCCGTGAGCCCCAGGAGCTCGATCATCTCGTCGGCGCGCGTCGTCGCGCGAGCTTCGTCCGCACCGGCCCCGCGCAGGCGCAAGCCATCGCGGATCACGCCGCCGCGCATCACCACATGCTGTCCGAGCAGGAGGTTCTCGAGCGTCGTCATGCTACGACAGAGCTCCACGTTCTGGAATGTGCGCGCGATGCCGAACCGGATGATCTCGTGCGAGCGAGCGCCGGTGATATCGCGGTCTTTGAAACGGATGGTCCCGCGATCGGGCTCGTAGAACCGGCTGACGCAGTTGAACACGGTGGTCTTCCCCGCTCCGTTGGGTCCGATGAGCCCGACGATCTCGCCGGTGCCGATCGCGAGGTCGAGGCCATCGACGGCGACCAGTCCCCCGAAGCTGATCGTCAGTCCCTTGATCTCCAGAAGCGCAGCGCCCATCACACGCCGCTCCCCTCGCCCAGCTCGACGATCTGGTCCACGCGCGACGCGCCGTCCCGCGGGCGTGCGGCCCAGCGCAGTCGCACCGAGCGGGCGACCCCGGCCAAGCCGCGCGGCAGGAAGGCGATCGTCAGGATGAGGATCGCGCCGAGGACGACGATGTAGAGGTTCTTGAAGTCGTGCACGACCGGCAGTCGCGTCAGAGCGTTCTGCAGGAAAGTCAGCAGCAGGGCCCCTGACAGCGCGCCACCCACGGAGCCAAGGCCGCCCAGCACGATCATCGTCAGGAAATCGACCGAGAGGAGCACGGTGAAGTCCTCCGGACTGATGCCGTGCAGGACATGCGCGTACAGGCCCCCAGCGATCCCCGCGTAGAGCGCGCTGAGCGCGAACGCGGTGGTCTTGTAGCGGACGAGGTCGACTCCCATCGCGCGTGCGGCGGTCTCACTGTCGCGGATGGCGATGAACGCGCGGCCGGTGTGGCTGGTGACAACGTTCCTCGCGAAGATCGTCAATAGGATGAGCACGGCGGCCGCCAGGTAGTAGTAGTCCTGATCGGTGCGGAACACGATCGTGAGCGCCCCCAACGGGAGCGACGCCGGCGGCAGCCCATGCAGACCCGACGAGCCGCCGGTCCATGAACCCTGCCACACGACGAGCTGAGGGATCGCGAGGCCGAATCCGAGCGTCGCGACCGCGAGGTACGGACCGGAAAGCCGCAGGGCAGGTAGCCCCAACAGGAATCCGATGGCCGCGGAGAGGGACGCCGCGACGACCAACGCCAGGACGAATGGCAGACCCAGGCGCAAGGTGAGCAGGGCCGAGGTGTAGGCGCCGATGGCGAAGAAACCGGCGTGTCCGAGCGAGATCTGGCCGGTGTGACCGATCAGGATGCCGAGGCCGATCGCGACGATCGCGTAGATCAGCGCGAGCGAGACGAGATAGAGGACGTAGCCCGGAGCCACACCGGGGATGCCGCCGAGCAGCGGAGGGATGAGCAGGAGCACCGCCGCGCCCAGAACATAGGGCGCCAGGACCCGCCTTCGTGTCCGCAACCAGCGCATCACCACCTTCACGGCCTAGACCTTCTTGGTCTCGCGCCTGCCCAGCAGGCCTGCGGGCCGCACCACGAGCACGATCACGATGAGCGCGAACGCGATGCTGTTGCGAAGCTCGGGCGCTTCGAACCCTGCGACGCTGTCGACGATGCCGAGGAGCAGCCCGCCGACTACCGCGCCGGGGAGGCTGGTGAGTCCACCGACCACGGCTGCGGCGAATGCCTTGAGCGCGACGTCGCCCATCATGCTTGGGTCGAGGTAGTTGATCGGCGCGATCAGCATGCCGGTCACGGCACCCATCGCGGTGCCCATTCCCCAGCCGAGGGCATTCATGCGACCGATGCTGATGCCCATCAGCTGTGCGGCCATGCGGTTCTCCGCGACGGCCCGCATGGCGATGCCCGTCGGGCTGAAGCGGAAGAACGCAAAGAGGATCGTCATCAACACGAGCGTCACGACGAAGATCAGCGCGTTCAGCTGGCTCAGGACGATCGTCCCAAAGCGAAAGGGCGGGCCGACGACGGGGTCGGGAAACGTCCGTATCTCGTAGCCCCAGATCCACCCCGCGCCACCGAGCAGGATGAGGCTCAGCCCGACCGTCACGATCACCGGGTTGAGCACCGTGGTCGTGCTGATGCGGCGTAGCACGACACGCTCGATCAGCGCGCCGAAGAGGCCCGCGAAGAGCAAGGTCAGCGCGAAAGCGACGGCGAACGGCAGCTGGAAGGCGGTGAGCAGCGTGAAGGCCACGAACGTGCTGAACATCGCGGTCTCGCCCTGAGCGAAGGTGATGACCTGGGTGGTCTTGAAGATCAGGACGATGCCGAAGGCGGTCAGCGCGTAGAGGCTGCCGAGGGCGAGCCCGTTGACGAGCAGCTGTCCCCAGGGCAGGTCGATGAGGATTTCCGGTGTGACTGAAAGCATCGCCTCCCAGCTCTCCTTGGCTTCTCAGACCGTCGCGAGCGCCCTGTGGATGATGTGCGTCATGGGCTCAGCATTCGAACGGCGCGCTCGGCGAAGTCGTCGGCGACCGCGCTCTCGGTCAGGCGCCCGCGCGGCCGATACCAACGGTGGACCCAAGTGCACATCCCGAGAAGCGCGAGGGCTGCGAGTTTGGGGTCACCCTGGACGAAGTCACCTCGACTCGTGCCTTCCACGATCACGCGCTCGAAATGGTCGCGCATGGCCTTCTGCTCTCGATGCACCTGCTGCAACGCCGAAGGCGGAAGCGAGTGCTCCTCCCGTAGGTACACGTGCACGGAGTCGAGGTTCCGAAGGACGCCGAGCACATAGGCCCGCGCCATCGCGCTAAGCCGCTCGCGAGGGCTCCCCGCTCCCGAGGCGGCGGCAGCGACCTCCGCCAACACCTTTTCCGTGCGCCCCTCAAAGAGCCGAACGAGCAACTCCTCCTTCGAGGCGATGTAGTAGTAAAGGCTCCCTTTGTACAAGCCGACCGCGTCTGCGATCTCCTGCATCGACGCGGCGTGATAGCCCTTCCGCCGGAAGATGCGCAGCGCCGCCGCGCGGATCGCCGTCTCCCGCTGCGTGGCCCTCATCCTCCGGGGACGACCAGGGTCGTGACTCGCGCCAGCGCTAACGACCCGCCGCACCACTGGCGGCGGACATTATCAGACCGACCGTTCGGTAGAAAAGTAGCTGTCCGCTCCCGCGCATGACGGGGGCCCAAGCGCGCGATTTCGCCGTCGTTGTGCGGGCCACGATCCTGGTTCGCGCGCAGGATTCGCAGATCGCGTCGGCGCGCGTGGGCGGCAAATCGGCGGCTATGGGATGAGCGCGACGCCTCCGGCGGGAGCGATGTCGGGGTCTCGAAGAACGGGCCTGGCCAGTGCGGGTCGATCGTCGTCGCCCCGTCGGCTTGAGTCAGCGTCATCCATGAGGTGCAGATGCTCCAACAAAGCGCGACGGTCGCGGAGAACACGCTGACTTACGGATGGCTCCAGGTCGGTGGCTAATGGATCACGTATCACAGATACAACGTTGGCGGCAAGGTGATCAACATCGGCACTTACTTTCCGGTGTCAGGTCCGTTCAAGAGGGAATGAATGCACGGTCACGGCACTAGACAACTCTCGCCGCCCCGATCGCTGACGACAGTGGAGCGCGAGATTCTTCGCAAGCTGGTTGCGGAGATTTCGGGCTCCGTTGAGGTGCTCGACTGTCAAACGCGCCATGTCAAGGTTATTGAGGAATGCTCGGTCGGGTGTGGCACCGTCGCCTTGGCGGTCGATGAGGAAGCGTGCCCCTCACTGGACAACCAGGGCGGCGCCCCATCGAGCGGGCTCGGTGCGGACGAGCACGGATCACCGATCGAGGTGCTATCGCATTTCCGGGACGGGTATCTGCGGATGATCGAACTCGTTCGGCTAGATGGGGGCTTGGCGCGGGGCCTGCCTCCTGCCCACCTCTAGTGTTTGAAGGGAGCAAGCCAGGTCGCTGAATAGGTGATGACCTACCTGTATCACGTCCTGCCTTCAAAGGGTCCGGGCAGTCAAGCTCGTGCTCGCGCAGGTCCAAAAGAGAGGATCGCCGGTGCCGGGCTGTCTAAGGCTCGGCTGCGCACCGCGAAGGCGACGATGTTCGACCGCCGTGGCGTAATCAGGTCCGGCTTTGAGGACCGCCGACTCGCCCGACGTTCCTGTTGTTCTTGTTCACCTGATTCCTGCGGCTCGGCGGCCTGCTGCCCGCCTCGCCTTCATGGATTTGCTCGAAAACTCACGGATCGTCGCCGAGCTTCGATCATCTGACTCTGGATCAGCCAATCGATGGTTCGAATCCATCCTCCCCAGCAGACGCCAATGAAATCGTGTCGTGCGGCCGAACACGCGAGCGGTACCACAGCTAATTGGAAGTCAGCCGATTGGCCAGCACGCGAGTTTGCGCACGCGTAGTGAGCGCCGCGATGCGGAAACTCAGCTGATTCGCTATCGGGCTGACGATTGAGCAGGTCGCCAACGCGAAAGCCACAGACGAGCTTGGCGGAAGTATCTGCCGCGGCATCGCCGCGCTACGGCTGCTCGTGCTCTAGTTCGGCGATTCGCGCGGCCTCCCGGCCGCCGCGCGACTCGATCCAGAAGAACAAGTTGTGCAGCGCGCGAAAGACGACGGGCGAGATCGCGTACGCCGCGACGACCATCCGATCCCGCTTGGCGTCGAGCACCTCGAGGCGCGCGGAGAGCGGCCGACACCGCCACGACGCCCAGCGGTAGCCGCCCGAGAGGTCTATGCAGGACCCCCCGCTAGGTGCGCGGTCGAGCTCGACTGCTCCGGCTCCGGGCGTGCCGCGGACGACGCGGTCCGCAGCGTGTGAGTTGTCGTCGCCGATGAGCACGAGTGGACCCGGAAAGACGATGTCATCGATCCGCGGCGCGACGCCGTACGACGCCTCAGCCCGCGTCGCGGTGCCGAAGAGGCGAAGCTCATCCTGGCCACGGCGTGACACGACGTAGGTCACCGGTTCGGACCGCAGCAGGACGAGCGGCTCGGGCGAGCGCGCGCTACGCGTGATGCGCGCGCGGAATGCGATCAGGTTGGTGTCGTACAGCTCGTAGACGATCGAGCCGTCGGCGGACTCGACCCATTTGGTCCAGGCGATCGAGCTGCCGTCGAAGCGCAGCGTTGGCCGTGCGCGATCCTTTTCCGCGGCGCGGCTGGCGGCTGGACCAAGCGTGTTGCGATCGAGCCGGCGCACCGTGCCGCCTTCGACCTCCAGCACGACCACCTCGTAGGTCGAACCCGCAGTCGACGCGCGCACCTCCATGAACGCCCAGCGCCCGTAGCCGCCCGACGGCGCCTGAACCTCGGCGGACGTCGAGTACAGAAGGCGCCACTCATGCGCCGGCGCATTCGCGGCCCAGAAGCGGTAGGCAACCGCCGCATCATCAGGCACGCGCTCGAGGGCGACGAGCTGTCCCCAGGTCGCGTAGGCCCACACTGTGCCCATGGGCAGCGGCACTTCGTAGTGCGCTAGCACCGGCGGGGTTGGCTCTGGCGTGCTCGTGGCGGCTGGTGCAGGAGACATTCGCGATGTTGTCACTATCGCGGCAGAAGGAGAGTCGGCGACCGCGGGCGGCGCGACAGTCACCGCACACGCCACGAGGCAGAGCGACAACAGAGTCGGAACGGCGCGCATGACCGAACAATTGTCGCTGGCAGCCGCGCCATCATCATCTGAGTTTTGGCCTGCCAAGTCGTACGTCATCGTGCTGGCTCAAGACGAACGATGACTGCTCACGAGCGGTAATTGACTGATGCGGCCTGATTGATTGACTCCAGGTGTTAGTCGGCCTACCTCGCCGACTTTGCGCTCCGGAATTCAGCGAAATCCCCAAACCTCGACAACAGTCGGGAGCGGCAGCGACCATCCGGCGTGGCTCGAGCAGACGGCAGATGACGCACGACTCGGCGCCGGTGGGCGCGCGATCTGCGTCGCATCCGTAGGCTCGCGCCGATGCCAATGCAGGCGGTCTTCTATCGCGACCCCGATGGGAACGAACGAGCCCGTGCTCGATGTGCTGAACGCCCTACCCGATCGCAAGCGGCGGTGATCGAGAATCAGCTCGACCGGCTCAACATGCAGCAGCCAGACGAGCCGCCGCTGCCGCAGCCCTGGACATCCCAGATCGAAGGTGAGCTGCGGGAGTTCCGCGCCCACTACGGCCAGGAGCACTACCGCGTGCTCTACCGGCGCTCGGGCAATCTCCTGATCCTGCTGCACCTGATCCGCAAGACCACCGGGCGGCGTGCCCAAGCGCGACATCGTGACTGCGAAGGCGCGCTGGGCCGACTTCAAGCGACGGATGGACGCCGCCAAGCGCACACCGCCGCGGGCCGCCGGGCACGACGCGCCCACGAGCCGCTAGCACCGTATTAGCAGATATGCTAAGTTAGCCCGATGAAGAAGACCGCCAGTCCGATTGGAAGCAGCCTCAGCGCGGCTCGCCGCAAGCGCAGCGCCGAGAGCGCTGAGTACCGCCGCGAGCGGGAGCGACTCGAGCCCTGGGAGAAGCTCGCACGAGCGGTCGTCCAGCTTCGCATGCGCCAGAACCTGACCCAGGAGCAGCTCGCGGGTCGTATCGGCACGACCGCGTCGGCGATCTCTCGGCTTGAGAGCGGGCAACACATACCGAGCATGGAGACCCTGCGCAAACTGGCCCACGCCTCGGGCGGGCACCTGCTCGTCGGATTCGAGGTCCCCGGCGAGGCGGCGAAGCACCGAGAGCTCGTCGCCATCTAGCAGCCTCGGCGCTCGAAATGGCTTCCAAGATGGAAGGTACGCCAAGAGCGTCCCTCCCGATGCCTCAGACCACGTAGGCAAGCCACGCTTCCCGACTGCCACGCCAGGGACAAGCTCGGCTGATTTCGCGAGCGGTGCCTGCCGCCTCGCCGATCCGTTTCACAAATCGCTTTGTTTTCCGCCCGCTCCCAAGCTTGACGCTGGAATTTTCATCGGCTGACTCTGGATCAGCCAATCGATGGTTCGAATCCATCCTCCCCACGATTCCTGGCCTCCGTGCTCAGGACGCTCATCAGCAGATCCTTTCCACGCTGGACAAAGGCTTCCTGCGCCCGCCCTCGAGCCCGTCCCGCGAGCAGGCTGGGCGCGCGCCGACGCTCTGCACCCGAGGGCTGGAGCGACCGGCGAATGGTCGACCGGTACGTCGCCCTCTCCTCCTTGAGATCGAAAGAGGTCACTGGGACGACGCGCCGGTATGGTTGGGACCGAGAGCGTCCGGTCCAACTCCAAGGACGATCGCGGTCCCACGGCACCAGCAGGTAGCCGGTCCAACCATCACCGCCGAGCCGCGAGTAGCCTCCGCGAATGTGCTCTGACGACCCGGCGCTCGGGCTGCGTCGTGGCACGACCGTCGTTCGCGAATACGACCCGCGGTGGGCGGATGAGTTCCGTCACGAGGAGCTGCTCCTCCGGCGGACGCTCGGCGATCTCGCGTCCGGCATCGAGCACATCGGGAGCACCGCGGTCCAAGGGCTGGCCGCGAAACCGGTCCTCGATATCGCCGTTGCGCTCGCGGACCCGTCGACGTTCGCCGAGCTGCGACGTCGACTGGAGATCTGCGGCTACGACTATCGAGGCGACCTCGGGAGCGAAGGCGGTCACGTCTTCGCGAAGGGACCGGAGTCGGGCCGCACGCACTATCTCCATCTGCACGAGGCGGGGTCCGACCAGTGGCGAAGCTACCTCGCGTTCCGCGACGCGCTGCGGAAGGATCGCGTGAGGCGAGACGCTTACGCGGCCCTCAAGAAGGACCTGGCGCGGCGATTTCCCTCCGACCGCCGGTCGTATCTGGCGGCCAAGGCCACGTTCATTCGGGAGACCCTCGCGCTGCTCCCCCGCCCTGACCCCGCGTGACGGCCGACGTGGTGCAGCTCCGCAGCGGCGAGATCGTTGCCCGGATCGAGCCGACCGAAGGCGGCAGGCTCGTCTCGCTGATCGTCGGCGGCGCTGAGCGGATCGTGCCCAAGGAGAGTGCCTTCGCGATCTCGCCTCCTATCTACTGGGGCTGCTTTCCGATGGTCCCCTGGGCGGGCCGGCTCGCCAACGGCCGGATCCCGACCGATGACGGCGAGGTCCGCCTCGAGCCGAACCTTCCTCCGTCGGCGATCCATGGGCTCGGCTTCGAGAGGCCGTGGACGATCCTCGCGCAGAGCGACACGGTCGTGACGCTGGCGTGTGAGCTGCGCGGGCGTCGGTGGCCCTTCGGCGGCACGGCGCGGCAGACATTGCGGCTCGGCGCCACGAGTCTCGACCTCGAGCTCGAGGTCGGCGAGTACACCCGCGCGGGTCCCGTGGGACTCGGCTGGCATCCCTGGTTCGCGCGGCCGCGGACCGGCGACGTGGAGCTCCGGGTCGATGCCAGTGACGTACTCGTGCTCGACGCCGACCTGATCCCGACCGGCGACGTACGGCGCGTGACCGCGGACGAGGACCTGCGCTCCGGACCGCCGCTCGCGAACCGCAGGCTCGATCACGTCTACGTCCGGACCACGGGGCCCGCACTGGTGCGTTGGCCCGATCTCGACCTTGTGATCGAGTACGACGCGACGCTGAACACGGTCGTCGTCCACACGCCTCGCGAAGGGATCTGCGTCGAGCCGCAGACGATGTGGCCGAACGCGCCTCTGCTCGCCGCCCGCGCGGTACCGGATACGGGGTTACGGATTCTCGCGCCGGGCGAACGCCTCCGAGTCGCCACACGCTGGACCTGGCGTCGTCGCTAATCGCAGCCACGAACGCAACGCTCGTTCCACGCAGCGTGCGATAACCTCAGGCGCGCGCATGAGCGGCGGTTTCTTCACCGAGGTTCCCGGCCGGATCGGCTACGGTGGGCCTGACCCCTCCGATCCCCTCTCCTACGCCGTCTACCAGCCCGATCGCCTCGTGGGCGGAAAGCGTATGGCGGACCAGCTGCGGATCGCGGTCTGCCTCTGGCACTCGTTCAACTGGCCAGGCTCGGACGTGTTCGGTGTCGGCACGTTCGATCGGCCCTGGCTCGCCGCCGGCCTCGATGCCGGGACCGCCTCAGAAGCGAAGCTGGACGCGGCGTTCGAGTTCATCGACAAGCTCGGCGTCCCGTTCTTCACGTTCCACGATCGCGATGTCGCACCCGAGGGCCGGACCTACGCCGAGACGCGCGCGAACCTCGCCGCGAGCGTGGACCGGATCGAAGGACACATGGCGCGCACGGGAGTGCGGCTCCTCTGGGGCACCGCGAACCTGTTCGGGCACCCGCGCTATGCGGCGGGCGCCGCGACGAACCCCGATCCCGAGGTGTTCGCCTACGCCGCGGCGCAAGTCAAGACGATGCTCGAGGTCACGCATCGCTTGGGCGGATCGAACTACGTCCT
>Ga0209237_1000135_pt1 | contig 36831 bp, 26 predicted proteins | sample GraSoi013_1_40cm_2_FD_185820 | JGI IMG/M metagenome (GOLD analysis project Ga0209237, IMG submission 185820) | Grasslands soil microbial communities from the Angelo Coastal Reserve, California, USA - Sample 10_02_2013_1_40cm (SPAdes) (version 2) | ecosystem: Environmental > Terrestrial > Soil >...
TCATGACCTCTATTCGGATCCCCCAGTGGCTGACTGAGCACGCCGAGCAGGCCACTCGGCGAAGCTTCATGCGTGGGCGAAACCATCGCAATCGCAATGTGGGGGCACTTGACGGCCTGGGGCGTCGTCGCAGCCGTCCTCGTTGGGTTGATTCCCCTCTCTCTGACTGTCGTCTCCACTCCCGCGGCCGGGCTCGTGGGTCGGGGACCCATTCTCATCGACGGCAACGCGGCCTTCACCCCTGCGAACGGGGTGACGGGTGGGCGTGGGTCGGCGAAGGATCCGTACGTGGTCGAGGGATGGGACATCTCCGCCGCCGGCGGCGACGCGGTCACAATCCGCAACACGGACGCCTACTTTGACCTCCGAAACGTGAGCGTACATTCGGGAGGCCAGACGTATGCAGGGGTCCGCCTCGACCAGGTCCGGAACGGGCGCATCGAGGGCGCCTCGTTTTCCGACTGCGGGCCGGCCTTGGCCATCAACTCCACGTCGGACCTCAGTGTCGTGGGCAATAATTTCACCGCAAACTACGCCGCCGCTTGGGTGAGCTCGAGCACGGGCCTGATCTTCACCCGAAACACGTTCCGGTCCGGAGGCGGCCTCGAATTCTCCGACTCGATGCGGGTGGACTTCACGGCGAACGCGGCGACGGGAGACTACTTCTTCGTCGCCACCTCCCCGTTCGGGACCGGGTCCCAATACAACGTCTCCGAGAACACGGTCAGTGAAATCCACACAAGCACCTTCGACCTGAGAGGCATCGATGGCGTCGTCGTCGAAGGCAACCGACTCTCCAGCGGAGGGCCCGGCGTCGTCATTGATTCATCGACGAACGTCAGCATATATCAGAATACGATCTCCAGCGCGGGAGGAGCCGGGATCGCCGTCGGCGGGAGTCGACATGTCCTGGTCGACGGCAACACGATTTCAAACGTCGTCCAGGGTCAGGGCATCAGCATCGCCGTCTCGTCCGATGTGGTCGTGAGAAACAACGACCTGACGAACAACGAGTACGGCATTTCGCTCCAAGCGAACGCGAACCTGACCGCGAATTGGAACCGGCTCAACGGAAGCGGTTTCTGGATCGACGCCTACACGGTCGACGAGTATCGCTCGCTCGACGTGACGAACAACACGGTCAACGGGCTGCCATTCGCGGCCTACCGCGGATGCCACGATCTCACGTTCGACAGGGCCGCGGTTGCCCAGCTCTTTCTCGTGGATTGCCGCCATGTGTCAATTCGGAACGAGACATTCAAGGATCTCGAAACGGGAGTCACGCTGATCAGCGTCGAGGATACGACGGTCGACTCAAGCGTCTTCGAGAATTCGAGTTCGCAGGCGTCGCTGCGGGTCGCCTGGGGCTCGAACGTTACGATTGAACGGAGCAACGTGACGCGTACCCGATTCGGCGATGGGGTTTGGGCACGGTACACGAGGAACCTCACCGTGATCGGGAATACGATTCGGGACAACTACATCGGCATGGTCGTCTGGAACACGACGAACGCCACGATCTTCCACAACAACTTCATCCATAACCCGGACGTCCAGGCCGTCGATAGCGGGACGGTCGGCACACGCTGGGACGACGGTTATCCCGACGGCGGGAATTACTGGTCTCTGTACTGGGGCCAGGACCTGTGCTCCGGACCTCTCCAGGACCAGTGCGGTAGCCCGGATGGCATCGGAGATGTGCCATTATCGCTGGAGTCTCACGTGGTCGACCGGTATCCCCTGATTCGGCCGTACGGCCTCGCGGCGATCCCGCCGGTCGCCCGCATCGATGCGCCTCAGGTCCACTTCACCGTCACCCAGGTCGTGACCTTCGACGGCGGCGCGTCCTACGACCTGGACGGAACCGTCGTGGCGTACGCCTGGGACTTCGGGGACGGGACGTCGGCATCGGGGAGCTACGTGACCCACGCCTGGTCGTCCGGAGGAACGTACAACGTGACGCTGACGGTTCGGGACAATTCCGGGGAAACGAACTCCACGTCGGTCCAGGTCTCCGTCGAGATTCCGGTTCCCGGGGCATACTTCGACGTGAAGCCGGCCGACCCCTTGTACGTGACCCAGGCGGTGACCTTCGACGGGAGTGGGTCGTCCAGCAACTGGGGTGGAATCGTCTCGTGGGTCTGGGACTTCGGGGACGGCGGAGCCGGGTCCGCGACCGTCGTGTCGCACCAATACTCGGCCGCGGGGACGTACTCGGTTCGGCTCACGGTGAGGAATTCCTTCGGCGCGTCCGCAAGTATGGAACGGAGTGTGACGGTCCTGCCGATCCCGGACATTCCGCTCCGGACGTACCAAAACCACGCGGGGTTCCGGGTGCCGATTCCGTCCGCCTGGAGCCTCTCAGAGGACGAGACGTTCCAGGACGTCACGTTTGCCGCGGTCCTCCGCGGGCCGGTCCATGAGGGGTTCACGACGAACGTCATCATCGACACAGGCTCCGACAACACGGTCCGCGAAAACAATGCGTACCTCGCGTCGATCGTCGATTCACTGTTGAAGTCGGCCCAGGAATCGTCGCCGGGCTCGTACCTCTCCGAGAGTCCCACGTACCGTTCGATCGCGGGACACGCCGGCGTCGTGTTCGCGATCACGGATCCGGCGCCGCCTCCGATCGTGCAGCGCTTCGCGATCGTCGTGAGCGACCCGCACGACCGGTTCTGGTTCGTGATCCTCTCGGCCCATGCGGATTACGCCTTCTTGTACCGCGCGATGTTCGACGCGATGGTCGACGGGTTCGAGATTACCATCCAACCGCCGGTGGGGAGCGCCCTGTTGTGGGCGTCCGTCGCCGTCGTGGTGGGCGCAGTCGCGACGGTAGTCCTCGTCGTGATCCTCCGGAGACGAGCGCGGCCGGCGACGTTTCCCGTCGGAGGGTCCGTGTACCCTACCACCCCGCAGCAATGGGAGGGAAGCCGCTACTGTGGCATGTGCGGTGCTCCGGCGGTCGCCAACGGCCGATTCTGCGGAGCGTGTGGAGCGGCGTTGACGCCACCTCGGCTGGACGCGGCGCCACCGCCGGGCGAGCCGCCGCACGGCCGCGAATGAACTCAATCGGATCCGAGCTTCGCGGGGCAATCTGCCAAGAGCTTCGCTCGAAATAGGATTCCTGAGGGAAGTAGGATTCACTCATCTCATAGGAATATTTATTTGACAAGAGGCCCTTTGTCGATAGCATGGAGCGTGCGCGAAAGGTCATCAAGGTCACCCGCAGGGGGCAGACGACGATCCCCGTCGAGTTCCGAAGACGTCACCGCATTGAGGAGGGCAGTCGGCTGGAGGTCGAGGATCGGGGCGATTCGTTACTCATCCGGCCCGTGCCAAGCCTCGAAGACCTTGGCGGTTCCCTCTCGAAGAAAACGACCCTGGAGCGTCTGTTGAAGGTTCTCGAGGAGTCTCGGGAGGACAAAGATTGAAGGAAATCCTGGACTCGAAATTCCTGCTCACCCACTACGGAGCGAAGGACGAGGAAGTTCTTTCCCGGACTCGAACGAAGCTGGCCGCGCTGCGCAAGGAACGGCGGGGAGTTCTTCCTTCCATCGTGATTGCAGAGGTGGCGAACGCCATCTGTCAGGAGGCGGGCCGTGCTGAGGCGTTGGCCAAGCTCAGGGCCCTTGAGCACGCTGGCTTGGAGGTGGTGCAACTCGACCCTGAGTTGGCGCGCGAGGCCGGGTTCCTGCAATGCATGCATCGGGATCTGCCTATGGCGGACTGCGTGATTGCCGCTACAGCGCTTCGTCTCCGGGGTCGCGTTGTCTCCGACGATCCCCACTTCTCGAAAATCAAGGGCCTCCGTGCGATATGGATTTGAGACACGATTCGCGGCTTTGCGGGCGCTGATACATCCTGCTGACAGGCAGGGTACATTCAGAAGGTGCAGCATCGGCAGGTGCCCTTATGCCGAAGCCGAGTAGAAAACAGAGGCGCACCGCCCCAGGAAATGAGCCTGCAGTTCGCGAAGAAGACGACCGGCGCAAGAAGGTTCCGCCTGCGGTTAAGCAGACGCGGGCACGCCGTCACCGGTCCGATTCCGACGTCCTCTCCGCCCCGAGCCCGGAGGCGCAGCGAATCGAGGCGGACCTCGCCGGCCTCGAGGCGTGGATGGCCCGCCCGGCCGTCTCGGGCAACGGTCCGTTCGGTCTTCCGGGTGGGGTTCCGGGGCGGACCGAAGTATATAAGGCACTACCTGTGTGACGTCGCCTCCAGCCGCGCCGGTCGTGCCGCGCCGGCCCGGAGGGGTTTCCCATGGCCAAGTTCCGGATCGAGAACGTCGTCGCGTCGACTTCCCTCGGGCATGAGCTCGACCTCAAGGCGATCGCCCTCGCCCTGGGCGGCTCCGAATACGAGCCGGAGCAGTTCCCCGGCCTCATCTACCGGATCCAGGAGCCGAAGACCGCGATCCTCCTGTTCCGCAGCGGGAAGGTCGTCTGCACTGGCGCGAAGAGCCTCGAGAACGTGAAGACGGCGATCGACCTGGTATCGAAGCAGATCCAGGCGGCCGGCATCCCGATCAAGAAGGACCCGGAGATCGAGGTCCAGAACATCGTCGCCACGTCGGACCTCGGCGCCCAGATCGACCTGAACGCGGTCGCGATTACCCTCGGGCTCGGTTCCGTTGAGTACGAGCCGGAGCAGTTCCCCGGCCTCGTGTACCGGATCGACGAGCCGAAGGTCGTGCTGCTCATGTTCGGCAGCGGCAAGGTCGTGTGCACGGGGGCCCGCAAGCCCGCGGACGTCGAGAAGGCCGTCGAGAAGATCACGGCCGAGCTCAAGGCGAACGGGCTCCTGCACTGATCCGCGGGCCTCGCGCGCTTCGACGGGCATGCGGAGCCCTTATAGGGCATGGGGTGGTGGCGCTCCTTGGATGGCGAAGGCCGAGGCGTCCGGGACGGTGACCGCGTTCCGTCACAGCAAATTCAAGCAGGACAGCTACCAGACGATCGTGGCCCTCGCCAAGCCGGAGCAGGCGGCGGAGCTCCTGGGGGCCCGGGTCGTCTGGGCCCGCAAGGACGGCCTCCAGATCCTGGGCCGGGTGGTGGCCCTCCACGGCTCGAAGGGCGCGCTCCGCGTCCGGTGGGACCGCGGCTTCCCGCCGCAGGCGCTCGGCACCCAGGTCACGATCATTCCGTGACGCCGCGCGAAGCGGACTCGCCTTCTCAGTCGCCCCCTGTGGCATCACGTGTGAAGTGCGACGGGGGGCACAGAATGCTTGGGATCACATCGGGGCGCCGCAGGACGTGCAGGCGTTTGCCGTCTCAAAGTTCAAAGACCCACAGTTTCGACACCGCACCTTAATCGTCTCGCGCTCCGTCACATATGTCTGTTGTGCAGGCGCCGCGTATACCATCGGCGGGACCTGTTGATACACGTTCACTTGAGTGACGGGTGCCACTGCTTCAGGCGCCTTCGGGATCAGCTTCCCCACAACGATCAGGATGATGCCGAAAAGGAATAGACCTCCGCCAACAGCGGGACTGACGAGGGTCGCGCCCAGACCGCCGAGGACGAATAGGAACCCGAGAACGTAGCATACAAGGCGAGCGATCCCGCGAGCGAAGGAAATATCAATCCCTCGGTCGGGCGAGGACCCTCTTCTGTACTTGAAACTCACCGGGCGAATATCTACGACGAGAACAACCTCGAAGCCCGGCGGCGTGTTGCCCTACATGGTGGACGTCGGCTCCTTCCGTGACGTTATGCATATACTGTCAGGCTGCGATTTCGGGGGAGTAGTATTCGGATTGGTGAACCCATCACGCGCCCGGCGCCATCCGCCCAACCGGACTCGACGCCATCCGCGACAGATCTTCGCAGAGGCTGGCGCACAGGGACCTCAGACCTGAGACTGAGCCTGATAAGTCGAGGGTCCTGAGCTTGAAGACGGTCGGATTTCCGCGGACCTCATAGACCTCGTTCATCTCCGACTCTGTGGCGTTGGTCTTGGGATACACCAAGGCGCCAGGGCAGCGGTTCGTGACGCAGTACGCGATCATCTGGTAGACATCCGCCGTTATGGGTATTCGGCGCTCCATCCACGCCGTGAGAGGCTCCTTGTACTTCGCGTCGACCACGAGGATGTTCTCGTGCCTCGCAATCCGGACATCGGGCTTAGTGTGGATGTCGCCTGTGACACCCGTCCCGTGCCGGAGCAGGATCTTGGAACCACTCTGGTGTTCGATCCGGCACCCCGCGAAGTATGGGCTCCGGCGGATCGTCGCGTAAAGGAATTCTTGAAAGAGGTTTTCCATGTTGACGAGGAAGGAGCGGAACGCGATGGGACCCGACGCGATTTCGAGCGCTATTCCGGAGAGAAGGACGCGGCACAGTTCGTGGATCGGTTGGTAGTGTCTGTTGAGCCGATGGTAGACCATTCGCTGGAAGATATCGGAGGGGAGTTGCCACGGGTTGGTCACCGACCCGAATGCAGAGATCAACTTGTTGAGCCTCGCGCGCAACGCGAGCGTCGTCGCCAAGTTTTTCGTCATCTCCAGGGTGTATCGGATGATTCGATTCTCCGGCACATCCTCTGTGTAGTCGTCGTACTCGCTCACAACCTTATGCCGATTGACGAAGTTCTCGGTCAACGTCCTAGGAAGGTTCACGCTTCCTCGGACGATGGGCGAGTTCTCAACGAACCCCACATAGGACCTGTATAGCCCCCCGGCGACCAGCTGGTCGATCTTTCCATACAGGAAATACATCAAGAATTCGAAGAAGTTGCGGCCATGGGCATAGCGTGCTTCGTCGTAAAACTGGATGTCGGGCATGGAATAGGTGCTTTCCACCAGGAAGAGCAAGTTTCTCGTCGGCACCTTTGGTTCGATGAAAATGCGCTTCGAACCCGCCTGCACCACACCGCAATGCATCCGGGTCAGGATGGTGACTTCGTTTCGTTCAGCACCTATTCTCAGCGTGATTTTGGATTCGCCCTCCAGTTTCCGGAGGAACTTGAGTTCCTGGGTCGAAACGCCCTTTAACTCGAGTCGATCCCGTTCTCTCACCGTGTACTCTGAGATGACGGTGCTCAGAGGTGTCATGGAGTCACATAGGGAGGGCCCGTGTGCGTCATCAGCTGTCGGATCGCATCCTTGAACTCTGAAACCGTTCGATTCGGGACAAGCTCGTAGAAGGCGCCGCCAAGTTCTGCCTCCTCTTTGGGCTCGATGACGAACCCCGGCCCGAGAGCAGTCATCAGACGTTGCGGTTCATTGTAGAAGTATTCTTGGAGGAGCGGGATAATCTCGTGGTACATTACGGTCCGAAGGGTGGGCCAATCGATCCCTTTCTTCATGAAGTACGTGTGGCCGATCTCGTGGTCGCGATCGAGGAGGCGGGTAATTCTCGCATTCATGGTGCCAAGGAGCCTCGGGATCTCGTTCGCCATCTCCTCGGTTGCGTTTTCTCGAAGCCATTCTTCCAATAGCTCGTAATCGGGTCGCATCTCGATAAAGTAGAACCGCCTCCTCAAAGCAACATCGATTAGCGCGATAGACCTGTCTGCGGTGTTCATCGACCCAACAATATGGACGTTTTCCGGGATACTCCATGGCTCGCTCCCCGCAATATATGGAAGCCTGATCCCCACGTTGCGGTACTCAAGCGCGAATAGGAGCTCTCCGAAGATCTTAGGGATGTTCCCGCGGTTGATCTCGTCGACGATCATAACGTAGAGGCGGTGCGGGTCTGATCTGGCGCGGTCGCAGAGCGCTTTGAACACACCATCGGTAGGCGCAAACGTTACCTGACCATCCCTTGTGAGGGGCTTGATGCCCACCACGAACTCCTCGTATGTGTAAGACGGGTGGAATTGGACCGTCTCTGAGATCACATTGGGTGCTAGGGAAGAGGCGAGTTCGATGGCGCGATGAGTCTTGCCCGTCCCTGGTGGACCGTATAGGATGACTTGCTTTTTGGCCTTCAGAAGTTCCTTCATAAATTCCAACTCGGGATCGGCGGGCTCAAGCTTAACCACGGTCGTCTGTGTCTCCTTCGGAGGTTTTCCCCGCTGAAGAGAATCTAAGGCTGGTTGTACGGCTCCTATTGCGGTGTCCTTTTCGTCGACGCCGCGGAATGAGGCATAGGTCGATCCGAAGAAGGAACTTAGAGATTGGCCTAGTAGAGTCTCAAGTTGCGGTCTTGGCAATTTTGTGTCCGAAACCCTGCGGAGAAACCAGACGTACTCCCATGCCTCAGAGCCCCAGAGTTCCTTCGAAAGCGACCTTCTAATTTCGACAGGGACGTCGTCTGCGAGGACTTCGGAAACTGTGCCATAGTAGGCTGGGGTACCCCCCAGGACGAATATGGCCAAGTCCCCGGGACGCATTCTCGCAATCTCTGAACGCCCGCGAGTCTTTGTTCCCCAAACGTATGGCGGCGCTTGGTTGATTAGCGCCTCGATACGCTGAGCGAGCGTCCGGTCGTGTCCAACGATCGCTGCGACACGGCCGATTGTTTCCCTACTCAGTGGCTTCGAAAGGGTCGAACTGATGTTCTGTTTGTATCCCTCGGCGCTTCCCCGCTGGACGTAAATTCTGGGCATCCTCTCCTCTCAGATATCGGGGCTGGGGATAGAGTCGCCATCGTAAAAGCTTGGGGAGAACCGAGAGGGCTTGGAGGCCGCCGAGCCTCTCCTTTGGGATCCTAGGGCCACTCCTGCCCGAAGTGCCGATATTCAGACATTCCTCCTTCATCGTCCACTTCAGGACCATCGAGAGATCCACTGCCGTCCTGGGAATGCTGTCTACTTCTCCAGTCGCCGCGAGACAAGACAATCCGAATTACCAGAATCTTCCGGCCCGTCTGCTTCTCACGACGCGCTCTAACGGTGGCCAACTCGACCCTTGCCATGTCCGAAGCGTCGCCGTCGCGTATCAGGTCGCTAGGAACAAGAATTCGAATGCTTCCATCAGTATCCTGACAAACAGTCAGCCGGGCTTCATTCATGCTCGTGACTGCAAGGCTGGTTATTGATCTCCGACTGATACACCTACGCTACTTGATGCATCGAGCAACCTCAGCGGTAGCGGTAGGTGATACGGCGGCCGACTCAGTGGGGTTACATGCTGAAATATCGTCGTCGACTCCTACGGGCCAGAAGGATTGATCGGCCGTTCGAAAGCAGACGTGCAACTCTGCACGACGCTTTCGATTCGGGAACGATAGATGGCTTGCAGATGCCATTCTTCCCCTGCTCGACACCGGTTAGGTCAGCCGCAGCCGCAAGGATATCCGTCCGCCGAGCCGCTGAATTCCAATATTGCCGAGCATCAAGTCCCGGCCTGGACAGACCTCGAAGTGTCGACCTCCGATTTTATATCGCCATGCACATTTCGGAAGGCGGAGGGGACTCTGTTGCGGCATCAACTCTGGTTTGCCATCTCGTGTTCAGGGTGAGGCGGGCATGCGTTTCGTCGATTTGTTCGCGGGCCTGGGTGGGTTCAACCTTGCTCTCGGCAGACTGGGTCACCAGTGTGTTTTCGCCTCAGAGATCGACGAAAACCTTCGGCTCCTCTACAGAGGTAACTTCGGCTTGACGCCTGCGGGAGATCTCCGCCAGGTCAACGAAAGAGAGATCCCCGAACATGACATCTTATGTGCCGGTTTCCCCTGCCAACCTTTCTCAAAAGCCGGGAGGCAGTTCGGGCTGAAGGACCGTGAGGTCGGACGTTTATACCGTGAGATCTTGCGCGTGATCGGATACCAACATCCCAAATTCCTCATCCTTGAGAACGTTCCCAACTTGGAGCAACACGACGATGGGCAAACCTGGAAAAAGATCGAGCGGCTTCTCCGTCGCGAGGGGTATGATGTCCGCATCCGAAAGCTCTCGCCACATCATTTCGGCATTCCACAGATTAGAGAACGAATCTACATGGTGGGAAGCCTCTTGCCCCTCGACAACTTTCGATGGCCGGAGCCGCTGACCGATCTCAAGTTCTCTGTGAAAGACATTCTTGAGCCCAAACCGTCGGATGCGCAGCCCATCCCGAAGTTAGTTCAAGATTGCATCTCAGTTTGGCAGGACTTCCTCGATCATGTCCCTAAGCGGGAGAAGATCCCTCACCCCGTCTGGTCAATGGAATTCGGCGCCACCTATCCTTACAAGGGGGCAACGCCTTTCAGGATCCCAGTCCGCGAACTGCTTCGACATCGGGGCGCATTCGGAGTGCAACTTCGAGGAAACCGGAGGATTGAGGTCTTCAGGCTCCTTCCTTCGCATGCTTGCCGACCACAGAACCGATTTCCTGATTGGAAGATTAACTTCATTCGCAAGAATCGCGAGTTCTATCAACGGCACAAACGATGGATTGATGACTGGAAAGAGAAGGTCAGGAGGTTCCCTTCAAGCTACCAGAAACTCGAATGGAATTGTCAGGGCGATCGTCGAATCCTGAAACGGTACATCATACAGATCCGGGCTTCGGGCGTTCGGGTGAAGCGGCCCACAACCGCTCCTTCGCTCGTGGCGATGACCGCCACACAAGTTCCGATCGTGGCCTGGGAGAATCGGTACATGACACGCAGTGAGTGCAAACGACTCCAAAGCATGGAAGATCTCAAGTTCCTTCCACGAGAACCTGGCAAGAGCTACGAGGCACTTGGGAATGCGATCAACGTCGAGGTCGCCACCAGGGTCGCCCAAGCCCTTCTCGGACCGCCGGTTGGTAGGGATGCGACTCCCCGCAAGCCTGCCTCGCTTGGGTTCGATGTGCAGACAGCGAGCCAACCAATTGGGGCGGGTCTGCGCCCGGAGAAAACGCTTGATGCGCGAAGACCGACGTAGTCCTGCACCACCTCGAGGACGTGGCCGAAATCACACTCTGCGGGGGAAATGGCTGGCGGGAGTACGAACATCGGTACTCTCGTGGTCGGAAGAGAATTGGCGGGACTTTCCATGGAGGAGAACACGGGATCCTTATAAGCTATTGATCGCGGAGATCCTCCTTCGGCAGACACAGGCAAGGCGCGTGATCGGGCCCTATCGGGAATTGGTCAAGAAGTTCCCAAATCCTGCAAGCCTAGCGAGGGCAGACCAGACGGAGGTTCGTAGGATCTTCAGGCCTCTGGGTCTGGTGCAGAGAGCCGACGGACTGCTGCAAGCTGCGCGAATTCTCGTCGACGAATATCGAGGTCTGGTCCCACGAAACCTGGAGAAGCTCCTTAGCTTGCCAGGTTTGGGGACGTACAGTGCGAGGGCAGTAATGTGCCTCGCGTTTGAGGAACCTCTTCCGATGGTGGATGAGAGCAGCGGGCGACTCCTCAGGAGACTCGTCGGGTTGCCTGACGATGGACCAGCCTACTCCAGCAAGAAGCTCCTCGATCTTGCAGGGTCGCTCGTGCCAGCGCGATTCGCTCGCAGGTTCAATCTTGGCCTCCTTGATGTGGCTGCAGCATGTTGCCATGTGCAGGGCCCGAACTGTAGTCGGTGTCCGCTCAAGAGGTACTGCAACTACGCAAGATGTGGGCACGAATGGTGAAATTCATGTTGAATTTTGAAGAACTCACGCGCTCCCTCCCCGATAAGCATAGGTCGGCCCTCTCCTGGTTTCTTGACCAAACGGGAACGGATCAGCCATGGCCCAAACCGCTTCCCGACCGGACCCTGTTGGCAAGCAAGGCCAAAGGCATCTACAGACCAGAATGAAGCCGCTACGCACTCAGCATCGGTCAGAGCTTGAAGAGTTCCTATCCCGATCGTCAACCCGTCCTTCGCCCAGATGGACCTGGTCCTCTCTCTGGTTCCAGGAAGGAATAGATCCTTCGGGGCGCGACTCGAGGTACACGAATCGGAGCCTAATGAAGTGCCTCCAAGATCTGATTCCATTTGGGGTTTTCCGCGAAACCACAGTCGCCACTCGCCGAACCTATCGCATTCTAGGATTGGCTATCGTCGCTGGTTGGGAAGACGGTTACTACCTCCTGGAGGGCTTCTCGCGGAGTGGTGAGGTTCGCGGAAAGGGTCCGGGACCGCTAATTGACGCCGTAACCGCCGGAGGGGAGATGGGACTGGACTCAGAGGAGTTCAGTCCGCGGAGCATCGCGGACGGGAGGAAGCGGACCATTGCTGCGATGATCCGCAGACGCGGACAACCGGTGTTTCGCAAGAAACTCCTTGCAGCTTACGATCGAAAATGGGCCATTACAGAATGCGACGTCGAGGAGGTTTTGGAGGCTGCCCACATAATGCCGTATCGGGGCCCGGACACGAACCACCTTGCCAACGGACTCCTTCTGAGGTGAGACATTCACACTCTCTTCGACCTTGGGCTTATTGCGATCGATACGTCAGCGATGACCTTGAGTGTGTCCCCAACCTCCTCAGCAACGATCTACCAGGAGCTTTCTGGGCGACGGCTGCGGACGCCCACTGACCGTCGCGGGCCTCCTAACACTGAGGCATTGATCAGCACCGGACCTGGAGTGGACTCTAATCTGCGAGACCGCAGTCGCGATGATTGATTCTCTAAATTTGCGATTCGATCCAAGGACCCTGTGCAGGCGAACCGCTCATGAACATCTAGGTAGGTCGGCAGGTAGTGCTACGGAAGCCCTGAAACCGCTCGGGAAGCATTCCAAAGTAGGCCAACTAGGTCTCGCACCGGTTTGACGGGAGGTCCTTGCAGGACAACTCCGAGCTCGAAATTGACCTTGAGACTCGTTTCAGTAACGTTGGCGCTCCCGACATAACACGCGGTTTCATCAGATATGACGATCTTGGAATGGAGTGCGTATGTGATTCTGCCCGACTCCTCGTCGCGTTCCGTGAAGTCTCGAATCTGCAGCGCTTGTCGAACCTTGGACTCGGTGAATCGACGGGCGAGCCATTTGAGTGGCTCAATGTTCTGCTGACTCTTACCCGCCGACGAGAGAAGGTCTCTGCCAATGATCCAGATCCTGACCCCTTTCTTGGCTCGTCCGATAAGCGGCCCCTCGACTGTCGCTGCCCCGAAATGATCGAAGAAAGGGTTAACCACCCAGACATCCCGCGAGGCGGTAACGATCAGCCTTCGGATAGCGGCATCGAGCGATCCGATACCCTCTACTTCGTTGCCGAACGCGACTTTGGAGGGTAGTGTAGCAACGAGTTCCACTGCCTTTGGTCGCCGTGCAGGTCTGAACTCTGATTCCTCTATGATTCTTGCAGCCATCCGTTGCGCCTGAAAGAAGTCACGGGCTTTTTCGGCGTCTAACCTGAGAAGGTAGTCCTGGACCGAAGGCGCTGCCTTGACCTTGATCAAGACTTGCTCTCGAAGCAGCAGCAAAAGCAGGGGTACCCGAAGGTCTCCCGCAAATTGGGTCTCAAGCCCCTCCACCAACTCATCGCCGCTGACAATTCTAGATCGAGAGAACGTGTCAGCAATCGTACGTTCAATGATGCCGACTAGTTCCGGGTCACCAAGATAGAGTGCGAGTTCGTATCCCATTTTCAACCGGTCCAAAAACCTCTGGTCGGTGCCTTGGCCTGCCTTCCAATTAAGACGTCACGTCCTAGCTCCCGATTAAAGTGCTCGCACGATACCTCGGCCAAGAACATGCATGCGAAGCATGCTGTCTCCGTCTCAATGCAGACGGGGTCGTGTAGGCAAGTCGATACTTCCTCCGCAGCTACCTCGAGCCATGAGCTTACTGCATTCTCGAAGAGAGTGTACATTCCGCCCAACTGAAACTCTTGGGAACTGCTCACGTAAATGGCGAGGGCAGGGATCGTCGGAAATAAGACCTCGCCCAGGGAGTTTCGGTCGATCCCGACAATCGACGAAGCTTGAGTTAGTAGGACGTGAGAAAGAGAATGGATGAGCCTGTAGGTCCATTTGGTGACAGTGTTAGTGGGAGATATTTCTTCAAAAAGCGGGATCGCCCCCAAAGACACGTTGTTCAAGAACCAGGCCTTCATTTCGGTTTCGCCTGTGGGCTGGCTCTCCGGGACCCACCCGTTTTCGCGCAACCATTTCCAAACGCTGATCAAGTCAAGTCTAAGCACTATCGCTTCTGTCTGGATTCGTGCACCATAGATCGGGGCCTTCTGCGGAAAGGCCTCATTTCGAGGGAAGGCTCGAAGTGTCGACTCGAGTCGCTCGGGGTCCCCGCGGCTGTAGCCAAAGACCACTTTGATCAGTGGAAAGTCGGTAGTGACAAAGGCGTCCGCAAACCCGAGGCTGTGTAACTTCTCGGGCGCCTCTCTCACGCGCTCTGCCGTAGGCCCTTCTGCCCTCCTTGCAACATCAGCAATAGACATGGTGGATTCCATAGCCACAATTTGCTGATACGCGTAGACCTGCGAGGCCAAATGTGCGACGGTCGTGTCCGATGGGTGGAGCATCCGGTCCACGGCAGATAACGCATCTCTCAAAGCCTCCGCATCGGCGGGCAGGTCCAATGCTCGTACAATTCGGTCGACGTCGGCCGGCTCGAATCCTTGACGGATAAGCCGCTCCCTGGCTTCACCTGCGAGGAGTGCACTCGCTGCCAATTGCCCGCCTGAGGCAACGCGCCTCGAGGTGCCGGCCGGGACAAGCTCCAGGTACTCGCCTAAGACCAACTTCCAAATCCTATCGTCGATCGGAGTGGCGCTCCCCAGAGAAGGGACGTTGACTATTGTAATCGACTCGGGGTAAAATACGTCGCTCTGACGAAATGGCGCGTGTGACATGTTGGGATGCGCCGGATGGTTGAAACAGTGGCCCCCAACACGCACAAGATCAAGAAATCCATGAGGATGGGCGGCGCTCCGGCACTGCCACATCCAGCGTTTGATCGCATTGGAACCAAATTTTTCGAGGTGAATTTCCGCACGATCGTGATCGTTGCATCTCGGAACCACTAGACTCTCTAATGTTCCGCACGTGTGGTAATGCACGATATCGGATTGCTGGAGTTCTCCCGAGTGGCACCTCGAGCAGTGGTAGCTGTGCCGACTGGTCGCGTTCCGAAACTCCTTGACGCTCTTGAAGCGAACAGCTCGCCCACATGCTTTGCAGAAGAAAGTCAAAGGGAAGAGATCGAGTTCGACGCTTGTGGGCTCCAGGAGGACAAAGTCGGCGGGATTCCAGCCGCGAGGAAACCCTTCGATCCTTCGCCCGAACCGGGAAGCTCGACTTGCAACTTCGGACATGAGCCGATTCATATCGATCCCCGTCAACTCACGGGCGTACCATTTGGCGACCTTGCCGATCACCTCCTTGTCCGAGTAGTCCACAACCTGTTCGGGGAGGAACCGGTATAGCACCTGGCCACGTCCGCGTCTCATGGCTCCTCGGCTCCGGGAGGAGTGGCGCTCACCCGCTCCATAGGTTCATAGCTCTCTCTGGTCGAAGAAATCTCTACTTGCACGTCAGTATCCCTGAGACTCTGCAGCGGTTGCACCGGCAGCGCATTCGCGATGAACTTGCTTTGGGCAGGTGCGGTGAGGGCGCCAACAAACTCGCGAATGGTTGAACGGATTACTTCCTCGAAGTACTGTCCCATATCGTCTTCAGCGACGCGGTAGCTTTTCAGGACGAACTCGACGATCTGATCCTCTGTAATCAACCCCGAGTTGATTGCGGAACTGAATCCATCGGTCATGTATAGGCGCGTGTGCCCTGATCGCTGCGCGATTGGTTCGAAATAGTCCATTATCGCAGCACAAAAAATACCTGGCAAAGTCCGATCGACTGAGAACTTCGCCCATCGATTTATCGGGACAGGCTCGACAAAGAGGTCGGCTAGTTCGTGGTACTCGGGAAAGTACTTGTAGTGGCTTGCATCGCGTTCGCGCGCCGCATTGAATACGACGAAGACAATCCCGGGGTATCGCCGACCCACCCGACTAGATGCCTGAATATACTCAGCAGTGCTGGTTGGCATACCCTGGAACAACATGAAATTGAGCGAATTCACGTCGACTCCGTGCGAGATCATGTTCGTCGCCGTAATCAGATCCAAACCCTCCCCCACCGTGCGTCGTTCGAGCATCCCCAAGACCTTTCGAACTTGGGCGAAAGTGACATCACCAGTCAGAGACTGTGAACGGATTTCTCCCAAGTTCGCTCCCCGGAGTGCGGGGTTTACCATTGTTTTGATCGACTGACTGACCGCGTCACCTTGCATTTTCATCAGGTTGTACGAGAGTGCAATGGCATAGTCTGTGAGAATCCTTTGGGCTTGTTCGGCCGAAACAAAGACGCCGCTCGCTATGAGTTCCGAAGGATCGCGCATCCAACTCCGAACGGCACGGGCGTGTTGCAGGATGAGGTCAAGAACCGCGAAGAGCATCGTCTTGTTGTGCGGAAGAATGCCGACAATAATGCGTGCAACTTCCGTCGAATCCTCCTCGTAGTAAAAGGAGTTGTGAAGATCCGGTCCGCGGGCAGGAAATTCCGCTCCCCGGCGCATGTAGAGGTGGCGCAACTGAAAGCTCGGATCAGAAATTGTCGCCGTTGCGGCAATGATTTTCGGCCTCTTTGCGCCGTTCGTTACGGCAGTTTCGAGTTGATCGAGATAGGTTTCATAGTGCGAGTCGTAGCAGCCGAGGGATTCTCGGACCAGATGCATCTCGTCTTGGACCATAATCGAGGGCGTTGGATCTTCGAGGACAACGGGAATGTACTCATCGGAACGCCGCTTGCAGAGGTTATTGCGGCCCGAGTACAGACATCGTCCGCCGCTTAGATATCCGTGATCCGGGCAACGGTGTGTTACCTGGCCAAACAGGTGACGGAAATGCTGACGCCAACCCGCAACAGCCATCTTGTCAAGGGTGCCAACGATGAAAGTGGGCAGGTATCTGTAGATCTCGTCATCGGACAGATAGATTGGTAACTCGGCGTTACAGCGCCCACACACCAGCTTTAGACGGACTGTCTCTCGCGCTGCGACAACACGAATCTCCGCCGCCCCGCAGAATGGGCATCTGTCGACGATTTTGAACCGCTCTCCGCGGTCGGGGTCCGACGCGATCGTTGAAAGAACGTCGACTCCGCCCTCACCCTCGAAAGGGGCCTTGAAGAGCCAGTTAGGCGTGTTGTCTCCGCCTACGAAATACCCTGTGCTGAATGCATCGTATCCGATGCCCCCGATAGTACCGTGCGCTCGACGAATGAGTTCCGCAGCTCCAAAGATATCCGCGATCCGCTGGATCTGCTGCAGAGAGAGGAGCCTGAGAGGAAACCGCGTGATCGCCGATACCCCACTCTTCTTTCCCATCAATCGATCGAAAAACATCTGAAAGACCACGGCGCTCAGGTACGTTTCGGTCTTGCCCCCACCGGTTGGAAAATAGATTACATCAACGTGATCTCGCTTCCCAGCGTAAGCATTAAACCGTGGACAGACGAGATCAGGTATCACACACACAAGAAAAATAACTTGAAACCTGTACCAATTCCTGAAATCCTTGCTCGACGATGAAAACGTCTTGTTGGTCAACCTGAAAGCTTCTAGGGCCTGAGGAACCTCGGTGAGAACCCTCATACCTTCTAGGAATCTCTTGAACTCGTCCTCGAATAAAGTGACGTCACGCTCAAAATAGTTGAGTCCCGTTTCTGTGAGAACTCCTCGTTTAAGTTCCAATTGTTGTCTCAACCCTGATGCCTGATTGTGCATTTGCTCCGCTAGACTCTCAAGAAGGGGCAGTGGATCGAGCGACAGGTCCTCGATTTTCGCCTCGAATTGCTTTGGACGGATGCGCATACGCCGCAAGGCAGGAGCGTGACGCGTGTGGAGGTCGATCAGTGGTCCATCCCCTGACGTTTCAGCCACGGAATTGATCCCCACGGCTGGGATCCTGCCCGAATGTCGATAGTCGTCGCGGAGCCGATCCAACACGAAAGGAGTGAATGCAAAACCGATCGACTTTACTCGCACATCTGTTTCGAATATTGCATTGTCCACATCGTCCAGGGGATGCTTGCCTTCTTCACAGGCATTCTCCAGCAGAACCGCCACTTTCCTCGTTGAATCTCGACGCCGCGAGACACGGAGGCGGACCCGGGCCGCCCATTTTGGCTCCGGAATACGACCCTTGTACCAATCTCGCAAGTACTTGTTGAATGCAACGGCATCTTCCAAGGAGTGCTCTGGCACGCGAAGTTCTGCGAGTTGCTCTACAACAGTCTTGGACTCGAACTTCCGTGATCGGTACTTTTCCGCGTCCTGGTGCCACACCTCGTGAGCCTGCCGCGCAAGCGGATCATTCGCAAGAAGCACCAATTCCCCGGATTCCGGAAGCCGAGAGATGGAAATTCTTGCTGTCACGTGAAAGGGACCTGCTTTCTTCCACACTCGCTTGAGCACCGCTTCTGCAAGACGAGTTGGCGGGACTTGATCCTCCCGTATTTCACCTGGCGCCTCTTCGTCGGTCTCTGTTATTGCTGAGATCTCGGGCTGCGTTTGTTCCTGGAATGACGGGAAGACCCGGTAGTGGAATGCTCCTGTGACCGTGACCTCGAGTTGCGCGTCGTCAGGGGTATCCGCAGGGACCAACACTTCTAGACCAAGCTCGGTTGGCGCGGCCCTCTGTGGTCGTCGCCGACGCAAGTCGGCGCGTGGAAACACGGTCCCAATGAAAAATAACCCTCGCGATGGTTTGTCGCCGGCGACTCGCTGAACGTTGTCGCCCGTGAATCGAGAAATCAAAAGTCCCGTTAGATGAGTGGCAAATCTCTGTCGGGCGTGTTGGTCGGAACGGAGATCAGGCTCTACCGCTGCCAAGTGTCACCACCGTAAGTCCGGTTAAGTTTCGATGCGTCAACACTATATGGACCTTCGATCTTGCGAATCTCTTCAATAGTGACTGAATTCGAGAAATCCTCCAGGTACAAGTTCAGGTCCGGATCGATTGCCAACTCTTCATCTCCAAGGGTCTGCCAGGTTACACCTGCGCGGGGTGCAAGGTACCGCAGTTTTTGAGCTAGCTTTCTATGAATCGACCGAAGTCGCTCGACGGCCACATATATCTTGTCCACATTTCCGATTAGCAGTCGATTCTGGTAAACTTCTCCAAGTCTCCTGATGTCGGCCTTGTCTTCCGGACCAATGATTACTCCTTTTCGCCAAAGGTGAATTGCCACGGCTGTCTGGATCTGGGATCCCTTCGACTGAAGCTTTCGGAGAAGAGTGGAAGGGGTGTCTTTTTGGTCCTCCATGCCTCTGCGAAGGGCTTCGACCCAACTGCGCTGGAATGCGACTACTTCGATCATGGCAGGGTGACGTTCAACTCGCTCGATAGCGAGTGCGAGAAGGCTTTTCTTGACGGACTCTTCCACTAGGACCACAAGGTCGCCGGTTTTCGTCTTGGATGCTGGGACATCCCGTACGCTTTCCACATGCTCGATGTACACAGGTATCTCCTTCTGGGGACGAACAATAAGAGTCCTCCCGCTAACAAAGTAGATTGCGAGCGCGGGTGTCGGTCCGATATCCAAGGCAACATCCACGTCGTCCGTCCCGACCTCGGCGTCTGTTTCAGGGACCCGAATCGTAGTGAGTTCCTCCGCAAAGAAGGTCTCGAAGACAGGCTTCAATTCGATACTTTCGACTTGCGCCTTCCGAGGGGCAGTGTAAGCAATTTCAGATGCAGGAGCGGCGTCCTGAGGTGGTTCCCGTACCATCCGTCTCAATTCTCTTTCCGGCCGCTTTGCCAACGAGGACAAAAGCACGACCTGTTTATTGAAGCTAAACTTTTGCTCGATATGGGGGAGCTCGCTTTTGAGAAGGTACTCAAGCACCGGGATTTCGCTCGGATAGGTCAGAAAGGCGAGATTCCTGGCTTTCGGAAATCCCAGAAGCGAACGTTGATCGTACCGAGGGACCGAGGTGAAGAGCAAAGTTTCGACGCCCCTGACTGAAAGCAGTTCCCCGGGAGTTACCACGTAGATCTGGTTGCCCAACAAGAAGTCACCTCCCTTTCCCTTAGAGCGAAGGAAGGATTCTAGCGCCCTTCTCGCTGCCCGGTTCCGAACCAGAATGGCTAGACTAGCCTTCCGCTTCGCTGCCTCGTCGATAATCGCAAGAAGCGATACAGGCTTCCCGGACGGATCCTCGCTTGTGAGAGCATAGACCCCCTCCAGCGATTGTCTGGTGATCTCGAGAAAGCTGGCTGTCCCAGGATCTACACGTTTGAGTTCATCACAGACCTTCTGTAGACCAGACAATCGCTTTGCAATCGAAATAGTCCCCCACGTTGAAGCGGCTTCCCGATCATAATAGGAACTGGGAGTCGGGAGTTCCTCCAGGGCGTATATTGATTTCAGCAAGCTCCGCGTGGCCCGAAGCAAGAGTTCATCGTGCCTGGTCTTTGCGATCCGAAACAAGTCCAGGTGTCGCTTGCGAGCTTCCACGAATACTGGTCCGATTCGATTCTCTTCTACGGGCGCAACTACAAATCGATGGCCACGAGCCAAGTTTCGGAGCCACGCTTCGGGAGGGGAAAATGGTCCCAAAGAATTTTGATTCTCAGGGCCTGCTTCAGCGCTGTAGAGTGTCCGTAAGGACTCACTGTTCCAGCCCCAGACTGGGAAGCCTCCTTTGAGTAGTTCTTGAGCCTGCTCTGAGAAAGGATCGGTCAGGACAAACACCAAGCTGCGGACGCCATGTGTGTTCGCCCATCGATCAAAGTCGACCAACTCATTGGGATTTGTCCTCGCATCAACCATCAGGATGGCTGCGGACAGACGGCTCGCGATCTCTGGTGGCGGGCGAAGGCGTGGGTGAGGGCTGAAGATGAGGCGTGGTTCGAGTCCGTGGTAACCGATACGAACTCGACTCAGGTCCCTAATGGCGCCGTCGCCACGGAGCATGCCAACGGGGAAAAATCGCCGGTGCAGTGCATCACCTGGATTCCGTAAGTTCATGAATTCGTCACGAGGACTGACGTCGCTGGTGATGCAAAGCACAAATGGACGTGAGTCCGGATCCTTCCGTGCGTAAAGCGCCTCAAGGGCAAGAATGGGAGCGAGTTTGCAAGGGTCGACCGGGTAGACAAGCACGATCGATCCGCCATGCGTGCTCAAGAGGCACTGAAGTACACTTGCGATCCGATCTATCTTGGTAAGGTCGAATCGCTCCTGATCGTAGGTCAGGAAGTTCCTCTCAAGGCACTCTACAACGTTCCCGCGGACGACTCCCGACCGTCTGAGACCACTCTCCCAGTCTCCCGGAAGGACCATTAGGGGTGCATCAGCCTCCATGAACTTGCGCGCGGCACCACGAGTCCCGCGGATGATTCGATGTACGGAACCTAATAAAAGTGTTTCGACACGATGTTCTGGGATGAGCCGACAACCGTTGGTGTTCTGTGTGAATTGACCGTTGACAAGCAGGAAGATGTGACTATCGGCATCGGACCGGATCGTTGCGGCTCCGAGCCGCAGCAAGATGAGGGGAACGACCCATGGTCATGGAACCGTAAGCGTCGAAAGTTCCATTGTGGAACAAGGGGAAGGAGCTTGGTCCTGGGAGGGGCAAGGACACGACACGCATCAGTTCACGTAAGAGCATAACGGACGCATTGAGGCGATCAACTGCAGGAGTTTCGGGAGACTCTCAGCAAGCGAAAGCTGCAGGGGCTAACAGTCGAAAGGCTACATTTGGATCCATGAAGCGCCGCAGAAATGATGGCGCGATTGCTCCCGCAGCCTGCCCAATCGTCGAATTGAACAAAATGATCGGTCAAGCGTTGCTCGTCGAATCCAGAAATCGGTTTCCTCAGTTCAATGTGATTGTTAGAACTCCGTCAGCTTACGAAAATCGGAAAGCCGCTCGAGTGGACCAGCACAGGAACCTCGATTGACCCGGCAGAGCTTTCATGGCGAGCAGAAGACCCGCAATCTACACCCGACCGATGAGACGGCTCCCCATGCCGCCTGGAGCGCGTAAAGCATCTGTACGACCTGCGGCGCGGGCTTCGGCTTTTGCCGCTCTGCGTCGAAAGCGGCCCTCGAGGTGCCTTGCCCAAGGACTAGCCACACCTCCCGAACGGTCAGAGGATCCAACAGCGCCGTTCGAATTTTGGCCCATGCTGCTCGACCCGTAGTCGGTCCACCTCGGCGAATCCGCGAATCGACGCGCCCTTGCGATCCATTCCACGGGCCGTCCCACCGCCTTAGGTTCTCCGGTTCGCCAACGAAGTAGGGCTGGAAGTACCCCAAGTTCTTCAAAGCCTGCGACCCGATCTCATGCAGAGCGCTAGCTGACAGCGGCCTGGGCTCGGAGAAGGCCTTCGCGTGGATTGCGATGACGCGAGGCTTGGACTCGTCGAGGGCGATAAAGTCTGCAATCTCAGTTCCCATATCGTCGCAGACAAGGAGACTCACACCCCTGAAGGCGGCACTCATCGCTGTTCCAGATCCTAACGCGTCAATCAACGCGAACAACGATCCCGCTGCCCAACCTAGAGCCGTCGCAGATCCTCGCACGCCTTTTTCTGTCCCCTTTGAACGGAGTTCCGGTATTGGCTCTAAGATTTGAAGCAAGTCAAAGCGTGGGGAACGACCTCGACCCCAAAGCGGCAGACGTGGGCGACAGAAGCGCCCGCCGGCATAGATGCAATATTGGTTCGCAGCACTTTCCGGAATGATTCGGAACGCCTGTTCTCGGTTTAGGAACTCTATCAGTGATTCCGCCCGGCGATCGCCGGACGCATTCTTCATCGAGAATGTCTCATCGAGAGACGCACACTCAAGCCGATAGCGACCCACCACCCCATCCCAGCCGACGTTCACGTGATGTAGGGCCCCGTTCGCTTTGCACTCGAAGGCACCGGAAGATACGGGCATACAGAGATCCTCAATCGCGAGAGCTTCCCCGGCCCCATCCGAGACGCTCTCGAATGCCTCCTGGTCGAAATCGAGCAGGATATTAACAGGGGTCGCATTGCCCGGCGGTTCAATGACTTCAGCATAACGATCGAAGACTGGCAAGGCCTGGGCGGACTTGTCGTCGAGCGCGTCGGCAAGAAACTCCAGCCAGCGCATGTATTCGCCGAACGGGGTCGTCCCTCCGACGCGATCGCTTATGCGTCCGTGCGTGAAACCAACATACCGCGTGATGGTCGGACCTGGGGCCGAGTTCGGAGATTCCGTCAAGCCCGACGCCGTCGAAGCGAACTGTGCGTGGTCCGCGAGGTCTGGACCGAGTTCACCAATCGAGTACGCTTGCAGAGTCCGCCGTCTTGTGCTCTGGCGACTGAGCGACGTGTTCAGGAGCGACACGGATTTGAGTCTAGCGTTCGTTCCCGCATAAAGCCGCTGAAGCGCTTCGGTTGCCACACACGGCAATGAAGCCAGAGCCTCGGGCACCTTGCCCGTCGAGTCGTAGAAGAACAGGTAGTTTCGAATCTTGCGATAGACTGTTAGCCCTATCTCGTACTCGCTGAAGGCCTTCCTCAGAAGGAGGGGAGAGTTCCGGATCGCTATGTATGGGTGCAGTCGAGTGGAGCGTTCCGGTATTGTCACAGGCTGGAGGTCGAAGTCGTACTGGTACCACTCCCGTTGAACGGCTACGGCCAAGTCATCGAGAGAATAGTCCTCGCGAACGACGTACACCCTAATAGAGCGTGGAAAGTCGAAGTCCTCATGAATGGTAGGACTCGTGATGTCCAATCGTTCCCGGAAGCGACCGGCGACGTAGTGCATTGGGGGCTGGACGCTTGCCAGGTCTCGAGCGCTGCGGATTAGAAGCTCCGGGTCGGCCTGCGCGTCGTATGAGCGATAGGCGGCCCACGACTCTTCGAGGCGATGGCGCGAGTCGTGGAAGATCCAGGCGTTCTGGCGGGCTTTGCGCCCCGGATTCCGCAGTACCCGGCCAATTTGCTGAACTAGCGCTCGTTCATTCGTTAACGGATCGAAAAACGCCACTAGCCGGAAAGCCGGATCGTCGATTCCCTCGATTAGCTTGTTTTGGTGAACCCAAAACTGAGCGCTTTCTTCTTCAGGAATAGGCACACTTCGCCGAAATTGAGTCCCGTCCGCAGACTCGAAGCGCTCGTGAACCCCGATTGCCGAGACACCGAGCCGGTCAAGCGCTGTTGTGACGGACTGGATTTCGTGTTTCGTGCGACAGCGAACGATGACTCGGGGCCTCGGGATCCGCGGAAACAGCCGCTTCCAAGCGCGCACCAGACCGTCGCAGAACGACGGTAGCGAATCGAACTCTTGTGTCTCGAACCTGACGCCGCGCACGAACCGATCCTTTTCTGCCTCTGCGTGGGAGTAGAAGAACCGGAAGGATTTGTCAATGTCAAAGAACTTGAAATCATTTCGATAAGGCGTAGCGCTGAACAGAACAATGGGGCGCCCAAGCCCCCGGACGGCTTTGGCCCAACTGGGCGCAGGTTCGTAATGGCCTTCATCAACAATGACTAGCGCCACCCGGCGAGCAAGTTGTCCATAGGCTGGGTTCCGTTCGCTGTGTAGTCGCTGGAGAGTAGCGATTGTGGCAGTCCAGATTGTCGGGAGGTTCGCCCTTGTGAGTGCCTTCAGTGCAGTAGACGGAAGCAGGCGAATAATCTGCTTGGTCGTGGGAGGCTCAACCCCCATGTGGCGCCAAAAGCGCTCGCGAACATCGCGGGTGAGTTGGCCAACCAGAGCATCCCATGGCGAGAGCACGAGTACATCACGGTCAGTAACAAGTCGTTGCGCGACAACCGCTATTACCCCGCTTTTTCCCGTCCCGGTCGGCATTTGAACCAGCGCGGAGGGACCTGTGCCGACACCACGAGCACGGATAAAACGAGACACTACAGTGAGTGCTTTCAGTTGATGAGGCCATAGGTTCAGATCATCTGCCATCTCACCCCCTTTGGTCCGCTGGGTCAAGGCACCACTCACGAGTTCTCGACTCTCTCGGATGGTATATAATCGGTTACACAGTTTGTTCACTTGCTGAACTCACTAAGTGCGACAATCCGTAAAGGACGGTCGAGCGAACGACGATCTCGCGGTGGCTATCATGAATGAATCGTCCCACAAAGTACCTGCGGAATCCATGCCCCGGGCGAAGCCTCATCGGGGACCAGGGCCTAGGCCCCGGGGACATGGAGCCGATCATCGCGGGCCGGGACCTCCGGAAGTCCTGGGGCGCCACGCTCGTCCTCGAGCACGCCGACTTCCTCCTCCACACAGGGGACAAGGTCGCCCTCGTCGGCCCGAACGGCTCGGGGAAGAGCACCCTGTTCCGGCTCCTCGCGGGCGAGACGACTCCGGACCTGGGGGATCTCGTCCTCAAGCCCGGCCTCCGGTACGGCTACCTCCCGCAGGTCCCGAACGTCCCGCCGGAGACCGTCGTCCGGGACGTCCTCTCCGCCCCGAGCCCGGAGGCGCAGCGGATCGAGGCGGAGCTCGCCGGCCTCGAGGCGTGGATGGCCCGCCCGGACGCCTGGGACGCCCCGGACGCGAGCGCGCGAATGGCCCGTTACGAATCGCTCCACGTCGCCCGGGGCGCCGCCCGCAGCCAGAGCGTGATCGTCAACGATCCGATCCTCAATGACCTGGGCGTCGGCGAGGAGCTGCTCGACCAGCGGTTCGGCTCCCTGTCCGGCGGCGAGAAGTCCAAGGTCCTCACGGCGCGCGCCCTCGCGAACGCGAAGGACAAGGACGTCCTGCTGCTCGACGAGCCGACGAACCACATGGACGTCGACACGATCGAGACGATCGAGGCGTTCCTCGGGGAGATCGACGCCGCCGTGCTCCTGGCGAGCCACGACAAGTTCCTCCTCGACGCGATCGCGGAGAAGGTGATCGAGATCGACCGCCTTCGCACCCTCGAGTACGTCGGCAACTACACGGACTACCGGGTGCAGCGGGACGCGCTCGCGCGCGCCCGGGAGGCGCAACGCCACCGGCACCAGGCGGAGCTGAAGCGCCAGCTCGCGATCATCGAGGCGTTCAAGTCCCGCAAGGTGTACGAGCAGGTGCTCTCCCGCAAGCTGCGGGTCGAGCAGATGCGGCGCGAGACGCCGGCGCCGCCGCCGACCGCCCCGCGTGCCTTCCGCCTCTCCTTCCGCACGGGCGCCTCGGGTCCGGGGGTCGTGCGCCTCGAAGGCGTCGCGAAGTCCCACGGCGGCCGCCTCCTCTTCGCCGACGTCGACCTCGAGTTGGCGAAGGGGGACAAAGTCGGCCTCGTCGGTCCGAACGGCGCCGGGAAGACGACCCTCCTCGAGGTCCTGATCGGACGCCAGGAGGCGGACGCGGGATCCGTGTTCCGGGGCAAGAACCTGGCCATCGGGTACTTCGCGCAGGAGGCGGAGGAGCTCGACTTCTCCCGCACCCTCCTCGAGGAGATCAGCAGCGTGCGGAATCCGCCGCCGTCGCAGGCGTGGGCACGGGGCCTCCTCGGCCGCTTCTGGTTCCGAGGGGACGCGGTCCACAGCCGTGTCGGCCAACTGAGCGGAGGAGAGCGGGCGCGCCTCGCCCTCGCGAAGTTCATCGCCCAGGATTACGACCTCCTCGTCCTCGACGAGCCGACGAACCACCTCGACATCGAGAGCCAGGAGATCGTGGCGGCCGCCCTGCGGACGTATCCGGGCATGGTGCTCGTCGTGAGCCACAACCGCAGCTTCCTGAACGAGGTGGCGAACAAGATCGCCGTCATCGCGCACCGGCGCCTCGCCGTGTTCCAAGGCACATTCAAAGATTCGTGGGCCGCGGCGAAGATGGCGGAGTTCATGGCGGTGCAGCAGAGACCTCGGTACCGCGTCCTGCGGGTGGTCAAGGACTGGGAGACCGGGACGGCCTACCATGGCGGGGACGTGATCGCGCTCAACGGGGCGGAGACCCAGGCATTCCTGCGCCTGCTGCGGTGGGCGGAGGCGAACGGCCGCGTGGAGCGTCTCGAGACTTGAGGGCCAGCCGGATGTCATGAGCAATGACACCTTCGGGCGAGGGAGGCTATTTAGGCGGGTTGACCGGTCCTTCCGCTGACTCATTCGAGGTGTTGAGATCGACCCGCTGTCGCTGGTCCTTGTCGCGGCAGCCGCCGCGGCAGGTGTCGCCGCAGTCCTTTGGTATCGGCGACGACAGGTCGCACGCGCCCGTACCGGATTGCAACAGGCCGAATCCGATCTCCGCGGCATCGAGAACGCTCTCGAGACTTTCGTACGTTCCGGCAATTACATCCCGGAGTCCATTCGGCGACCCCTCGGCGCGAAGGTTGTCCAGATTGCAGAAGGCAGTCTGCCGCCAATCGCCAAGGTTGTCCGCCGAGTACGAGACAGCGCGATGCGGCAGGAATCGGAAGCCGCTCTTCGCCACGGGAATGAGCTTCGGCGCATTCTCGAGGGTCACAACGACGAGTATGTCAAGCGGATGATGGCCGAGCATTCGAAGTTACTGATTGACGACCTCAAGGCCGACGAGGCACAACGCAAAGCAATCGTCCGCGACGATGTTCGCAACCTCGTGATTGCGGGGGCAGGTTCCGGGAAGACCCGTACCATCGTCGGCCGGATCCGATTCCTTCTGGAGTGTAAGGTTCCTCCTACTGCCATCTTGGCCGTCACGTTCACGAACAAAGCAACCGAGGAAATGCAGGATCGACTGAAGCAGATGGGAGTGACGATCGCGGATCGCGAAAAGAGGGGCGTCACCGTTTCCACCCTGCACTCCCTCGGCAAACGCGTCGTTCAAGCCGTCGCGACCGGACCCATAAGCGTGGCCGACGACCGATGGACGGACTCCCTGGTTGCCGCGGTGCTGCGAGAGGCAAGGACCGGGCAGGACCCGCACCTCGCTGAGTTATACCTTCACGCGATACTCAATTTCCATCGAAACGAGGACGAGACGGCACCCGCGGTCGGCGGTGACAAGACCTATCGAACGCTGCGAGGGGAGCATGTCCGGTCGATTGGCGAACGGATCATCGCGGACTTCCTCTTCTTCAACCATGTCGAATACAAGTATGAGGCCAAAGCGTCCTGGGCCAGCGTCGGCGGGGGACGAGGCGCCTATCACCCCGACTTCACTCTTCCCGAAAGTGGGGCCTCCATCGAGTATTGGGGGATCAATCGAGCCGGCGAAGTGCCAGCGGGCTGGACGACTTCAACCGCCGAGTACAAGCAGGGCATGGCGTGGAAACGAGACCAGTTCCACCGCGAAGGGAAGACGCTCATCGAATTCTATGATTATGAGCGAACGGAGGGCACCTTGGACACTGTGCTTCGAGAGCGGTTGACTCGTGCCGGTATCGTTTTGCGGCCCATGACATTTGAAGAAGTTGGGAAGTCTTTCGGGGATCTGAAGTACATCGGTAGCTCGATTGAAAAACTGCTCGTTCAATTCATCACGAACGCGCGAGCGATGCGGCGGGAGCTGAAGGAAATTCAATCGCACCTTAAGGGGTCTACACCTCGAGTCCACCACTTCGGGCTACTCGGAATTGCGGTTCTCGAGAGATATCAGGCAGCGCTCTCGGCTGAAGGGCGTATCGACTTCTCAGATATGCTACATCGGGCTGCCGATATCCTGGAAAGTGGCACGAATCCCCTGCCGAAATTTGAGCATGTACTGGTCGACGAATTTCAGGACACCTCGGCGGCGATGGCGCGGTTCTTGAAGGCCCTCGTCGCGGTGACGGGTGCCCGCCTTTTTGCGGTCGGCGATGACTGGCAGGCGATCTATGGCTTCGCAGGCGGGGACGTCGATCACATCATCAATTTCGAGTCGCACTTCGGTCCGGCCTCGACCACCATGTTGAACGTGAACTACCGGTCTCCGGCAGTCATCGTCGAGGCGGGCACCGCGTTGATCGCACGCAATGAGAGGCAGGTGCCCAAACAAGTCATCATCTTCAGTCGCGAGCTGGGTGAGGCGTACGTGCATGAAGTGTCCGATGACGACTCGGCGATCGTGGATCGCACGGCCTCGCTCGTCCGTCAAGAGCTTCGCCAGGTCCCTGCAGACCGTATCCTCGTCCTAAGCCGAACCAATCACCTTCTAGAGGACGTGATCGAGGCTTGCCGACGGAATGGAGTCCCCGTGGGGAACCCGGATCGGAACGTGCAGGGAGTACGCATCTTGTCCGCCCATAAGGCGAAGGGGTTGGAGGCCGATGTCGTCATCGTCGCCAACGCGAGCGATCACCTTTTCGGTTTCCCGTCCAAGGTCGAGAACCCGGACGTATTGGAGCCCGTGCGCATGAGCGCCGGCGATGCGCAGGCTGAGGAACGTCGCCTGTTCTATGTCGCGATCACGCGTGCGATGAAGCGCCTTCATCTGGTCTCACGACAAGGTCTGCCGTCTCCGTATCTTGCCGAGATTGAAGGTGAGGCCAACACTTCCAGAGCTCCCAACCCCTCGAACATTCGCGTCGGCGCGAGATTCGCAGGCGCCTTCAATGTGGAGCGTCTCTACGGTCTCAGCGACCGTCAGAAAGCAGCTGGGATTCGTCAGTCGGGACTGCTTGCGACTTCGACTACCCGTATGGCTTTCACTTCTTGGGCCTCCTTCAACCTCGAGGAAGGGGCTTTGTATTGGCTCAACAACGTGGTGAAGGACCAACCGTACCGAAATCAGCAACGAGTGAAACTCGACGAGCACACGAGCGGGAATCTTCGACCCCGCTCACCGGATGATCACCAGAACGATGGCCGTGAATTGCGCCCCCGTCCGCCTCCGTCCCATCAACCCCGACTTCTCCAGCGATGATGATCCACGGTAAACGCGATGCCCGTCGTTCCCTAGTCGGCTGCCATCCCCTTGGATGTTTTCGCGACATTCAACGCCCTGAAGGAATTCCTATCAAGTGTTACTTCCCAGGATTTCCCGGTTGACGAACTCCCGGAAGGCCGGGTCGACCCACGCTTGCATCTCGGCTTCCTTCCAGTACTTCCCGAGCCTTCCGGAGCGGAAGGCGTTCTTCGTCCATTGCAGCCAGCCCGCCCAATCGTTGTCGCTCAAGATGCCGCGTTGTCGCATGTGGTAGCAGTGGGAACAAAAGAACATCACGTAGAAGGCAAAGGCCACCTCGGCGCCAAAGTTGGAGACCGCGGCATCGTCGTTGAGGATCCGGACGAACTCGGGCTTCTCCATGAAGATCTCGCCCATCCGATGGAGCTTCTCATCGAGATCGTTCACGACGCGCGCCTCGGTATCCGTCGCGAGCGCCTCGATTTGTTTGCGCGAGAAGTACACGGCGATGACGATGGCCACGATGATCGCGACGGTCTGGACGAGGGTGAGGAGCTCGGGGAACCCGATGTCGACCATGCCGTCCGGACGACAAGCCCGCCTCATCAAGATTGAGGCATGCGGGGGCTGGCACAACGCCGGGTATTGCGCGGATGGTCTGCTCCGTCTTTCGGGCCTTCGTCGGCGCACTGTGTGGATCTTCGAGCGACGGAGTTGAGTCCGACAAGTTGGCCAGGACTAGCCGCCCGGTTCCTCCGCGCGGATCTCGTCGACGACCTCGAATACCGTTGGAGCTTCCCCGGGTTCGGAAATCCGTTTGATCGGGTCACCCGCGGCGACGGCGCCTTCTTCGAGGACCGCCAGATAGAATCCCGATCGGCCGCTTGCGAGGAATCGCCGGACCATGTCGGCCCTCCCGAACCGGATGCCGAGTTTGTAGCAGGGAAGGCGCGGTTGCGTCACCTCCAACACGGCCGAGCCGACGCGCAGGTGCGTCCCGATGCGGAGCTTCCGTTCCGCGAGGCCCTCTGTCGTCAGGTTCTCCCCGAACGCGCCCCACGTCAGGTCCGGCCGCTCGAGGTCCTGCCGCCAGAACGGATAGTGTTCGCTCGGGTATGCGTAGACGGCCTTCGCAGGGCCTCCGTGGACCGAGAGATCTGCCTGACCGTCTCCGACGAGGCCAAGGGACCGGATCTGGACGCGACCCGCGACGGGTTCTTTGAAAATCCCGGTCGTCACCGTACGGCCGCGCCATTCGACCGCCTTGGGCAGCGACACGTTCACAGAGACAACGTGCATCGATCCACGCGACCTCCGTTGATCAGAGCTCCCAGAATGGGCCCGTGAGCCCGAGGGCGCGGAAGTGGGCGACCAGCACGTCCTTGGACGGGCGCGCGTACTCGCGCTTCAGTTTGTCGTGATAGATGGGCACGCTCAGCGCGTGGGTCTGATCGACCGTGAGCGCCGCCCCGGAGGGCCCGGGATTCGCGGCTCGCCATTCGTCGAGATGAGCCCGGAACTCGAAGAACACCATGTGATTCGAGCACGTGTTCACGATGTCGTTCCACCATTGTGCGGCGGGGAGGGAGAGGAAGACGAGCGGGTTCGGCGGCGAGGCCGTGGCCCGTCCTCTGGCGAGTTCAATCCCGATCGGTTGCGCGCAATGATGACAACGGGATGCGATCCGGATCTGCTCGTTCAGCATCGAATGGAACGCCACCGCGTCCCAGGCGCAGTTCGCGAAGAACGACGTTCCGTTTGATCGCTCGACGCGGAACGGGGTCGCGACGGCGGAGAACGGGAACGCCATCAGGATCCGCTGGGTCCCCGGCACGAGCTTTAGATGGCGCGCGGCCTCGAGGGCCTGCAACACCTCGAACGCCTCGGGGCGTCCGAGACGAAATCGCTCCATGATCTCCTCCAGGACCGGCGGGACGGAGTGCTCCAGGAAGGAGTCGAAGACGAACTTTCGGACGTCCCGAGCGAGGTCTGCCCCCGGTCCTGCCATGTGGCCCCTCGGCCAGGATGAAACGGTAAGGCCGATGAACCTTCCGGCATCCACTTACGTTCGGCGCAGAGGATGTCGACGCTGACCTCCTACGACCTCGGCGCATCCCTTTAGGGACGCGAGCCATCCGGGGGCCGATGACCACGCATCGACCCACGCTGTATCGGGACGCGGCCCTCGCGGATGGCACCGGACCTTCTCTGCGGAAAGGCGTGAGCGTCCTCGTGAACGATCGCCGTATCGTCTGGGTGCGTCCCACGTCCGATGAACGCGACCTGCTCCCGGAGGTCCGCGTGATCGACGCGGGAGGCGCGACGATCGTGCCGGGGATGGTCGATGCGCACAGCCACCTCACGCTTCCCGGCGGCTCGCACTGGATCGACCGCGGCGCCGATCCTCCCGAGGAACTGCTCGAGGTGGCGGAGCACAACGGGGACCTCCTGGGCCGCGCGGGCGTGCGCTGGGCCCGAGACGTCGGGTCCCCTCTCGCCGTGGACCCGCGGGATGGACGGAGGCGGGCCCTCGCCCTTCGCGTGCGGGAACGGTGGCGCTCGGACCCGAATCGACCGAGGATCCGGGTCGCCGGAACGTGGATCGGCCACAGCGGCGTCCTCACGGGGGGCCTCGCGGTCGAGGCGGATGACGGTCCCGCCCTCCTCAAGGCCGCATCGACGCAGCTCGACGACGGGGCGGACTTCCTCAAGCTCTACCTCGACGGACCGAAGAAGGAAGAGGCTCCTTGGTCAACGGACGACGTGCGGGCCGTCGTCGAACTCGCGCATCGTCGCGGCGCGAAGGTCACCGCGCACTCCGGTTTCCTTGTCGGGGCACGGGTCGGGATTGACGCCGGAGTCGATTCCCTCGAACACGGATTCGAACTCGACTCGGACGCGGTCGCGAAGATGGCCCGTCAGGGGACGTTCCTCGTGAGCACCCTGGCGATCTTCCGCTCCTGGGCCTCCTTCAGGCAGACGACGACATTGCCCCGGTTCGTCAGCGACGAGGGGAAGGAGCGGATCGCGCGTCGGCGGGAGCGGGCGATCGAGAGCGTCCGCCTTGCCCACCGCGCGGGCATACGAATCGCGACCGGCACCGATTTCGGCGGCGGATCCCTGCGCGCGAACCACCTCGCGTGGGAGGTCGAGGCGCTCGTCGAAGCGGATCTGAAGCCGTGGAAGGCGCTGGCCTCCGCAACGATTCGCGGCGGGGAGCTAATGAACGAACCCGAAGCGGGGCGCATCGTCGAAGGCGGACCTGCGGACTTCTTCCTTGTCCACGGCGACCCGCTCAGCGATCCGACCGCCCTCTGGAGGGTGTGGCGGGTCGCCTGGCTGCTGGAGTGACGCCGCCTCGCGATCGAACCTTCGGAGATGGTCTTCGATCGCCAGCCTGCGAGGTCATAACCGGCGACGACCGGGGGAAGAATTTGTCTACTTCGATCCGTATCCCGAAACGTGATTCATCTCGCGAGGTGAGCAGCGAATGAAGATTCAATGCGAAGAGGTCAAGTTTTCCGATCTGCTCGGTTTCCTTGGGAAGCGTATTGACCGTTTGGACTGGCTGAAGGGATCGGGCAAAGCAACAGAGAGGGTAGATGCGCTCACGGAAGCTGGAAGTAACCTTGCCGAAGAAAAGCCGCCTAAGGATGCTGTCCATGCAATGTACCAGGCAGGTCTATCCCTGTGGGAGCAACTCTATCCCGCGGCAATCCAGAAAATCGACTTCGATATCCGCGGAATCGGTGAGCTGAAGACCTACACGCATCGTTTCGCGAGATTCGAGGATCTGATCTATAACGCCGACGATAGGTATCGAGATCACATCCTCCACAGCCTTTGGGTCTATTGCCTGGGTGAACGGTTCGCGGAAAAGTTTACGGCGCTTCGCTTTGACCCCCTTTACATCCCTTTCTTCTGCGCTGAGACTCGAAAGGGCGCAAAGGGGCGAGTCGATGGCGTGCCGGAGATGCAGACTATAACGGAAAGCCTATTCAAGAATTCCAAAATCGACGCAACCACCGTGTCCAGGCCGCACTCTTGGTACGACGGGCTTGAGAACCTATACGACAAGCGCGATGCTGTTTGGGCTGCCGCGGCACTGCTGCACGACATAGGCTATCCGCTCGCCAGGGTGATGAGAATCGAGGACGAGATAAGGAAGACCCTTCAATCGTACGGCCCCTTTTATCCGTCCGAACTCGCAGTTCACTGGTCACCGATTCAGGTCCAAAGTGTCTCTCGGTTTGTCGATTTCTCCAGTGAGAACTTGGCTTATGATGGTTCTTGTGCTGACCTGCTTGGAGGGCGTCTTCATGGTCAAGCGCGAATCGAAAGCGAGCCGTTCTTAACAAGCTTGGTCTCCAAGTCCATCGAGGACCGCGACCACGGTGTGCTCGGGGCCTACCTGTTGTACCGTCTTACTCGATCCTTCAAGCGGCTGTACGAATCGCGAGTGCTTGAGGACGCGGATCACTGGTGGTTCACGATGTCCCTCGCGAAAGGCGCAATTTTGAGAGCGATAACTGGCCATACAATTCCCGTTTACCGGTACGACTTCTTCCCCCAATTCGGCGCCTATCTATTCCTGATGGACGAACTTGAAGATGGGCTAAGGTTCTACAAGGTCCCCGGCGAAAAGCGGTACCTCGTTAGCGCATTTTCTACATTCTTTGGCGTGGCGAAGGGAACGTTTGACGAAAGAAAGGGAGTTCTTGTGATGGGAATCCGGGTCGTTGACAACTCGAGCACTACCACGGGCGCAAAAGGGCTCAAAGAGATTGCAATAAAATCATTCGCACATCGTTTCTCGAGGTTCTTTCACTTGTTCAACTCGGAGCGCGTGTCCCAGCAAACTCCCGTGGTCGTCCACTTTGAATATTGGCAGGGCGAGTCGAAGTTTGTGGGGGAGGCAAAGTTCTTGTCGCCGACGGTAAAGATCTTCCTAGAGGACTGCAGCCCGTCGCCCGAGAACTGGTCCGCACCGGAGCACATAGAGAAACTCTTCGAGAGGGAAGGGTTGGACCTCGCGCAACCGTGGGCGCCCACCAAAGAACCTTCGGTGGATTTGAATACTCAATAAGTTGCGCGAATCGGGGCCTTCTCTGCGACGACTAGTCCTCGCTCACCTGGAACTCGTTCCCGTCGGGGTCCGCGAACCAGAAGATCGTGCCCCACTCTTCCTTCTTGACCGGCCGTGCGATCTTGACGCCGTTCTTGCGGAGCCGTGCCTCCTCCTTCTTGGCGTCCTTCGTGGAGAAGAGGTACCCGGTGTTCCCTTTCTCCGGGCGGGAATCCGGGCAGAGGTGGAGGCGGACGTTCGAGCCCCGCGGCCCGACCGTGACCCAATGCGGCCAGGACGTCACGACCCGGAAGCCGATCTTGTCCTTCCAGAACTTCGTCGCCTTCTTCTCATTCCGCACGACGACCGCGACCGTCTCGAACTTGAGCATGCAGACGCGAATCGAGATGGGAGGCATAAGCCTGCGGTGTAATCCTTCGGGGAACCGAGGAGTCAATCTGAACGAATCGTAGCTCGCGCGTCCCACCAGCGTCTTTAACCATCTTTGGTCTATTCACAGCGCCGCATCAACCACATGTGGTCTATCTGGGTCGGGTACGGCAGGCATCCTTAAGAGGGAGGACCCCGTCCGAACGGACGAAGGAATTTTGAATGCCAAGCGAACTATTTGGAACAAGCGTCATCTTTGTCAAAGTGGCGCCAGGATATGTAGAGAAAACGTTGACGACCCTCCGGGCCAAGCCCCACGTGGCGAAGGCCGAGGCCGTCTTTGGGCGTCACGACATCGCCATCGCGGGCGGCTTCCGTAACACGGACGAGCTGCGCCAGTTCGCGTCCGAGGTCCAACAGATGGAACACGTCTGGGCGTTCCGGAGCTATCCGGCACTCCAAGACTGGACGTCGAGCAAGAAAGATGGTCACGCCAGCAACGCGTACCTCCTCATCCGGTCGACCGACACGCAGAAGACCATGAGCGCGTTGAAGAACGTCCCCGAGATCCAGGAGATCATCGGCACGACCGGAGATTCGGACATCGTGGCCCGCATCAGCGCGGACCCCCGCGAGAACCTCCTCGAGTCCGTCGTGACGAAGGTCCAGAGCATGCCCAGCGTGCTCTCGACCGAGACGCTCCCGGCGTTCTCGAAGTATTGAATCAACGATGCATGGACGGGCCGCAGAACCGGTTCGTCCCCTTTTACGCTGTCTCGGTCATCGTCGTTTTCGACTAGGTCTTCTCGGATGGCGGTACGACTTCCAGTGGATTCGCCCAGGCAACCATATGTATCGCGACCGCATCCAGAAAGAAGATGAGCAAGAAGGCGAAAGGTTCGAGCAAGCCGAAGTCGCGGAAGACGCTCGACCCGCGCGTCCAGGACCTCCGGAAGAAGATCCTCCATCTCGATCCGTACTCCGGATGGTTCCCGGCCGGCGCGACGAAGCGGATCATGAGCATCGTCGATGCGGAGCTGGAGCCGATCGGAGAGCTCGAGACGGGCAGCGATGGGTTCGTTCAGCTCGCGGTCCTTGTCGGCCGGCGTTTCGTCCGGATTTCGTACTACCCCGGCCAGCCGTACGCGACCCTGACGTGGATTACGCTGGAAAAGTAGTCCGCCACGATCACGCGATCGCGACTCAGTCGCTCTTTACTTCGTCGGGCGGCCCAGGGGTGCACTGAGTTTCACTTCTGCGGTCCAAGATTTGTCGGACTCCCGCAGTTTGCACAGAAGCGATACGATTCTTGAAGTCGGCTCCTACAGCGAGGACACACACCGGGTTGCGCAGCTACTGAGTCCGTTGAAACGGCATACCCCGGCGGGGCTGCGGGAAGGAGCGACGGTCGCTTTGCACTGCGACGCCGCACGAAGTAAACAATGAGCAGGAGACCGGCGACGGTCGACACGGCGACAGCAAGAGGGACTAGGAAGCCCGGAATCGGCAGGGGCGCGGTGATCACGAACCCATCGACCATCTGTTCAACGGTGGCGTTGTACAGGGGGTAGAAGTCGATTCGTACGGACAGGATCAGGAGCCAGGCCCGATGGTGCGCTTCGCTGACGACGATCTCTACTTTCTGCTCGACGGCGCTGTTCCAATGCTGGACCGCGAACCCGACGGCGGCGTGGCCCGAGACGGTCCGGTACGCAGGCGCCTCGGTGACGATGAGGCTCGGATCATCGCTGCGCAATT
>Ga0209237_1000139_pt1 | contig 36319 bp, 40 predicted proteins | sample GraSoi013_1_40cm_2_FD_185820 | JGI IMG/M metagenome (GOLD analysis project Ga0209237, IMG submission 185820) | Grasslands soil microbial communities from the Angelo Coastal Reserve, California, USA - Sample 10_02_2013_1_40cm (SPAdes) (version 2) | ecosystem: Environmental > Terrestrial > Soil >...
CGATGTCTCCAACGTCGCTTGGACGAAGTACTAAATAGACGCTTCCTCTCCGGAAGGTGTACTTGTTCGGCTAGCGCGCCGGTAGGCTCGTTCGTCGTGCGGCGCGGCGCTCCAGGAACACGACGATGATCACGATGACGCCGCCCAGGACCATCAGGCCGCCGAGCAGCTCTCCTTCCAAGCCGATCGGCTGGAGCACGATCTGGATCATCGCCGAGCCGAACACCAGGATGTAGCTGAAACCGAGCAGCCGGACTCGTGGCGCCACGTTCTCCTCGTCGTCGCGCCAGGGACGTCTGCCGATAATCAGCAGGTAGGCGCCCATGATCAGCGCCAGCGCCGCGAGGGCCAGCGAGGCCAGCTGAACCACGGCTGTCACTTCTGCCGGCATTGCGCCACGGATAGTAATAGGGCGGCCCCCCGCCCGCGATCACATCCTTCGGCTTCATACACTGTTGGCCCATGCCTCGCTCCGAGCCGATCAAGGCCGTCCGCGGCGTTCGCGACATCCTTCCGCGCGATCGTCCGTTGTGGCGCGCCGCCGAGCGGGCGGCGGCGGAGGTCGCGACAAGGTTTGGTTATCAGGAGATCGTGACCCCGATCATCGAACACGTCGAGCTCATCGAGCGGGTGGGTGAAGACACGGACGCGATCGCCAAGGAGCTCTACCGTTTCGAGGACCGCGGCGGGCGGAAGCTTGCCCTGCGTCCCGAGGCAACCGCCGGCATCGTCCGGGCATATTTCGAGGGCGGCCTCAACCAGGGTCCGCAGCCGGTTCGGCTGTATCTCTTCGGGCCGATGTTCCGCTACGACCGCCCACAGAAAGGCAGGTACCGCCAGTTCTTCCAGTTCGACATCGAGGCCATCGGTTCCTCGAGCGCGGCGCTCGACGCCGAGGTGATCGAGGTCGCGGCGGGCTGGCTGCGCGCGTCGGGGATCAGCGAGCTGAGGCTCGAGCTCAACTCGATCGGCGATCACGTCTGCCGGCCTTCCTACCTGGATCGTCTGCGCGAGTACTACCGCCCTCTCAAGACTCAGCTCCATGGTGACTGCCAGCGCCGGCTCGAAACCAACCCGCTGCGACTTCTCGATTGCAAGGTGCCGCAGGACCAGCCGTTCAAAGCCGGAGCGCCGAGGATCACCGACCACCTGTGCGAGCCTTGCGCGCAAGCATGGAGCCGGGTGCGGCGCTTGCTGGACGCGGTCGGCACCGAGTACGTCCACAATCCTTATCTAGTGCGCGGGCTGGACTACTACACGCGCACTGTCTTCGAGTTCTATCCGGCTGGCGCGAGCGGTCAGCAGGATGCGCTGGCTTCAGGCGGCCGCTATGACGGGCTGGCCGAGGCCGAGGGCTGGCCCTCAACCCCAGGGGTGGGCTTCGCCGGCGGATTCGACCGCGTGGTCGAGGTGATGACCGCGAATGGGGTGGAGGTGATCGCCGCTCCGGCGGCCGAGGTCGTGGTGCTCGCGGATGCGGGCCTCGAGGTCGAGGCCGCCGAGGTCGCGCGAATCTGCCGTCGGGCGCGTTCCGTAGCGGTCGACTACGAAGCCAGGAGCCTGGCGGCCAAGATGCGGTCGGCGGGCAGGCTTGGCGCCCGTTGGGTGGTCCTGCTCACCGCCGACGAAGCACCGCGCCGGGTCGCCCGGCTGCGCGACATGGCGAGTGGCGACCAGGCCGAGGTCGCATGGGACGCGCTTCCAGAGCTGCTGAGCAAGTGAGCAGGTGAGCGGGTTCACAGCTCCACACTGCGGCTCGCTGCGCGCTGCCGACGTGGGCCGCGAGGTCGAGCTGTACGGCTGGGTGGCCCGCCGCCGCGACCACGGCGGCCTGATCTTCATCGATCTCCGAGACCGGTGGGGCGCCGTGCAGGTCGTGTTCAACCCGGCGCAGGCGCACGAGGCTCACGCGACGGCATCGGAGCTGCGTTCCGAGTATGTGGTCCGGGTGAGGGGCATGATCGGCCGGAGACCGCAGGGCTCAGAGAATCCACGCATGGCGACCGGCGAGATCGAGGTCACCGCCTCCGAGCTCGAAGTCATCTCCGTAGCCAAGACGCCGCCCTTCCAGATCGAGGACGAGGTGGATGCCGACGAGGCGACTCGGCTCAAGTATCGATACCTGGACCTTCGGCGCCCGCGCATGCAGCGGATGCTGGAGATGCGTCATCGAGTCGTCAACGCGATGCATCGCTACATGGATGCGAACGAGTTCGTCGAGGTCGAGACGCCGATGCTGCTCAAGGGCACCCCGGAAGGCTCGCGAGATTTCATCGTTCCGTCGCGATTGCATCCGGGCAACTTCTTCGCGCTTCCTCAATCGCCGCAGCAGCTGAAGCAGCTGCTGATGGTTGCGGGCGTGGGTCGTTACTACCAGATCGCCCGCTGCTTGCGTGATGAGGATCTTCGCGCGGATCGCGTGGTGGAGATCACGCAGCTTGACGTCGAAATGTCGTTCTGTACCGAGGAGGACGTGTTCGCCTTGATCGAGGGACTGTGGGTGCAGGTGTGGAACGAGGTGCTGGGAACGCAGATCACCACGCCGCTGCCGCGCCTGGACGTCCAGCAGTCGTTGCTGCGCTACGGGACGGACAAGCCCGACCTCCGCTACGAGCTGGACATCGCCGATGTCAGCGATGCCTTGCGCGAGACCAACGCGACGATCTTTCGCGCGGCGCTTGCCGAAGGCGGAGTCGTGCGCTGTTTGGCCGTCCCAGGTGGACGCGACATGTCGCGCCGCGAGCTGGACGAGCTGGCCTTGATCGCCAAGGGTGCCGGGGCCAAGGGCCTTGCCTGGCTGCCAGGTCCTCTGGACAAGCACATGGCGGAAGGTGAGCTGGCGGCGATCCGATCCGCTGCGCGGGCGGGCGAAGACGACCTCGTTCTTCTCGTGGCCGACCGCCGGCGAAAGGCAGAGACGGTGATGGGCCTGCTCCGGCGCGAGGTTGCGAGGCGCCGCAAGCTCATTCGCGAAGGGGAGTGGAAGTTCACCTGGATCTATCCCATGTATCTCTTCGAAGAGGATGACCAGGGCAAGCTCACCTACGGTCACCACCCATTCACGTCGCCGTGGCCCCAGGACATGCACTTGATCGATACACAGCCTTACGCGGTGCGCGCTCGCGCCTACGACTGCGTCGTCAACGGCCTGGAGATCGCGGGTGGCAGCATCCGCATCCACGATCGCGCCCTCCAAGAGCGAGTCTTCGAGATCTTGGGCATGAGCCGCGAGCGGATCCACGAGCAGTTCGGGCACCTGCTCGACGCATTCGAGTACGGAGTGCCGCCGCACGGCGGCATCGCGTCGGGCATCGACCGCCTGATGATGGCGATGACGGGGACCGACAACATCCGCGACGTCGTCCCGTTCCCCAAGACCCAGAGCCACCAGGACCTCATGCTCGGCGCCCCGAGCCCGGCCGATCCGGAGCTGCTGAAAGAGCTGCACATTCAGGTCGTCCCGCCTGACAAACCAGCCCGGTAACATGGGCTTGCTTCCAAAGGGGCGCAGCTGACGTGCGCGTTGCCCAACAGACGATCGTTAGGGACCCCGGAGTCCGGATAGCCGACCAAATGCCCGCTAGAGGACCCCACGAAATCTTCGATTTCGCGGGGACCCCCCTAAGACGGGACTTGGAAAGCCAAGGCAGGGGACCCACCTGAGCTCGCTCAGGACAACCCACCGCTGCGTCCCGGAGGGAGCCTTTTGCAGTCGCTGCTGAGAGTCGTGCCGCCAGGCCTGGTGGTGGCCGTGCTCGCGGTGTTCATCCTGTCGCAGCTCTTCTACGCGTTCCTGCGCTACCGCCGCCGGGCCTATCTCCCAATCCTCGTGATGACCGCGACCGGCTTCGGTCTTGGCCAGCTCTGGGACTACCTTGGGCTCCCCTCACTTCGCATGGGACAGGCCAACATCGTGCCCGCGATCTTGTTCGCGCTCCTGCTGCAGCCGCTCGCGCGTTTCGTGCCCCGTTTGCAGCGCCAGCCCAAGGAACCGGCCGCCCCAGCCGCCGGCGGGCAGCCGCGCACTTAAGATTGCGGTTTACAGGCTGCGCTATGGGGGTATTCCACCAGTGACATCACAGAGCTTCATGTGGTTGGCGTTTGGGATCGCCGCCCTCGTGGTGGCGCTGGCCCTGGCCGCAGTGCTGCTGCGAGTGCGCCGAACGCTAGGGGCTGTTGAAGAATTGCTGGAGACCACCAACGAAGAGATGAAGGAGACGCTGCCCGAGGTGCGCCAGACGATTGGCAATGTCAATGACATCACCTCGGGTGTGAACATCGGGCTCCGGACGGCAGGGAGCGGCGCGGCGGCCGTCGGCCGCGGCGTCAAGGCTGCCGTGTACGGCGTGAGGGTGGCGGGCAGGAGCTTATTTCGCCAGGTATTAGGAGGTTAGCTGTGGCCGAGGAAACAAACGGCAGCGGTGGTGGTGGCGGATTCGGCTGGTTCATCCTGGGTGGCCTGATCGGCCTCGTGGCCGGCGCATACATCGCATCGGGCCCAGGACGCGGACAGGTCGACAACCTGAGAAACAAGACGATCGAGCTCTCCGGCAGCGAACCGGTTCAGAAGGCAAGGGAAGCGGCGCAGAAGGCGCGCCAGATGGTGACCGATCCCGACCACCCGGTGGGCAAGGCCATCCAGGATGGTGTCGCAGCCGCGAAGCGGAAGCGCGAGGAGCTCGAGGCGGCTGCCGCGCGGAAGCTGCAGCCGATCAACGGCGAGGAAGCCAAGTAGCGGAATGGCGAAGCGCGATCTCGCGGAGCTGAAGATCCCGGCGTCGGCGGCCTTCATACCCGTCGCGAAGCGGGTGGCCTCGACGCTGGGTGGCCAGCTCGGGCTCAGCCTCGTCGATCTCGACGAGCTGTCCATCGCGCTCACGCAGGCATGTGACAGCGCCATCGCGGCCGCGAACAACCTGGACGGCCCCGCCGACCTGAAGCTGAACTACTTCGCGACCGATCGAGCACTGGTCGTCGACGTGGACCTCGTTCCCAACGAAGCGCACCTCAAGGTGGGCCCGGCGGTGCCGGTCGTGGAGGTCGACGCGGAGCTCCAGCGGCTCGCATACGAAATGATTCGCTGCTTCGTGGACGACTTCCGGCCGGAGGTCGAGCCGCGAACGGGACACGTTCGATTCCGCATGGTCAAGTACCTGGCTTCCTAACCGCGCCAAACTAAACGTATTGGCTGCCAAGCCGCGGCTGTCCCGTGAGGAGCTGCGGGCCCTCCACCGTCGCTACAAGGAGACAACGGACCCCGCAGAACGCGATCGCATTCGCGCGCAGCTTGTTGACGCCTATCGAGACTTCGTCTACTTCCTGGCGCGAAAGTTTCAAAACCGAGGCGAGCCGCTGGACGACATCGTGCAGGTCGGCTACCTCGGCCTCATCAAGGCTATCGATCGCTTCGATCCCGACCTTGGCTACGAGTTCACGACCTTCGCGACCCTGACCGTTGCGGGCGAGATCAAGCGCCACTTCCGCGACAAGGGGACCGCGATCAGGTTTCCACGCCGCCTGCAGGAGCTCCATCAATCCGTGGTGCGCGTCAACGAGCAGATGAAAAACGAGCTCGGACGCGAACCGACGGTTGCCGAGCTGGCCGAGCGGCTTGGGGTGACGCCGGACGACGTGACGGAGGCGATGGAAATCGGGCCGGCCTACGTGCCGCTGTCTCTCGACCAGCCGATCGGCTCGAGCGATGGCCAGGACGCGCGCGCGGTTGCGGACCAGATCGGCAGCGAGGACCCTGAGCTCGACCGCGTCGAAATGCGCGACTTGCTGAACCGCGCGATGGAGCACCTGACGCCGCGCGAGCGCGCGATCATGGCCATGCGATTCTATGAGCAGATGTCACAGTCAGAGATCGCGCGACGGCTGGGCATCAGCCAGATGCACGTCTCGCGACTGCAGCGGGCGGCTCTGGAGCAGTTGCGAAAGTACGTCCCGCAAGAAACCGCCTGAACAAATGGCCTAGACGTGCCACTTGTCGAGTCGCGCATGCCGGCCGACCCGCTGGTGCTGTTCCGGCGCTGGTACCGCGAGGCGGAACACAAGGGTTTGCTCCAGCCGGACGCGATCGCGCTGGCGACGGCTGACGCGCGAGGAGCGCCTTCCGTACGCATGGTGCTTTTCAAGGGACTGGACGGTAGGTTCATCTTCTTCACCAACTACGACAGCCGCAAGGGCCGCGACCTCGCCGCAAACAATCGCGCTGCGCTCGTCTTCTACTGGCCGGCCACACGGCACCAGGTAAGAGTTTCGGGTCGGGTGGCGAAGTTGCCACGCGCGGCGTCGACCGCCTACTTTCGTTCGCGGCCGCGCGGCGCCCAGCTTTCGGCGCTGGCTTCGCGGCAGAGCCGCGTGGTCGGCTCGCGTGCCGAGCTGGAGAGGGCGGTGGCAGAGCTCGATAAGCGCTACCCCGAAACGGTGCCCCTGCCGCCGGATTGGGGTGGCTATGCGCTGCGGCCGGAATGGATCGAGTTCTGGGAGAACCGCCCCGATCGCCTGCACGACCGCATTCGGTACGTTCGCCGGCGTCAGCGCGGTTGGCGGCTCGAGCGTCTCGCCCCCTAGATGAGTGCAGTGCGCCGGATGCCACTCGCCGGTGGGATCGTCCTAGGCGGCCGGGCGCGGCGGCAAAGCCGCGGCGCTGAAGCCGGCGTCGTCTCCTGCGCGCGCTCAGTCACGCATCTACGCGATGCGCTCCCTCGCGTGCTCGTCGTCTCCTTGGCTCCGGCCGCCGATGGCGCCCACCGGCTGCGTGGCCCCGTCGCCCTACACTTGATCAGCCCCGTATGACCGGGAACGAGATCCGCACACGTTTTCTAGAGCATTTCGCGAGTCGGGAGCATCTGGTCCTTCCCAGCGCGCCGCTGGTGCCGCAAGGGGACCCGAGCACGCTCTTCATCTCGGCCGGAATGCAGCCGCTCAAGCCCTACTACCTGGGTTTGAGCCAGCCGCCCGCGCCCAGGCTCGCGAGCTGTCAGAAGTGCCTGCGCACAGGCGACATCGACGAGGTGGGCAAGACCGACCGTCACCACACCTTCTTCGAGATGCTCGGCAACTTCGCTCCGACCGGCGACTACTTCAAAGAAACAGCGATCCCGCTGGCATGGGAGCTTGTGACGCAGCGATTCAGCATGCCCGTTGACAGGCTGCGCGTCACCATCCACCCGAGCGACGACCAGGCTCACGAAATCTGGATGCGGGAGCCGGGGATGAGCGCGAAGCACATCACCCGGCTGGAGGACAACTGGTGGGGACTCGGCGAGGGGCCGTGCGGTCCAGACTCCGAGATCTGGTGGGATCGTGGCCGCGATGCAGGCTGCGGTCAGGAGGACTGTGTCCCCGACCACTGCGACCGCTTCACCGAGTTCTGGAACCTGGTTTTCCCGCAGTACGACCAGCGCGGTCCGATCGCGGGCACCTCGGGAGAGGCAGTGCGGCGGGGTTTGGAGGACGGCAGCCTCGTCCCGCTGAAACGACCTGCGATCGACACGGGCATGGGTCTCGAGCGCATCAGCTACATCCTGCAGGGCAAGACCAACGTTTTCGAGACCGACCTGTTCGAGCCGGTCATCAATCGGATTCGCGGCCTGTCAGGCAAGCAGTCGGAGTTCTCGGAACGAATCGTGGCCGACCATGTTCGCGCGGCATGCTTCGTGATGCTGGACGGCGTCACGCCAAGCAATGAAGGACGCGGGTACGTCTTGCGCCGGTTGATTCGCCGAGCGACTCTTCACGCGGAGCGCCTGGCGATGCGCTCGGACGTTGGCCAGCTCGTCGACGATGTCGTCACGGTGATGAGCGTCCCCTATCCCGAGCTGATCGGGCAGAAGGATCGGATCCAGGCCGGGATCAACCAGGAAGCGGCTCGATTCCAGCGCACGCTCAACGCGGGCATGGAGCGATTCGAGCGCATCGTCGCCAGGCACCCGAAGGTCATCTCAGGCGCCGACGCATTTCTCCTGCACGACACGTTCGGGTTCCCCATCGACCTCACGCGCGAGCTGGCGGCAGAGCGCGGCCTCCAGGTCGACGAGGAAGGCTTCAGAGCCGCGATGGCGGCGCAGAAGCAGCGGTCGCGCCGCGAAGTGCCGAAAGGCTGGCTCACAGTGAAGGAGTTTCCGAAATCGGAGTTCACCGGTTACGGGGAGCTCGCGACGCAAACGTCGATCCTGGCCATCCGCAAGGACGGGCAACCCGCCGATCGGGCAGCCGAGGGAGAGGAGGTCGAGGTTTTCCTCGAGCGCACTCCTTTCTATGCGGAGTCCGGCGGGCAGATTGGCGACACCGGCACGATCTCGACCGAGAGCGGCCGCATGCGCGTCGAGGATACGCAGAAGCCCGCGGACGACGTCATCGCCCATCTTGGATCCGTGGTCACGGGTGAGCTGCGCGTCGGCGAGCCGGCGACGGCAGCGGTCGACGCCGGGCGCCGGAGGCAGATCGCGCGGCACCACTCCGCGACCCACCTGCTGCACAAAGCGCTGCGCGAGACCCTGGGCGATCACGTCCAGCAGAAGGGCTCATGGGTCGGACCTGATCACACCACGTTCGACATCCCGCTGAACCGGGCAGTCACCGACGATGAGCTCAAGCGCATCAACCGGCGAATGGAGGACAAGATTCGCGAGGCGTTGCCCTTCCACGAGAGCCATAAGCCTTACAAGGAGGCGGTGGCGGAGGGCGCCATGCACCTGTTCGACGAGAAGTACGGGGATGTCGTGCGTGTGGTCTGCTTTGGCGACTGGACATGCGAGCTGTGCGGTGGCACGCACGTGGCGAACACCGCCGACATCGGGCCGGCCGTGATCGTGTCGGAGTCGAGCATCGGCTCCGGCCTGCGCCGCATCGACATGGTGGTCGGTGAGGCCGCCGACGGGCTCATCTGGCGCGAGCGCAAGCTGCTCGCGGAGCTGGCGCGATCATTCAACGCCGCCCCGGACCAGCTGCCGGAACGGCTCGAATCGCTCCGCAGCCAGCTCAAAGAGGCCGAGCGCCGGCTCAAGACGCTGGCAGAGCAGCTGCGCACGGCCAGGGTGAAGGGCCAGGGCGGCAACGGGCTGGCGGTCAAGAGCGGCAAAGTGCCGTTCGTGACGGAGACCGTCGAAGCCTCCAGCGAGGAGGAGCTGGCGGCCTACGCCGACCGCTATCTCGAGATGGTGAAGTCCGGCGTCGTAACCGTTGTGGCCGGTGACAAGTTTGTGATCAAGGTGTCGAAGGACCTGACGCCTGAATACGACGCTGCCCGCCTGGCGGCCCTTCTGGGCAAAGGCGGGGGCCGGCCGCAGCTGGCGCGCGGGACGCTGACGATGCCCGCCGCCGAGGCGTTCCAGCGCCTCGAAGAGGCGTTGGGAGCCGGCGCCAAGTGACCAAGTTCAAGTTCCTACGCAAGCGGAGCGACTACTACCGCCACTTCACCGTGCTCGACATCGGCACCGACCTCATCAAGGTGCTGGTGGTGCGACGGGACGGCCTGGACGGCGAGGTCCTTGGAGTCGGGCGCGAGCCACAGGCGCCGGCCGCCATGTCCGGGGGCGCGATCGCCGACCTGGAGTCCGTGATCCAGTCCTGCAACCGGGCCCTGGAAGCGGCGGAGGACATGGCGAAGACGGTCCCCGGCCAGGTCGTCGTCGGGATCGCCGGCGAGCTGATCAAGGGTTTCTCCTCCACGATCGCCTACCCGCGCGAGGACTCCAAAGGCCGCGTGAAGTCGGGCGAGGTGTCGGCGATGCTCCAGATGGTGCAGCGCCGCGCGTTGCGCGAGGCCCAACACCTGCTGGAGCTGGAGCGAAGCTACGGCCAGCTCGAGGCGCGGCTGGTCCACTCGGCCATCACCAACATCAGGGTTGACGGCTACCCGGTCACCAACCCGGTCGGCTTTACCGGCAAGAATCTCGAGATCACCGTCTTCAACACATTCGCGCCGATGACGCACATCGACGCCATCGACTCCGTGGTGCGCGAGCTCGACCTCGAGCTGGCTGCCGCCGTCGCGCAGCCGTATGCGCTCGCTCGAGCGTGCGCGAGCGAAGAGACATGGGCCGAGGGCGGCATCTTCGTCGACGTCGGCGGCGGCACCACCGACGTCGCGCTGGTACGCGACGGCGGTGTTGAGGGCACGCGCATGTTCAACCTCGGCGGCCGCGCCTTCACACGCCGGCTGGCGCTTGCTTTCGGCCTCAGCTACGAGGAGGCCGAAGCCCGCAAGCTCCGTCACTCCGAAGGGCTTCTGTCCGCCGAGCAGCACCGGCAGGTCTCGGAGCTTCTAAGCGCGGATGCCGAGGTCCTGCTGCAGGGGCTGGCGCTGAGCGTCAAGGAGCTGTCACGCGGCGAGAGGCTGCCGACGAACATCTATCTATGTGGGGGAGGCAGCCTGCTGCCCGAGCTCACCCTGGAGATGGTCAAGAACCATTGGGCGACCGGCCTACCATTCCCGCGCGAGCCGCGCATCCGGCACCTGGTGCCGCCTGACGTCCGCAACCTCACCGATTCGACCGGTCAGCTTTCGAGCCCACAGGACATCGCTCCGATGGGTCTCGCCAATCATGCCTTGAGAACTGAAGCCGAGGACCGCGCCCGGATGAATACCGTCATGCGCCGGGTCCTAAGCGGTATAAAGGTATGAGTTCCGCCTCTCCAGGAGACATGTAAACGCTATGGCAACCAACCCCATCTACGTCGAGACAGAGGAGGAGATCCCCGAGGTCGTCGAGCGGCTTCGCCGTTATCGCGGCGACGACACCATGCTCGTGCTGCCGATGCGTTCCCGCATCGGGCAGAGCCGCTTCAACTTCCAGCTCCTGCGCAACTACGCCGCGCGGATGGGCAAGCGCGTCACGGTCGTATGCGACGACCCGGCGGTGCAAAAGATGGCATCCGAGAGCGGATTCCCGGTGTACGGAGCCGTGGGGCCGCTGGGCGAGGGCATCGCTTCAGAGCCCGAGGAGGCACCGCCGCCGCGACGCTGGTGGCAGCGCCGGATGGTGGCGCCGGTGACCCACGTCGGTGTCGCGGCGCCGACGAAGCTGCTGACCAAGAGCGCAACCGAGATCAAGCCCGGTCGCTTCCTGCTCTACACGGCCGCGGCGCTCGTGCTGCTGGTCGGACTGGGCGCGGCGGCCATCCTCGTGCCCTCCGCATCAGTGACGCTCATCGCGCAGGCACAGCCCTTCTCAGAGCGGGACGTGGAGATCCAGGCGCAGCCGGGCAAGGCGCCGATTCGGGTGCGGGCAAGCGTCATCTCGCAGTCGGACTCGCAGGGCTTCAAGACCACCGGAGTCAAGCAGGTGCAGCTGGCCCCGGCAACGGGAACCGTCACATACTCGAACGCGTTCTCCCCACCGAGCTGCCCGGGACCGAACTGTGGATCCCCTGGGCTCGTGATGCGTGTGGGCCAGCGTCTGCAGAACTCCAACGGCCTTCTCTTTGCGCAGACGACGAACATCGCTCCTTACGGAGGAGTCCTTGTACCTTGGAAGCAAACTGCCCAGGCGAATGTGCAGGCCGTCCTTCCCGGCTCGACTGGAAACGTCGGCTCGAACACGATCACCACGATCATCGATAGCGTTTACGACCCGACCAAGGTGACTGTGACCAACCCGCAGGCGACTGGCGGCGGCTCGGACCCATCGTCCACGCCTCAGATGACGGTGACCGATTTCGACGCGGCCCGGGCCCAGATGGAGCAGCAGTTCCATCAAGCGATCGCGCAGAAGCTCCAGGCCGCGACGCAGAACGGCGAGAAGCTGAGCGAGGCCATAGTCTTCGACGCGCCGCAGTTCAACACCGACCATCAGCCCGGTGACACGGCGCCGAGCTTCACCGGGACGATGACAGTCGTCGGTGAAGGCGACTACTACTTCGACTCAGACGTCACAAAGGCGTTTCAGGCTTACCTGTCGCAGCGCGTGCCGAACGACCAGGAGCTGCTCACGGAGAGCGGCACGCAGGTGACCTACCGATTGCTGAGCGCCAACAAGGGTGGAAACCTGACCTTCGTCGGCAGCGCCACGGCTTTCATAGCCCAGAAGCTCGACGAGTCCAAGATCCGGGCGCAGATCGTGGGCCGGCCGGTGACGAGCGCCAAGATCTACCTGCAGACGCTGGGGGTGAAGTCTGTCGTCATCAAGGAATCGCCGATGACACTGCCGCTCATGCCTGTGCTGTCGAAGCGAATCGCGATTCACTACGTGGTCGAGTCGGGTGCGGTGCCGACGACGACCACGCCAACCGCCACTCCGTCGCCGGGACCGTCTCCGACCCCAAAGCCTTAGTCGTTAGAGTGCGGATACTGGCGGTCGATCCGGGCTCGAAGCGTGTTGGCGTCGCGCTCAGCGACCCCACCGAGACCATCGCCCAGGCGCTCGCGACCGTGCCTGCCGAGCCTGAGGACACCCTCCCGAGGCGGCTGGCTGAGATCGCGATCAGTCACGATGCGCAACGCATCATCGTCGGGCTACCCCTTCGCCTCGATGGCACGCACGGTCCGGAGGCAGCCACCGCGAGGCGGCTCGCCGATGCGATCCGGCGCGAATCACATCTGCCGGTGGAGCTCGTCGACGAGCGACTGACGACGGCCGCCGCCCAGCGCGCACTCATCGCGGGCGGCGTCAAGCGCGACCAGCGGCGCCGGGGTGTCGATCGGGTCGCGGCTACGATGTTGTTACAAGGCCATCTCGACAATCGGCGGAGACACAAGCCTGGCTGAAGACGAAGAACACCCAAAGCACATCACCCTGATCGACGAGGCGGGCCGCGAGCGGCAGTTTCGGCTCCACGATGCGTTCGACCACAAAGGCGGCGTGTACTACCTCGTCGAGAACGTCGACGACCCATCGCAGGTCTTGCTGCTGCGCGAGGCGGGCAGCGAACTCGAGACGGTCGACGGCGAGGAGTTTCAGCGCGTCATCGCCGCCCTCGAAGAGGATGACGTCGAGTGAGGCGGCTTGCAGCCCTGCTGGTGGTCATCGCGATCCTTGGCTTCGGGACGACGCGCGGGCTCGACTGGTGGAACTACAACGTGTATACGCCGGTTTCGACCACCAGCCAGCAGGTTGTCTTTCACATCGACAGGGGTGAGCTGGCCACCCAGATCAGCGAAGACCTCTACCTGCAGAAACTCATCCGCGACCGGAACGCCTTTGACCTCTATGTCAGGCTCAACAACGCCGCGGCGAAGTTCGAAGCCGGCACCTTTCTGCTCAACCGAAACATGAACCTGGCGCAGATCGTCGAAGCCCTACAGCATGGCCGGCCGGACCAGGTTGTCGTCACGATCCCGGAAGGATTCCCGCTCAAGTTCCAGGCCGCGTACGTGGAGAAGTCCGGCGTGGGCACCGCGGCCGACTACCTCAGCGCCGCGAGAGATCCGGCAGTTGCCGCGACATACGACTTCTTGGCGTCGCGGCCTTCCGATGCCGAACCACCCTTGGAGGGCTACCTGTTCCCGGATACCTACCTGATCGACCGCTCGGCAGGCGTCAAGGAGCTCGTCAAGGCTCAGCTCGTGCAGTTCGGAACCGTGTTCTCGCCGGCGTTGCGCGACCAGATCAAGCAGCCGGCGGCCGGTCGTCCAGCCGAGTCAGTTGAGGCGATTGTCATTCTCGCGTCGATGGTCGAGCGCGAAGCCAACAATGAATCGGACCGCCGCAACGTCTGCAGCGTGTACTACAACCGGCTGAAGATCGGCATGCCGCTCGGCGTAGACGCCACGCTGTTGTATGGCCTCGGCAGGCTGACGCCCGAGCCGACCTATCCGGAGCTGCAGGCGAACAATCCGTGGAACACACGCCAGCATGCAGGGCTTCCGCCCGGGCCGATAAGCAATCCGGGCAAGGCGGCGCTTCTGGCGTGCATCAATCCGCCCCAGACCCCCTACCTGTACTACTTCACGGACCCGCAAGGAGTCACGCACTTCGAGACCAATCACGACGACTTCTGCCGCGATCTGCAACAGCACGGCATGAGCTGCTGAGGCGTCCTGCGACGGAGGTCCGACGCGTATTCGCGGCATCGACGGCCGGAGCCAAGGAGAGGGTGGCGCAAGGAGGAGCGCACACCTTTGGGGCCCCCGCGCGAAGCGCGGGAGGATGCGCAGCGCCGGGCCCCTCGACGCTGGCTTCAGCGCCGCGGCGTGAGCCGCCGCGCCCGGCCGCCTAGGACGCGAAGATGCGAGGAGCTTCCGGCGCAGGACGCCACGTCTACCTGCTCGGACATAACATTTCCTATTCGGCGAGCCCGGCCATGCAAAACGCCGCCTTCGCCGCCGTGGGTCTGGACTGGGTCTACGAGCTGCTCGACATCCCACCGAGCGAATTGCCAACCGCTGTTCGCAAACTTCGTGCTGAAGACGCCGGCGGCGCCAACGTGACGATCCCGCACAAGCTGACCGTGATGGATCACCTCGACGTCATCGACCCCGAGGCCCTGCGGGCGCGCGCGGTCAACACGATCTCTCGGGAAGGCCATCGCCTCGTCGGGTCGAACACCGACGTGGCCGGCATCCGGTCCGCGGTCGCGGACGTCGGCATAGAGCCACGAGGCGCCGACGTCGTCATCCTCGGCGCCGGTGGGTCGGCGCGCGCCGCCGCGGCCGCGCTCGAAGGCGCACACCTGACGTTCGTGGCCAGGCACCCCGACGAAGCGGACGTGCCCGGGCGCGTCGCGGCATGGAACGACCCGGAGTGGTCCCGCAAGTCGCGCTCGGCCGACCTCCTGTTGAATGCGACGCCGTTGGGCAGGCGGGACGAGATGCCGCTCAGGCCCAACGCCCTCCCACGGGATGGAGCGGTCATCGACCTCGTCTACGTGACCGGCGGTACGCCGCTGGTTCGCAAAGCGCGCTCGCTCGGGCTGCGCACAGCCGATGGATGGGGAATCCTCCTGGCGCAAGGGGCCCGCTCTTTCGAGATTTGGACCGGAAAACCCGCTCCGCTCGAGGCCATGCGGCAAACTCTCCCGAAATGAACCAGGTCGCGGACGTCAACCACGTGCTGGTGGCGATTGTTTGGGCGGTGGTCGGAGCCGGCGGCGGCTGGCTGGTGCGGTGGGGCTCGGTGCGGCTCGCCAAGCTGGAGGAGCTCGAACCGGGCAGCAAGCCCTGGCAGGTGTGGGGACCGCCCATCGCGTCCGCGCTGGTCTTCGCAATCTTCGGCTACGAGCTCGGAGCCTCATGGCTGCTGCTCCTGCACAGTGTTTTCGGCCTCGTTCTGGTGCAGGTGATCTTCTTCGACTTCGAGCACCGGCTGATCCTTGACCGCGTGATCTTTCCATCGATGGCGCTGGCGCTGATTGCCAGCCTCTTCAATCAGCCTTGGTGGGCGGGATTGGCGACGGGCCTTGCGGCGGGCCTTCTATTTCTCCTGCTTGCGGTGGTGGGGGCACTCATTTTCAAAGCGGACGCGCTCGGCTTCGGGGACGTGAAGTTCGCGGCGTTCATGGGCCTGCTCCTGGGTCCGCTGCCGACGATCCAGGCTTTGTTCTACGGCGTGTTCCTCGCCGGCCTGGCCGGGATCGGCATCATCATCTGGCGGCGATCATTGAAAGGCACGATCGCATACGGCCCGTACCTTGCCGTGGGGACTCTGATCGTGCTCTTCCAAATGCATTAGGGTAGGCGCCGCGGTGCCTGCTGAACTCCTCCCCGGCGAGAACCTGATTCTCAAAACCCATCAGCACTGGATCGTGCTCGCGAAATCGCTGGTGATACCGCTGGTGCTGCTCGTGATTGCGGCCATCGTCGACTTCACGGTGCGGTCAGGCACCGGCATCGCCCACTTCCGCACGATCGTGACGCTCGCGGCCATCGCGATCGCGGGACTGTGGCTGATCGTGGTCTGGATTCGCTGGCAGGCGACCGCCTACACGCTGACCGACCAGCGCATCAAGATCGAGGCGGGCGTGTTCGGCCGATCATCAAAGGTGATACCCATCGACCGCATCCAGGACTGCACCACCAAGCAGACGCTCTTCGGCCGCATGGTCGGGTACGGACGGGTGGAGGTCGACGCGGCCGGTGTTCAGGGGGCGGAGGTGCTCGACCACCTGCCCCATCCGGCGGAGTTCCGCGACCAGGTCTTCGTGCAGTCAGAACGGCGTCGTGGGGGCGCCCCGAGCTCAGCCGCGCCGGCGAATCCGAGCGGCGTCTAGCCCTGCGGCGGACACTTATCCCCACGAACTCTGAGGCTTCGCCGTGAGTTCGCGGGGACCCCGTACATTGGCTCTCATCGGCTTCATGGGTTCGGGTAAGACGCTCGTCGGCGCGTTGGTCGCGCAGCGAGCCGGTGCCGTTTTTCACGACCTCGACCTGATGATCGAAGACGTGGCGGGCATGGCCATCTCCGACATCTTTGCGACCCGGAGCGAGGCCGCGTTCAGGGCCATAGAGTCAGAGCTCCTGCCTCAGGCATTGGAGCCGGGTTCGGTCGTCGCCCTTGGTGGAGGTACTCAGGTGGACGACCGCAACTGGCATCTGATCAGAGAGCGGGCGATGACGGTGTATCTGAAAGCGTCTTTCGACACGATCTGGACGCGCATCAGCGGCCTGACCGTGAGACCTCTCGCCGCGGGCAAGGCGCGCGCGAAGCTCGAGGCGCTCTTCGAGCAGCGCCGGCCTCGGTACGAGGAAGCGGATCACGCGGTCGATGCGAACCGCGACCTGGACGCGGTGGCGATGGAGGTGCTGCATCTATGGTCCGCCTGATAGTCGATGCGGCGCGGGGCAGCTACCCCGTGATCATCGGCACCGACGTCCAACGCGAGCTGCGCAACGTCGTCCGCAGGTTGGATCCTTCGTCGGCGGTGATCGTGACCGACTCCAACGTGCGGCCGTGGGCGCACAAGGTCGGGAAGGCGATCAAGCCTTCTGGCGTCAAGCCGTCGATTCATGTCGTGCCTCCGGGCGAGCGCTCGAAATCGATGACGGCGTTGGGCGACGTGCTCGCGTTTTTCGAGAGACAGAAGATCGATCGTGGTGGGCTCGTCATTGCCGTCGGCGGCGGCACGGTGGGGGACCTGGCGGGGTTTGCGGCCTCGATCTGGCTGCGCGGGATTCGCCTTGTCGCCGTACCGACCACGTTGCTGGCGATGGTCGACTCCAGCATCGGCGGCAAGACCGGCGTGAATGGAACGCGCTCGAAGAACGCCATCGGGACGTTCTGGCCGCCATCTGCGGTGGTGGCCGACATGGCCTGCCTCGAAACGCTGCCGCCGGTGCACTTCCGAGATGCTTTCGCCGAGGTTGTAAAGTACGGCGTCGCGATGGACCGCGGCATCTTCGAGCTCCTGCAAGAGGAGAGCTCGCGCCTGCTCGCGGGCGACCGGCGCACGCTCGAGCGCGTGGTTTTCCGGTGCGTCACGGCCAAGGCACTCGTGGTGGCGAGAGACGAGCGGGAGCGAGGTCCGCGAGCAATCCTCAACTACGGCCACACGGCCGGCCATGCCCTCGAAGCTGCGACGGGATTCCGTGTCTCTCACGGTCGAGCGGTCGCGTTCGGAATGCGTGTGGCGGCCAGGATCGCGCTGGCGCTCGACTTGTGCGGACCACGGCTCGTCGAGGCGCAGGACGCGCTGCTGACCGAGTATGGACTGCCCGATCGTGCGCCTTCCGCCGACCCGGCCCGCGTCCTGGCGGCGATAACCCGTGACAAGAAGGCACGCCGCGGACGTGTCGCGTGGGTGATGCCGCGGCGCCTCGGCCACGCGGAGCCCGGGCACTCCGTGCCATCCGCGGTCGTCCGCAGGTTCGTTCGCAAGGCCCTCGCGTGAAGCGGATTCTCATCGTCAACGGTCCCAACCTGAACCTGCTCGGCAAGCGGGAGCCGCACATCTACGGGACGAAGTCGCTGGCCGACCTCACCAAGGTAGTGCGCGCAAAGGCGCGTGAGCTCGGCGTGCAGGTGAGCTTTATCCAGAGCAATCATGAGGGCGAGCTGATCGACTTCTTGCAGAAGGAAGCCCCTGGCTCGCTCGGCATCGTCATCAACCCCGGCGCGCTATCGCACTACTCGCTGGCTTTGTTCGATTGCTTGCAGGCGGTTGCCGTGCCGGCGGTGGAGGTTCACATCTCGAACATCCACGCGCGTGAGGAGTTTCGTTCCAGGAGTGTCACCGCTCGCGCCGCGCGCGGCGTCATCACCGGACTTGGCTTCACCGGCTATTTGCTCGCGATGGAATACCTGGCCCAGGAATGATTTCGACCAATGACTTCCGCAACGGGACCATGTTCGAGATGGATGGGCAGCTGCTCGAGGTCGTCAGCGTCGAGCACATCAAGCTCGCGCGGGCAGGCGCCGTCATCAAGGCGAAGCTGCGCAACCTGCTGACCGGGTCGATCTTCGAGCAGAGCTTCCGGAGTGGCGACAAGTACCGGACCGTCCGCATCGACAAGACCGAGGCCACCTACCTGTACTCGGACGGCACCCATCACTACTTCATGGACACCCGCACGTACGACCAGGTGCCCGTGGATGAGGAGCTCCTGGAGTCAGTGCTGCCACTCCTCAAAGAAGGCAGCCCCGCTTATCTGCTGACATACCAGGGCAAGCTCATCGGAGTCGAGCTGCCGATCAACGTCGAGCTGCGCGTCGTCGAGACCGATCCCGGCTTCAAGGGCGATACGGTTTCCGGCGCCACCAAGCCGGCCAAGCTCGAAACCGGCGCGGTGATCCAGGTCCCGCTTTTCATCCAGACGGGCGACCTGATTCGCGTCGACACGCGCTCGCAGACGTACATGGAGCGGGCCTAACCCAGAGCGAAGCCCCGGCGCCAGGGCGTACGATGCGGCGTTGTGGGCAGCAATGGAGCGTTGGGTGCGGTGCGCGTGGCCAATGAAGTCATCGCCAGCATTGCGGCTCTCGCTGCATGCGAGATGGAGGGCGTCTCGGGCATGGACGAGGCCGCGGCCCGTCATTTCGGCGACTGGGTGCGCCGCCAGACAGCGCACCGAGGTGTTCGTGTGCAGGTCGAAGCCGATCGGTCCATTCACCTGGAAGTCTTCATAACCGTCGACTCCGAGGCGAAGCTGTCCGAGGTGGCGAGCGCGGTCCAGGGGAACGTGGTCGAAGCGACCGAGAGGATGCTCGGGCTCGAGGTCGGCGAGGTCAACGTCTTCGTGTCCAGCATCGCCTTCGCCAGATAGGAACCTGGCGTGGGGAAGCGGCACCAGGCCAGGGAGCTGGCGCTCAAGGTCCTGTTTCAGCTCGAGGCATCGGACGACGACCCCGAGGAGGTCCTCAGCTATCACGCCGGCGAGGGCGCGGCCACCCCAGATGTAGCCGCGTTTGCGGGCCAGCTCGTGCGCGGTGTGATCACCAACCGCGAGAGATTGGACGCAATCTTGAGCGAAGCTTCTGACAACTGGAAGCTAGACCAGATGGCCAAGGTGGACCGCATTGTGCTGCGAATCGCGGTCTACGAGATAACCATCGACCGCCGCGTACCGACAAAAGCTGCGATCAATGAATCGATCGAGCTGGCGAAGACGTTCTCGGGCGATGAGGCGGGTCGTTTCGTGAACGGCATTCTCGGTCGTATCGCCGCGACGGTGACTTGAGCGCTCAGCCCGAGCCAACTTTCGAGCAGCTGCTGGCGAGCCTGGAGCAAACGATCGGCCGGCTGGCGGATGGCACGGCTCCGCTCGACGAGCTCGTCGCCGCCCATGAGCGCGGGGCCCGGCTGCTGTCCGAGGCCGAGAAGCGGTTGGAATCCCTGAGAGCCAAGGCCGAGGCGCTCTCCGCACAATTGCGGTAGGTGGACTGCGCGGGCCATCCGGGCCGCATGGTCGCTACAGTCCACCCGTGAGGTATCTGCTTGCCCCGATCGTGGCCTGGACGATCTGCCAGGCCGCGAAGGTCATTCTCACCTCCGTGCGCCAGCGAAGGCTCAACCTGCGCGTCCTCGCCGAGACAGGTGGCATGCCGAGCAGCCATAGCGCGATCGTCGCGGGCCTTGGGACCGCGGTCGGTAAATATGCAGGTGTCACTTCCCCCGACTTCGCGATCGCCCTTATCTTCTCGTTCGTGGTCATGTACGACGCCGCCGGTCTGCGCCGCGCGGCCGGCCGCCAGGCTGCGGTCTTGAACCGTCTCGTCGAAGACCTGGTTCACATGCGAGGCGTGCAGGAGCCGGTGCTGCGAGAGCTGCTGGGCCACACGCCGGTGGAGGTGCTCGTGGGTGCCGTCATAGGCATCGCCGTGGGGCTGCTGCTTTAACAGAATGCCCCGCCTTGATGTGCTCCTCACCACGAGCGGACTGATCGAGTCGCGTCAGCAGGCCCAAGCGCTGATCCTTGCCGGCAAGGTGCGTGTCTCCGGCGAAACCGTCCGGCGTCCAGACCGGGCTGTTCGCGACGAGGATGTCATCACGGTCGACGAAAGTCCGGGCTACGCGAGCCGCGGCGCCCTCAAGCTCGCGCCCGCCCTCGAGACATTTGGCGTCGATCCGACCGGCCGCGTGTGCGCTGACATCGGCGCGTCCACCGGCGGATTTACTGATGTGCTGCTGCGCCGTGGGGCAGCGCGCGTGTACGCCGTCGACGTCGGCCGTGGCCTGCTGCACTGGCGGCTGCGCCAGGACCCCCGCGTGGTCGTGATCGAGCGGTTGAACGCGAGGGACCTCGAGTCGTTCCCGGAGCCGGTGTCCCTCGTCGTCATCGATGTCTCGTTCATAGGGCTCGAGAAAGTGCTCCCGGCCATCCGGGGCGCCGCTCCACGCGCCGAGGTTGTGGCGCTGTTCAAGCCCCAGTTCCAGGTCGGGCGCACCGAGGTGGGGAAGGGGGGCATCGTGCGGGACCAGGCCGCTGTCGAGTCAGCGCTGATTCGATTTCGCGAATGGTGTGCCGCTAACGGCTACGCCGTCCGCGCCGAATCTCACTCCGCACTCACGGGGGCCGAAGGCAACCAGGAAATCTTCATCCACCTCATCCCGCGATGAGGGTCTGCATCCTTCATGGCCCCGGCGCGGAGAAATCGGTGGTCGAACGCACCTTCAAGGCGCTGGAAGCCCACAAGGTGGAGGCGTGGGAAGCGGATCGCGACGGACCATTGAAGGCGATCACGAGCCGGCTCAAAGAAACGACTCTCATCGTCACCCTGGGAGGCGACGGCACATTCCTTGCCGGTGGCCGCCTCGCGGCCTCGCGCGGCATACCCGTGCTCGGCGTCAACCTGGGCCGCCTGGGCTTCCTGACGGAGCTCGACGCCCCCGACCTGGAGGACGGCCTCTCGCGCTTCCTCAAGGGCGATTACCGGATCGAGGAGCGAAATGTGCTTCAGGCCAACCTCACCCGGCGTGAAAGGAACGTCGCGCGATGGATCGGCCTCAACGAGGCGGTCATCTACCGCTCAGGAGAAGCGCGTTTGCTGAGAGTGGAGATCGATGTGGGGGGCCAGGCCGTGGGCGTCATCGACGCTGACGGCGTGATGGTCGCGACCGCAACCGGGTCCACCGCGTATGCGTTGGCGAGCGGCGGCCCAATCCTGGAACCAACCCTCCGCGACCTTGTGCTGGTGCCGATCAACCCCTTCGCCCTCACGGTGCGCCCGATAGTTTTCCCTCCCGGCCAGGACATCAGCCTGTCGGTGGTTCGTGGGCCAGCGGATCTGCGCATCGACGGCGGTCGGAGGAGCCGCGGGGTCCAGGCAGGCGATACCCTCCGCTGCGGCTCATACCACCGCCGCCTCAAAGTCGTGCGATTCAGCCCGCCGGAGAGCTTCTATCGGCGGCTGGGCGAAAAGCTCGGCTGGGGACGACCACTTGTGCCGATGAAGTGATGGTTCTTTGCTCAAGGAACTGAAGGTCCGCGACCTCGCCCTGGTCGCCGAGTCTCGCGTTCGGTTCGGGCCTGGACTCAACCTGCTCACCGGAGAGACGGGCAGCGGGAAGTCGCTGATAGTCGACGCGCTGGGCCTCACTCTTGGCGCGCGAGGCGGCGCGGACCAGGTGCGGCATGGCGCTCAGCGCGCCACGGTCGAAGGCGTGTTCGAGTCGGGGGGCTCGGCCCTCGTGCTCGAGCGCGAGCTTGGCAAGCGCGGCGCCGCTCGCATCGATGGCCGCACCGCCAACCCGGCGCAGCTCCGCGAGCTCGGTCGCAACCTGGTCGCGGTGCACGGACAGCACGAGCATCATGCTTTGCTCGACACCGACACCCAGACCGAGCTCGTGGACGGATACGCGGGGACCGGTGAGATGCGCGCGGAGGTCGGTGCGGCGCACGCTGCGTGGACGGCCGCCACCAACGCTCTAGCTGAGCTGGAGGCGATGCGCTCGCGCGGCGATCGCGAGCAGGAATACCTGCGCTGGCAGCTCACCGAGTTGAAGAACGCAGGGTTGCGGCCTGGCGAGGACTCGGAGCTGGCGGCCGAGCGCACTGCTGTGCGTCATGCCGCGAAGCTCGCGGAGCTCGGGCACCAGTCCATCGGCGCACTTCACGAAGACGGCATCGCCCGCGCGGCTGCGGCGCTGCGATCAGCGGCCGAGCTTGATCCGAGACTGGCGCCGCAGGCGGAACGCCTTGGGGCCGCGGAGGATGAGGTCGCGGACGTCGCGGCCGAGCTTCGGCGCTACGTGGAGGCGCTGGACTCCGATCCGGACCGCCTGGAGGCGATCGAGACCCGGCTTGCGGTGCTCGACGCCATCAAGCGCAAGCACGGCGGCACCGTGGAAGCGGCGATCGCCGAGAAGGAGCGCCTGGAGCGGCAGGTCGGCGCCACCGAGGACCTCGTGGGTGCGGTCGCGGCCGCCGAGCAGAAGAGCCAACAGGCCCGCGCGGATCTGAAGGCTGCCGCGGCCGGGCTGACCCGCGCACGCGCGGAAGGTGCGCGGCGCATGCAGAAGGCGGTCGGGGAGGAGCTGCTGGGCCTGCGGTTGGAGGGCGCCCGGTTCGAGATCGAGCTCCGGGCGCGCGCCGAGATCGGCCCCGATGGCGCCGAGATGGCGGAGATGATGTTCTCGGCCAACCCGGGCGAGCCGATCTCCCCGCTGGCGCGGGTGGCATCCGGCGGCGAGCTCGCGCGGCTGATGCTCGCCATCAAGACGGTCGGTGCTGACGCGGACCGGCTGCCAACGCTCGTCTTCGACGAGGTCGACGCCGGCATCGGCGGCGAGGCCGCGATCCAGGTTGGTGTCCGCCTCAAGTCTCTGGGCGCCAAGCGCCAGGTCCTGGTGGTAACGCACCTGGCTCAGATCGCATCGTTCGCCGACCATCATTTGTTGGTGGAGAAATCTCCCGGCTCCGACGGCCGCAACGTCGTTTCCGTGCGTGAGCTGAATTCCGACGATGAGCGCGCGGCGGAGCTGGCCAGGATGATGAGCGGAGGGGTCACGGCCAAAGCCCTCGCGCGAGCTCGCGAGCTGCTCGACGAGGCGCGCAAGAAATAGTGCCCGCGCGCAACAGATAGTGCCGGCGCGCAAGCTCTTCAGCGGGCCTGATGATCGCCGCATCAAGCGCGCCCTGTGCATCGTCGCGCACCCCGATGACATCGAGTTCTACTGCGGCGGGACGGTGTTGAAGATGACCTCGCGAGGCGTGATGGTCGATTTCGTCCTCGCCACGTCGGGAGACAAAGGTGCTCGTGATGTTTCGAAGTCACGAGCAAAGGTCGCACGCATTCGTGAGCGCGAGCAGGAGGCAGCCGCTTACGTGATGGGCGTGAAGCGCGTCGCGTTCCTGCGGCATCCCGACGCCGAGCTCGTCGAGGACCTGGAGCTGCGCGAGGAGCTCGTTCGCGAGATCCGCGCCTCGAAACCCGACGTCCTGCTCACGTTCGATCCCAACGTCTCGTATCGCTACCACCCTGACCACCGCGTCGTCGGCAGGGTGGCGCTGGACGCCGCGTGGCCATGTGCCCGCGACCCACTGACATATCCAAAAGCTGGCGCGGCGCACGAGACCAAGGAAGCCTGGTGCTTCGCTGGACTGCAGCCCACGCTCGAGGTCGACGTCGGCGACGTGCTCGAGGCGAAGATCGAGGCGCGTCTCGCCCACGCGAGCCAGACCGCAAGCCCCATGGGGCTGAGGCGCCGGTGGCGATTCAGCGCCAGGGTCGAGAGGTTCCATCAGGTAGACCTCAGATAGAGTTAGGCCCCGTGGAACCGCCGGTCGCTGGTCCGCGTAATTTCGCGAACGCGGCCAGATTGGATGTCAAGACGCCCGTCTTCGAAGGCCCATTGGAGCTGCTCCTTGCACTTGCTGAACGCGAGGAGGTCGACATCTTCCAGGTTTCCCTGGCGCGAGTCACCGATGCATATCTCGTCGAGATCGCGGCGCGCGAGGTCGCCGATCCAGAAGAGATGGCCGAGTTCCTGTGGATGGCGGCGCGGCTGCTGCTGTTGAAGTCGATCCGCCTTTTGCCCGGCGAGCCGCCGACCGAGGACGAGACCGACCTGCTCGGCTGGGAGGAGGAGGTCCGGAAGCGGCTCGAGGAGTATCGGGCCTACAAGCAGATGGCTGAAGGCCTCATGGAGCGCGCCGCGCAGGATTCCATCTCCTTTCCTCCACCAGCGCGCACTGTCGACGCGGGGGGCCAGGAGGAGCCGCTCGAGATCGGGCTCCTCGTCGTGGCCTTCAACAGCGTCCTCGCGCGAATTCCACCGCGACCGGTTGTGGTCACAGGGAGGACCTGGACGCTGGAGGAAAAGCTCGCACTCATCACCGACCGGCTCCGCCGGGGACCGATCGAGCTGCTCACGCTCATCCTGGAGTCTGAAGACCGCCTCGAGGCCGTCGTGACCTTTGTCGCCGTGCTCGAGCTTCTGCGCCGGTCGCTCATCAGCGTCCGCCAGAAGGAACGCTTTGGGCCGATCCACATCGAGCCCAAACATTCAACTGGTCCGGCGAGTTGAGCGACGACCTGCAGGCGGCGATCGAAGCGATCCTCTTCAGCTCCAATCGCCCGCTCACGCTTCGCGAGCTGCAGCAGGCCACCGACAATGACCGCACCGCGGTCGAGCGCGCGCTCGGCGAGCTGCGTGAGGCGCTCGAGGGTCGCGGGGTGATGCTGATGCGCCACCAGGACGAGCTGCATCTCGCCACCCGCCCGGCGTTTGCAGCCGCCGTGCGGAGAGCTCTTCGCCCTGAGGTGTCAGGCAAGCTCTCTGCGGCCGCCTACGAAACACTCGCGATCGTCGCGTACCAACAGCCGGTTCCGCGCTCACGGATCGAGGAGGTACGTGGCGTCAACTGCGAGAGCGTCCTCACCAACCTCGAGCTGCGCGATCTGATCGCCGAGGTCGGACGTGGGAGCGGCCCCGGGCAGCCGAAGCTCTACGGCACGACGATGAGGTTCCTGCAAGTGATCGGCCTCGAGTCGCTCGAGCATCTGCCTAAACCCACGGTTGGGGGTAATTGAGCAAGCGGACGCCGAGTGATTGGAACGGCTGAATCGCTTTCTGGCGCGGTCTGGAGTGGCCAGCAGGCGGGGCGCTGATGAGCTCATTGCCGCCGGGTCTGTGCGTGTCAACGGTGAGCTTCCACCACCTTCGGGCGTCCTCGTCGATCCGGACAAGGACACCGTCACCGTCGACGGCCGAGTCGTCAAGCCGCGCACCAAGCACCGCTATCTCGTCCTCAACAAGCCGTTGGGGGTGATCACGACCGCGAAGGACGAGGCGTCGCGCACCACCGTCCTCGACACGATCGGCGACGAGGGACTGGCCGGACACAGGCTGTTCCCGGTGGGCCGGCTCGATGCGGACACAACTGGCCTCCTACTCCTCACCGACGATGGCGAGCTCGCGTTCCGCCTCACGCATCCGCGCTACAGGGTCGCCAAGGAGTACACCGCGGTCGTCGCGGGAAACCTGGCCCTGGCCGATGTCGAATCACTGCGCACCGGCGTTGAGCTCGATGACGGCAGGACGGCGCCGGCAGAGGTGGACGTCGTTCGTTTCGACCCAGCGCCGAGTGCGGGCGCAGGCCGCACGGAGGTCAGGCTCGTCATCCGCGAGGGCCGCCACCGCCAGGTACGCCGCATGCTGCATGCGGTCGGCCACAAGGTGCAATCGCTGCGGCGCACGGCCTTCGGCCCCCTGAAGCTCGGGCGGTTGAAGATCGGGGATTGGCGCGTCCTGGGGGAGGGGGAGGTCGAAGCCCTGCATCGCGCAGTTCGTATCGAGCCGCGATGATCATCGCGATCGACGGCGGCGTGGCGACCGGAAAGTCGGCGGTCGGCAAGCGCGTGGCTGAGCGGCTTGGCCTGCTGTTCGTGGACAGCGGTCTGATGTACAGAGCCATCACCAGGCTTGCGTCGGAGCGCGGCATCGATCCAGGCGATGCGGAAGCCGTGACGAGGCTCGCGCAGTCGGTGGACCTGCGGATGGATGGAGACCGCATATGGGCGGACGGCGTCGAGCTCACCGAGAGGATCTACGACGCCGACTTTGCCGAGGCCCTGCCTCAGATATCGGCGATCCCTGGAGTACGCGAGGCCCTCGTCGCGCAGCAGAGGCGCATGGGACAGGATGGCGTCGTGATGGCGGGTCGGGACATCGGCACCGTCGTGTTTCCGAACGCCGACTTCAAATTCTTTCTCACCGCGAGCCTGGACGAGAAGGTTCGCCGGCGCGCGACCCAGTACGAGCGGCGGGGTGAGCGCGTTGATTCGGAAGCGATGCGCCGCGAAGTAGAGGCCCGGGATCGGGTTGACACAGAGCGGGCGGTGGCGCCGCTTCGGCCCGCGCCGGATGCGATCGTGATCGGCACCGACAATCTCGACGTGGATGAGGTAGTGGACGAAATCGTGCATCACGTCGAACAAGGACGGAGAACGCGATGACCTACGCGTTCATGCGCTGGCTCATGCGCACGATGACGCGCACATACCTGGTCGGTCTTTTCAACGTGATCGGCGCGGAGAACGTGCCGCGCAATGGTCCCGTCATCATCTGCCCCAACCACTCGGCGAATCTCGATCCGCCGATGGTCCCCGCATTCTTGCCGCGGGGCGACTCGTGGAGCATGGCGAAGTCGGAGTACTTCAAAGGCGGATTCATCACCTGGGTTTTTCGCCAGTACCACGCTTTCCCGGTCGTGCGACACACAGCAGACCGCACAGCACTTCGCAGAGCTTTCGACATCCTCGCGTCGGGGCATGCGCTGATCATTTACCCGGAGGGCACCCGGGTCGAGTCAGGGGTCCTCGCGCAGCCGGAGCCGGGCGCCGGCTTCATCGCGCAACGGGCGGCGTGTCCGATGGTGCCGGTTGGGCTGACCGGAACCCGCGAGTGCCTGCCCAAAGGGGCGCGATGGCCGCGCCGCACGCGGGTCAGCCTCACGTTCGGCAAGCCATTCGTGGTCCTCAAGAAGCGCGCTGACGCGGCGGAGGCGATCATGCTCGCGATCGCGGAGCTCCTGCCGGAGCATCAAAGAGGCGCGTTCAGCGACCTGGCGGCCTTGCGAACGAAGCTACGAGGAGTAACCGCCCCGGTCGACGCCAATCGCTAGTGTGGCCGGGGTGGCCGGGTTGACCCGGCCGCGACTTTGTCATCCACGACTCCATGCGTGGCCAGGAGAGTCGTTCAGTAAATCTCTTCAGCGGGAAAGAGCGCAGCGCCCACCTTCGGGGTCCCCGCGCCGTGGTTGCGCGGGGGCAGCGCGCGATGAGGGAAAACCGGCAGGTTTTTCCTCATAACCTACGTGATTGCCGGTCTAGCCCAGTCCTCTTCGGTCAGGCTGCCGAGCGCGGGGTTGAAGCAGGCGTCGAAGGCCTCCTTCAACGTCTGCGGAGTCAGCCGCGGCGGTTCCTGCCGGTAATTGGCAAGGTCGACGAGCCGCGCGATGAGCGCGCGCGGGTGCGAGCCGCGCAGCGGCTTCTTGCCGTAGAGGTTGTTGAGCAGGTAGCCGATTGCCTTGTCGTCGAACGCAACACCTTGGCGGTCGCATTCGTAGCGCAGGATGCGTCCGAACGCTTCGGGCGATGGATTGCTGACGCCGATCTTGTATGCCATGCGGCGGAGGAACGCTTCGTCGACGAGCTCGGTGGGTGAGAGGTTGGTCGAGAACACAACCTGGCAAAGGAACGGCAACTCGATCTTGCGGCCGGAGGCGGACAGGTCGAGGTAGTCGACCTTCTTCTCCATCGGCACGATGAAGCGGTTGAGGAGGCGCATCGGGGGCACCTCCTGGCGTCCAAAGTCGTCGATCACGAACACTCCGGCGTTGGCCTTCCACTGCAAGGGAGCTTCGTAGTAGCGGTTGGAGGGGTCATACGTGAGGTCGAGCTGCTGGAGTTTGAGCTCCCCACCGGCGACGACCACCGGCCGCTCGACCTTGACCAGCCGCCGGTCGATAGGCTGTGCCCCTTCGGACACCTTGTGATACACGGGGTCGATCACGCGAATGATCTCGTCGCCGATGGCCACGGCGTGAGGGATCTCGACCGGCGCGCCCATCAGGAGGGCCATGCGTTCGGTGATCGTGCTCTTGCCGTTTCCGGGCGCACCGAAGATGAAGAGCGAAGCGCGAGAAACCATGGCGCCACCGATCTGGTCGATCACGTGCTGTTCGAGCTCGAGGGTGCCAAGCGCTTTCTTCAACGCCGCGTCGTTGACGTGTGCCTTACCCGTCACCTGTGACCGGACGAGCGTCAGGTAGTCCTCGAAGTTGATCGGGCATGGCCCGAGGTAACGAGTCTGGACCGCGGACATCTCCGCCGCGCGTTGTCTTCCCGCGCTCGAAACCGTGTAGTTCATGCGCACCGGGATCGGGCGTCCTTCGAGGCCCGGCTCGTTGGAGAAGCCCATCGTGTCCATGAGCTGCGTCTTCTGGAACTCTTCGATCAGGGGCGCGAGCGTTTCGAAGGGCAGGCCGAGCCTGGTCTCAACCGACGCGCCGCTCAACTGATCGGCGAACGCCAACGTGCGGAGGAGCAGGCTCGCAACCAGGTCCCTCCGGACGTGAAGATCCTCGAGTTTCTTCGGGGCATCGATCGCGCCGGTCAGCATCGCCGCGCAAATATACCAATCGGCGCTCGAATCAATGCCCCTGATAGCGCTGGGGCGGCGATCGTAAAATTGATTTCGCCGGTGCCGGAATACGCAGCCCTTGACCTCGAGACGACCGGTCTCGACCCGGCTCGCGACCGCGTGATCGAGGTCGGCGCGGTTGCGTTCACGCCCGACGGCGTCACTGCGTCGATGGAACGATTGGTCGATCCCGGGCGGTCGGTCCCCGAGCCCGTCCTACGACTGACAGGCATCAGGCAAGAGGAATTGCGTGGGGCGGCGACCGAGGAAGCTGCCCTGGCAGAGCTGGCTGATTTCCTGCGTGGCCGCCAGCCGGTCGGGCACGGAGCACGCCTCGATGTGGATTTCCTCCAGGCGGCCGGCCATTGGGACCAAACGCAGGAGATCCTCGACACCCTGGACGTGGCCCGCATCCTGCTGCCGGCGGCGGCGAGCCACAGCTTGCCTTTATTGGCGACCGACCTTGGCTTCGCGCAGCCCAGGCCGCATCGGGCTCTCGACGACGCCGACGCCACACGTCAGCTCCTGCTGCGCCTGCGCGAGGAAGCGGTGGCGCTCGACGAAGGTCTGAAGGAGTCGATGCTTGCGCTGGTTGCGCCGTACGTCTGGCCGATCGCTCGCTTCTTCGCGGACGCGTTGACGGCGCCGAACCCCGATCCCATGCCCGCGTCTGCGGTGCGCGCTCACACGCCGCACGAGGCGAAACCCTCCGGACTTCCACCCGACGACCCCGACGTGGTGGCCGCGCTCCTCGGCCCTGAGGGTCCGCTCGCGGGTCTCCTGCCCGGGTATGAGCACCGCGAGCCGCAGATGCAGATGCTGCTCGCGGTGGCCCAGATCCAGGGTCGCGGAGGGACCCTCGTTGTGGAGGCTGGCACCGGCACCGGCAAGAGCCTCGCCTACCTGGTGCCTTCCATCGCGCGCGCCGTGCGCCATGGCGAGCGAGTCGTGGTGTCGACAGACACTCACACACTGCAGGAGCAGCTCATGGGCAAGGACCTGCCAGGGCTGCGTGAATGGCTCCCCTGGGAGTTCAAAGCCTGCTTGCTCAAAGGCCGCTCCAACTACGTGTCACTGCGCCGGTGGCGCCGGTACCTCGCGGAGCCCTGCCACGACGCCGATGAGCTCCGCTTCAAGCTCAAGGTCCTTGTCTGGCTCCACAACACCGAGAGCGGCGATCGCTCTGAGCTGCGCCTCCACGGCCGCGAGGAGGTGTTCTGGGCGCGCATCGCGTCGGACCCTCTTGACTGCGTCGGCATCCACTGCACGAAAGAGGACTGCTACGTGCACCGCGCGCGAGCCGAGGCTGAGGCGGCCGACCTGGTTGTGGTCAACCATGCGCTGCTGCTTGCGGATGCCGAGATCGGCGGCGGATTGCTGCCGGAGTTCGACCATCTCGTCATCGACGAGGCCCATCACCTCGAGGAGGCGGCGACGCGAGGCTTGCGGCAGGAGGTCGACGGGCCGGGCCTGCTCGCGCTGCTCGAGAGATTGGGTGGGGCTGGGGAGGCGCAACCTGGATTGCTGGCGGAGCTCCGGCGCCAGCCCCACCTCGGCGCGTCAGGCGAAGCGTTTGCCGAAGCGACCCCATTGACGGTCGCCGCCGTCGAGCGCGTGCGTGAGCTGTTCAGCGTGGCAGTGGGTTGGGTAGCCGGCCACCTGAGCGAACCGGAGCGGCGCGAAGATTCGCTTCGCATCACGCCACTCCTTCGTGAGGACGATGGCTGGGAGACCGTAAGGCTGGCCGGCGAGAACGCGACCACGTCGCTCGCGGCGCTCGATGCGGCGGTGCGACGCGCGGTCGGCGGTTCGCGAGAATGGCTGGGCGGAACAGAACCGGATCAAAGTGTCCGCGAGCTCGAAATAATCCGCGGCCGCCTGCACACCGCGACCCACCTGCTGGGTGAGGCGCTCGTGGAACCGAATCCCAACCGGGTCTACTGGTTCAGCCTCGCGCCGCGCAGCGAGCACCTGGTGCTGCGAGCCGCACCCATCAACGTGGGCTCGCTGCTCCGCGACCGCGTGTACTCGGAACGACGGTCGACGGTGTTCACCTCCGCGACGCTCGCGGTAGGTGGGAGCTTCGACTATTTCCGTTCGCGGGTCGGCCTCGGCCCTCAGGCCGAGGAGCTGATCCTGCCTTCGCCATTCGACTTCCTGCACCAGGCGCTTGTCTGCCTGCCGACAGACCTGCCGGCTCCCGAAGACCAGGACTTCGATCTGGGCGTCGAGCAGATCGTGGCTGCGCTGGCGCGGCGAGTTGGCGGCAGGACGCTCGTGCTGTTCACCTCGCATCGCCAGCTGCGCGATGTCCACACGGCGCTCAAGCAGCGCATCGACCTCGACGACGTGCTCATCCTCGCGCAGGGCATCGACGGCCAGCGCCGGCAGCTGTTGAAAGCGTTCGAGGAAGCCGAGCGCCCGCTCCTGCTCGGGACCTCCAGCTTCTGGGAGGGGATCGACGTGCCCGGCGAGCGGCTGTCGTGCGTAGTGATGGTGCGCCTTCCATTCCCGGTGCCAACCGATCCGGTCTACGCCGCGCGCGCAGAACGCGTGCGCGATGCCTTCACGCAGCTCGCCCTCCCGCAGGCTGCTCTACGACTCAAGCAGGGCTTCGGCCGGCTGATCCGGCGCTCCAGCGACCGCGGGGCCGTCGTGATCCTCGACAACCGGATTCTTGGCCGGGACTACGGAAAAGCGTTTCTCGACGTCCTGCCGCCGGCATCACGGTTCGTCGGCCCATCCGAGGAGATCCCGGAGCGGGTCGGTACCTGGCTCGATTGAGCCGGCTGTTTGTGGTTGCGACGCCGATCGGAAACCTCGAAGACGTCACGGCGCGCGCGGTGCGCGTGCTGGGCGAGGTGAGCGCGATCGCAGCGGAAGACACACGTGTCACATCGCGCCTGCTAGCGCGGCACGGCATCCGAAAGCCGCTGATCAGTTATCGAGCGCCGGTGGAGCGACGGGGTTTGCCGCGCGTGATGTCAGCGCTTGACGCCGGCGACGTCGCGCTCGTGAGCGACGCAGGGACACCGACTCTGTCCGATCCCGGGCAGGCGCTGGTCACCGCTGCGTGGGCGGCGGGCCACACAGTGGTGCCGGTGCCGGGACCCAGCTCGGTCACGGCCGCCCTTTCGATCGCCGGATACGGCGGGACGGGATTCGCGTTCGTTGGTTACCTGCCGCGCAAGGCGGGGGAGATGCGGCGTTTCCTTGCCGCGACCGCGGGTGAAAAGAGGCCCACCGTCGCCTTCGAATCGCCATATCGCGTCCGCAGGTCGCTCGCGTTGATCGCCGAGGAGCTGCCAGAGCGAAGCATCACGCTGACCCGTGAGCTGACCAAGCTGCACGAGGAGGTGCTGCGCGGGACGGCCTCCGAAGTGCTTGCCGCCCTCGGTGAGCGAAATCGCGGCGAGTTTACGCTTGTGATCTCTGGTGCCTGATTCACGACGTACCGTCCTGGTTGCGCCAGCTTGGCCCTACGCCAACGGCCCTCGCCACATCGGCCACGTGGCCGGTTTCGCCGTGCCCGCCGACGTGCTTGCGCGCTTCGAACGATTGCGCGGATCGCGCGTGCTGATGGCGAGCGGGACGGACGAGCATGGAACGCCGATCACCTACGAGGCGGACAAGCAGGGCATCCCGGCTCGCGAGTTCACCGATCGCAACAACGCGCTGATCGTCGACGACCTTCGGCGTCTTGGGATGACATACGACATCTTCACGCGCACCACCACCCGAAATCACTACCGCGTCACCCAGGACCTGTTTCTCAAGCTCTATGAGAAGGGCTATCTGCTCAAGAAGACCCAGATGGGCGCGTTCGATCCGGTGAGCGGGCGCACGCTGCCGGACCGCTACATCGAGGGTACGTGTCCCATCTGCGGCTACAAAGAGGCGCGCGGCGACCAGTGCGACAACTGCGGCAACCAGCTGGACCCGGTCGATCTCATCAATCCCCATCAGAGGGGCAGCAACGCGCCAGTCGAATTTCGAGAGACGGAGCACTTCTTCTTCGACCTGCCCGCATTCGGTGAGCGCTTGCGTGAGTGGATCGAAGGGCATGTCGACTGGCGGCCAAACGTGCGCAAGTATTCGCTCGAGTTCGTTCGCAACCTCAAGCCGCGCGCGATCACGCGCGACCTGGACTGGGGAGTCCCGGTACCGCTCCCGGGTTGGGAAGACAACCCCCACAAGAAGATCTATGTATGGTTCGACGCCGTCATCGGATACCTGTCTGCGTCGATCGAATGGGCGATCCAGCGCGGCGAGCCGGATGCCTGGAAGGACTGGTGGCAGAATCCCGACTCTCTCCATTACTACACGATGGGGAAGGACAACATCACCTTTCACACGGTGATGTGGCCGGCGATTTTGATGGGCGTCGGCGACATGCACCTGCCCGACGAGATTGTTGCCAGCGAGTTCCTTCACATGGAAGGCGCGCGACTCTCGACGAGTCGCGGCCACGTGATCTATGTGCGCGACATCCTCGACCGGTACGACCCCGACGCGCTGCGCTACTACCTCATGATTGCGGGCCCAGAGAACCAGGACACCGATTTCACCTGGACCGAGTTCGTGCGCCGAAACAACGACGAGCTTGTCGCGACGTGGGGCAACCTGGTGCACCGCACGCTGGTGAACGCGCATCGCAACTTTGGCGCGGTGCCGCAGTCGGGGGAGCTGACCAGCGCAGACCAAGCGCTGATCAAAGAGATCGAGGATGCGCTTGAGCAGGTGGCCACGCAGCTCGGAGAGGCACGCTTTCAAAACGCTCTCAAGCTCGCGATGACAACGGCCGCGAAAGTCAACGTCTACCTGGGCACGGAGCAGCCGTGGCACACGATCAAGACCGATCGCGACCGTGCCGGCACGGTGCTCTATGTCGCGCTGCGATGCGTCGACAACCTCAAAACCATGCTGACGCCGTTCCTGCCCTTCTCCTCGCAGCGCTTGCATCGGATGCTGGGCTATGACGATGTGATCGCCCCGCAGCCGGAGGTCCGAGAGCACACCGAGGACGGGGCCTCGCACATGGTGCTGACCGGGGATTACGACAACGCCGACCGCTGGCGACCGTCACAGCTCGCTCCAGGCAGCGCTTTGCCACCTCCGGAGGCGCTGTTCAAGCGCCTCGACGAGGTTGTCCAAGAGGAGCCGCCCGCATCTTCGTAGACACGCACTGCCACCTCGAGGAGCTCGGCGATACCGACGAGGTGGTGAAGCAGGCGGTCGCCGCCGGCGTGACGCGAATCATCGCAGTGGGCGTCGACCTCGAGCACAGCCGGCGTGTGGTTGCACTCGCTCATCGCCACGCCGAGGTGTTCGCCGGCGTCGGGCACTACCCCACCGAATCGGCCGCGCCTGACATCAATGCGTTACGACAGCTCGCCGCCGACGAACGGGTCGTGGCGATTGGCGAGGTGGGGCTCGATTTTCAGGACGCACAAGCGCCGGACCGCGATGTGCAGATGTCGCGACTTGGTGAACTGCTCGCGCTCGCGGTCGATCTGGACCTGCCGGTGTCGATCCATAATCGCGGCGCCGCCGCAGAAGTCGCGGCCGCGATCACCACACATCCTGGGCTGCGTGGAGCAATGCATTACTTCGCGCTCGAATGGGACTGGGCCGAGCGTTTTCTCGGGCTTGGCTTCTACCTCTCGTTCGCGGGCCTGGTGACGCGGCCGAGCAGGAACGCTCTGCGTGAGGTGGTCAAGCGCTGCCCCACGAATCGCCTCCTCCTAGAAACCGATTCGCCTTACGGCCAGGCGCACAAGCGAATGGGGGTGCCGAACCGGCCCGCATATCTGCTCGACACCGCGACTCTCGTTGCCGAGCTGCGCGGGATCGGCCTGGACGAGCTGGCGGAAACGGAGCGCGCCAACGCGCTGGCTCTGTTCCGCAAGATGACGTGATCGATCCGGCCGATCGCGATCAGCTACAGACGCTGCTCCGCCGTCATCGCATCGACCTCAAGCATTCGCTGGGCCAGAACTTCATGGTCGACCCCGCAGTGCGCGACCGCGTGGCGGACGCGGCCGGGGTGACTAGCGGGGATGAGGTGCTCGAGGTCGGCGCCGGAGCCGGTGCCCTCACCGTGGCGCTGGCTCAGCGCTCCCACCGCATTGTGGCCGTCGAGCTCGACCAGCGCCTGGTCCCGCTGTTGCGTGAGGTGCTCGGTGGCTCCCAGAACGTCGAGGTGGTCGAGGCCGACATCCTGAAGCTCGACCAATCCGAGTTGTTCCCGCACGGCGGTCATGTCGTTGCCGGCAACATCCCTTACAACCTCACCGGAGCGTTGATCCGCAAGCTTCTCGACGAGCCGCCACGCCCGAAGCGCCTCTCGCTGGTCGTGCAGAAGGAGGTGGCCGAGCGATGGACAGCGTTGAGTGGCGCGAGCCTGGCCACCGTCGCCGTCCAGGTGTTCGCGACCGCGAGTGTGCCGTTCACGATCCCGGCCTCGGCATTCGAACCGCCGCCGCGTGTCGATTCCGCGTGCGTCATCCTCGATGTGCGTGATCGCCCCGCGGTCGACGTGCCTGACCTCGACGCATTCTTCCGCCTCGTCGAGGCGGTCTTCCAGTTCCGCCGGAAGCAGCTCGGCGGGGCGTTGGGCCGCATCAGTGGCATCGGCAGCACGAGCGCGGCGGCGCGCCTGCGCGACGTGGGGATCGATCCCGCGCGGCGCCCCCAGACACTCGGCCTCAGCGAGTGGGAGGCGGTCTACAAAGCCTTCAATCGCGAACCGGCTCGCTAAGCTCTGACGGCGGTGGAGGCACCATTCAGGTTCCCGGTCGAGACCCCTGTCGGTTTTCGGGCCGTCCTGCGGTTTACGGCATTCAGGAATATCTGGTTCGCGCAGCTCGCTGCGCAGCTGGCGGACAAGTTCCTCCTCTTCTCCCTGATCATCCTCGCCTTCAAGACCACCGGTGGCAGCACGCCCGTGGCGATCACTTTGCTGACCTACACGGTGCCGGCGGTCCTGTTCGCGCCACCCGCGGGTGTCATCGCGGACCGTATGAATCGCAAGCAGATCATGATGTGGTCCAACTTCGGTCGCGCCGGTGCGGTGGTGCTGATCCCGATAGCGGCTCTCGTCCCCGGGCTGAGGGATGACTTCCTTCACCTGCTTTTGATCACACTGATCTTCTCCTCTGTCGGCCAGCTGTTCGCGCCGGCTGAAGCTGCGGTGATCCCGACCATCCTCCCTCGGTCAGCCCTCATCACGGCCAACTCGATGGCGCTGCTGACGATGGTCCTGACTCTCGTCGTCGGCGGGGCGCTGGCTCCGATCCTCTCGCGCATTGATCTCTACACGCCTTACTGGGTCGCGGCTGTGCTGCTGGCGCTC
>Ga0209237_1000141_pt1 | contig 36058 bp, 33 predicted proteins | sample GraSoi013_1_40cm_2_FD_185820 | JGI IMG/M metagenome (GOLD analysis project Ga0209237, IMG submission 185820) | Grasslands soil microbial communities from the Angelo Coastal Reserve, California, USA - Sample 10_02_2013_1_40cm (SPAdes) (version 2) | ecosystem: Environmental > Terrestrial > Soil >...
GTCGCGCTGCTGCACCAGCTGCGCGGCGCGCAGCTGCCGCTGCCGCGCGACCTCGGAATCGGCGAAGCTGGGCCGCAGCACGACGTCCGCCAGCAGATCAAGCGCGCCTTCGAGTCGTCGTTTGGGCACGTGGATCGACGCGCTCGCCGCGTCGAAGCTCGCCGCCGTGTTTAGCTGGGCGCTGAGGAACGCGGCCTCGTCCGCGACGTCGAGGGCGCTGCGCGCGCCCGCTCCCTGCTGCAGCATCGTCGCCGTGAAGGTGGCGAGCCCGGGAGCGGCCGACGGATCCCGCGCCGCGCCCGCGTCCACGAGGAGCTGGACGTCCACTACCGGCACCTTGTGCATCTCGACGACGGCGAGCGTGAGGCCGTTCGGGAGCGTCGTGGTCTGCACGGCGGGAAGCTTGAGCGCCGGGGGAGGCAGCAGTGCGGGTGGCTTGGTCCGGTCGACTTGGGCGGACAGGCGGTCGGGCGGACCGGCGGTCAGGAGCACCGCTCCCACCGCGAGCGCGAGACTCGCCCGTCTCCCTCCGACCGCCAGTCCGCCTGTCCGCCCGTCCGCCGTCATGGTCTCACCGCCAGCTCCGGCTTCCCCTGGGGCACCACACTGAGTACCACCCGGTGGGCGCCCGTGAGATAGGTCTGCACGGCGCGCTGTACCGCCGCCGGCGTCACGCGGGCGTACCGCTCCAAGTCCTTCTGGAAATAGTCCGGGGTCCCGACGAAGTAGTTGTAAAAGTTCAATTGATCGGCCTTGCCGCCAAACCCGCCCACGCGCTCCATCCGTGACAGGAACTGCGCCTCGACGGTGTTCTGGGCCCGCTCCACCTCGCGGGGCGTCGGGCCCCGGTCCGCGAGCTTTCGGAGTTCTTCGTCGATGACGCGCTGCAGCTCGCCGAGGTCGTGGCCGGGGCGGGCGGTAGCGTATACCTCGAATTTGCCGTCGATGCGGCCGCCGTCTTGGAACGCCACGACGTCGGTCGCGATTTGCAGTTCGTACACGAGCCGTCGATAGAGGCGGGACGACCGGCCGCCGGCGAGCACGTTCGCCAGGACGTCGAGCGTGGCATCGTCGGCGCTGAACGCCTTCACTGTGTGCCAGGCATCGTACACGCGCGGCAGCTGAACGCGGTCCTCCAGCACGGCGCCGACCGCTCCCGCCAGCTGCACCGGGGGCGGCGGCGTGCGGGTCACGGCAGGCCCGCGGGGGATAGCGCCGAAGTAGCGCTCCACGAGCTGGCGCGCGTCCCGTGCGGTGATATCGCCCGCGATCGCGAGCGACGCGTTGCTCGGCGTATAGTACGTCTGGAAGAATTGTCGCACGTCGTCCAGGGTCGCCGCCTGGAGATCCGCCATCGAGCCGATCACCGGCCAGTGGTAGGGATGGTTCGTGGGGTAGAGGCGCTCGAGGATATTCTCTTCCGCCAGCCCGTAGGGACGGTTCTCGTAGCTCTGCCGCCGCTCGTTTTGCACCACGCCGCGTTGCAGGTCGACCTTGTCCGCCGTCATCTCGGGCAAGAGGAATCCCATGCGGTCCGCGTCGAGGTACAGCATGAGGGCAAGGGCGTTCGCGGGCCCATCCTCGTAGTAGTTGGTGCGGTCTTCGGTGGTCGAGCCGTTGTTGTCGGCGCCCGCGGCCTCGAGCAGCCGGTCGAACGCACCGGTCGGCACGTGCTGGGACCCCATGAACATGATGTGCTCGAACAAGTGGGCGAACCCGGTGCGCCCCGGCTTCTCGTCAGACGAGCCGACGTGATACCACGTGTTCACCGCCACCACCGGCACCGAGTGATCCTCGTGCACGATCACCTGGAGGCCGTTGGGGAGGGTGAACGTTTGGTAGGGAACACGGAGAGACTGGGCGCACACCTGTACGGGCGGACGGGCGGACAGGAGTCCGAGCACCACGGCCGTCGCGGTCGCAAGTCGGGCCATGCAGCGAATATTACCCGTCGTCTCCCGTCCCCGTGCGGCCCTCACAGAACCCGAACACATAGGCCGGGCGATTTGCGGCGGAAACTCCCTTCCCGCAAGTTGCGTAGGGCGCGCGACAAAGGAGATCCACATGCTGGGCTTGCTGATCGGAGTGGCGGCGCTGGGGGGAGGGTTCGTGGCCACGCGCAACTTCGTGCGGCGCCGGCTGCGCTTCGTCGACGCGGTGCACAAGCCCGCCGCGCCGCTCGTCGCGGGGCTCGCCGCCGGGCTCGCCGCCACCGCGGTAGCGCTCCCCCTCGGGGCGCTTCTTCCCGTGACGGTGTGGACAGCGGCGGCGTTCGGAGTGGGAGTAGCCGGCGGAGTCGCGAGCGGGCGGCGGACGCTCGAGCTCCCGCCCGGCTCTTAGACCACCCTCAGGCCCGCCTCGGGCGCCGCGGCCTCCGGCCGGCCCGCGACGCTGCGCAGGGCCCGCACGGCATCCTTCGCGAACGTCTTGCCCGCCCCCTTCTCCACTTCCTCGAGGGCGGTCCACTTGGGAAACGCCGGCCGCACCGGCGTCGCCATCTGCAGGGTCTCGAACGCGTCCGCCACGGCGAGAATCTTCACGGTCAACGGCAGCGGGAGCGCTTCGATGTCCCAGTCCTCGCCCACGATCTCGTAGTAGTGCCCGTACTCCCCGATGATCTCGGCGGCGCCGCGCATGGCGCGCGCCACACCCACCGAGGAACCCGTCACCGAGCGCGACAGGAGTCGCAGCAGGCGTTGATCGCGCGTCCCCACTTCGTGCAGCAGCGCCGCCACCCGCAGGTTCTCGACGTCGGCCTCGGTGAGCTCCAGCTCCCGCCCGATCGCCGCCGCCACCTCCGCCACCCGGTTCGAGTGCCCCTGCTGATTCCGCTCGGCGGACTCGATGTGATAGGTCAGGAGCTCGAGGGTCGCCATGTACGCGTTCTTGACTTCTGCGAGCCGCGCTTCCCGCTGCTCCGCGAGCCCGCCCACAACGTAGCCGGTGAGGATGAGGAAGCCCGCCCAGGGCCCTAGCGCGAGCAGCGCGTCGGCGTAGAAGCCGGGCAGCATGTCGAGGCCCTGCACGTACTGATAGAAAAAGATGAGCGAGACGACGAACACGCCCGCCATGACCGCGAACCGTCGGCCGCCATAGAAGCCGGCGAGAATCATGGGCAGATAGTAGAAGCTCAGGAACGCGAACTTCTGCTCTACCAACGCATGAATCGCGACCATCGCGAGCACCAGCAACAGCACGAAAATCCGCTCGAAGTGGCGGAAGAAGAAGACCTTGGCGCGCTCCAGGGGACGCGGTTGAGCCACGAAAGACCTCGAGCGTTAGCGGTGTCAGGGGGGCGCGAAAATCAAACTGGGGAAAGCGGCCCGCCGGCGCAATAGCCGGGCCGAGATTCGTGCTTAGGGAACCGCTCCACCCTCCCCTCGCGCCGTCGCGTCATCCGGACGACCCTGCTCATACCCGATGCATTTCCGCATCGGGAGCGCCGGGTAGCGCGGGAAGCGCGGGTCCGTATCGGCGCGGCCGCAGCGGAAGAACGTCGACCCGCGCCGGTTGGTGATGGTCCGCGCCCAGCGGCAGGTGAGGCAGAGGCCAACAGCGTCGTCCCTCACACATGCACTTGCACGTGCTCGCGGAGCCTCTGACGCAACAGCGGGTGAGTCGCCCAGACGTACCAGCCCATCGCGCAGACCGCGAGCACGTTCGCGACCACCACCGACCACACGCCGAGCGTGCCCAGCACCCACTGGGCACCGAGTGCGAGCGCGGCGCCGACGACCGCGTCCAGCACGATCATTGCCATGACGGCGAGCAGGATGAGCGCCGGAGTTCTCTCGATCTGCTCGGCGACGGCCACGAAGAGCGCGCCGGCGATGACAAAGGCAGCGACGTGAACCACGCTGTAGGCCGCCACCATGCCGAGGTTCATATCGATCACCGCCACGTTCGAGGCGCCGAACAGGAGTGCCGCGCCCAGGGCGGTCGGCGTGCGGAGCGGGTGGCCCGCCGCGAGATCGAGCGTGAAGAACCACAGCGCCACCACGCCGGCCCCGATCAGGCCAGTGACGAGACCCTGTGTGAGCAGGGGGTGGCCCTTGAGAGCGCCCAGCCCGAACGGATGTTGATCGCGCGCCGCCCGGTGGAGATAGCCCATCAGGACGAATCCAGAGAGGACGTTCGCGGCGACCACGTGCGGCCACGGGACCACCGCGACTCGGGACGCGTCGCTCAACAGCAGGCCCGCATAGAACGCCAATTCCTGCGCCACCAGACCGAACAGGACGCCGAACAGCAGACGCGGCGGCGTTCGCAGCGCGCCGATCGCCCCCGCCATCGCCACGCCAAGGACCGCGAACACCCCGAAATGCACGACGGAATAGGCCGCGACGAGTCGGAACGTCGGGGGACCGACCGCCTGGCGGGTGAGCGCGCTCGCGAGCGCGGCAGGAGTGTGAAAGGGCCGGCCCGCGATCGAGTCGACCACAAGGAACCAGAGTGCGACCACCAACCCCGCGAGGACTCCGCCGACCACGCCGTCGGTGATCAGGTGGTGCAATGACCGTTTCATGGAATTGCCTCCTCCCGGTGCTCTTGAGGCAATATCGCACCCGGTCCTCCCGGCGCAACCACGCACAGCGTATCGGCTATGGCATTTTGACGGGGCGGTTCCCCATCTTGGTGGTCCATGCCGGGTGACGCCACGCCGCCTCCGCCGCCCCCGCCCCCCCTGCCTCCTCCCGAGCTGCCGCCGGGGCTGCTCGCGGAGTACCTCGAGAGCGCGCGCGCGCAGCTCGGCGTACTCGCGGGGCTCGCCGAGCGGCTCGTCGCCGCAGGCGGCGACCGCGAGGCGCTCGACGCGCTGCGACGCGAGACGCACAAGGTTCACGGCTCCGCCGGCTCGTATGGGTTCATGGAAGCCTCACGCCTCGCGGCCGGCATGGAAGCAACCGTGAAGGATTGGGCCGCCCGACCGGACGAACCGGATGTGGAACGCGGCTCGCTCGCCCGCTGGTTCGTCAACCGGCTTGCGGAGCTGCTGGGAGTGGAAGTGCCGCCCCCGAGCGCCGCGCCACCACCGCCACCCCGCTCCGGGCCGCTGCCGCGCGTTGGCCCGCCGCCCCGCCCGGCACCGAGACCCCCGACTCAACGCCCTGTGGCGCGGCCCGCGCGAATTGTCTCTCCCCCGTTGCCTCCGAAACCGGCGACGCCCTCGCCGAACGGGCCGGAGGCGCCCGTCGTCGCATCGGCCGACGCCGTCCTGGTGCCGGAGGTGATCTACGTGGAGGACGACGCGGCGCTCGCCGAGCTGCTCGAGTACGGGTTGCGCGCGCACGGGTATCGGTTTTTGGCGTATCGTAACGGGCGGGATGCGCTGCGCGAGCTGCTCGCGCTCGACGTGCGGGGTACCCATCCGCTGCTCCTCTTGGACGTCGACCTTCCTGCCCTGGACGGGTACTCGATTTTCGCCGCGCTGGAGCGGGATCGTCCGGGGGCCTATCGCGTCGTCTTCACCACGGTGCACGGCACCGAGGAGGAGCAGCTGCGCGGACTCGAAGCGGGCGCGCTCGACTATCTGGTGAAGCCGATCAGCCTGCGTGTGGCGCTCGAGAAGATCAGGCGCTGGGTGGGCCGGTGACGATCCTGCAATTCCTCTGGGTCGTCGCCGTCGCGCAGGGCGTCTTGCTCGTCGCGTTGGTCATCCTGATCATCCTGAATCGCTGGTTTCGCCTGCGTCGCAGCGCCCGGCTGCAGCCGCGCCGGCACGAGCTGGATGCGGCGATGCAGCGTTGGGCGATGGGACAGGCGCCCGCCGCCGAGGTGGAGCGGGCCCTGGCGCGTTTGCCCGTATCGCTGGCTGTCGACGCGCTCGTCACGTGGTCCGCCCGGGTGCCGGGCGAGCGGTGGCAGGACCTGTCGCGGGTGTTGGCCAGCCAGTGGTGGGCACGCGTGGTGCGCATCAACAACCGGTCGGCGCGCTGGTGGAAGCGGCTCGAGTGCGCGCACTTCCTCTCTGTGGCGGCGACGCCGCACGACATCGGCAGAGTGCTCCGCTTGTTGCGCGATGACCATCCCGCCGTCCAGATCGCAGCCGCCACCACGCTCGAGCGCTTGACCAGTCCCATCCTCGTGACTGCGGTGCTCGATCAGCTGCCGCTGTTCGGGCCCACGGTCCAGGCGTACTACGCGAGTGCGCTCAAGAAGGCGCGTCCCGCCGTGGTGCGCCACCTGCAGCAGTTGTTCCGGCGGCCCGATGATCCTCGGCTCCCCCGCATGATCGAGTTCGCAGGGCGCCTGGAGCATCCGGACCTGCGCGAGCCGTTCACCGCTCTCGCCACGCACCGGGACCCGGAAGTCCGGAGCCAGGTGGCCCGTGCGTTGGGGAAGTACCCCCACCCGGAGTCGATTGCCGCGCTGCGCCTCCTCGCGCAGGACCAGATCTGGCCCGTGCGAGCTCATGCCGTCCGCTCGCTCGGCATGGTCGCCGATCCAGCCACCGTGCCGCTGGTGCGGGACGCGCTGCGCGATGCCGAGTGGTGGGTGCGTTTGCGGGCGGGGCTCGCCCTCACCCGGTTTGGCGCGGCGGGGCGCAACGTGCTGCTCGCCGCGGAAGTCGGCGCGTTCGAGCCAAGCCGCGACATGGCGCGGCTCGTCCTCGGCCTCACCCCGCAGGCGCTGGCGGAATACGCGGCGTGAGCTCCGTCATTCACGGGGGCGACCTCGCGATCCTCCTCTACTTCTTGGTGTTGAATTCCTTCTACGCGCTCCTGCTCGTGCTCTCGATCCCCGAGATCTGGGAGCAGACCCGGCTGGCGGAGGACGAAGACTTCCAACGGCTCATGCAGAGCGACGCCTTGCCGCCGATCACCATCCTCGTCCCCGCCCACAACGAGAGCGCGACCATCGAGGCGAGCGTCACCGCCCTCCTGACACTCGAGTATCGCACCTTCGAGATCATCGTGGTCAACGACGGCTCCAAGGACGACACGCTGGAGCGGCTGCGGCACGCGTTCGACCTCTACGAGGTGCCGCGCACCTATCCCGAGACCATCGCCACCAAGCCGCTGCGGGCCCTGTACCGCTCGCGCACCCGCACGCGCCTGCTCGTCCTCGACAAGGAGAACGGCGGCAAGGCGGACTCGCTCAACGCCGCCATCAACGCCAGCCGGTTCCCTCTGGTCATCGCCGTGGACGCGGACACGCTGATCGAGCCCGACGCGCTGCTGCGCCTGACGCGGCCGTTCCTGCTCGGCCGCGAGATCGCCGCCGTGGGCGGCACGATCCGCGTCGCGAACGCGTGCACCGTGAAGGATGGACGCGTGACCGACGCCCGAGTTCCCGGTCGGTTCCTCCCCGGCGTGCAGGTGGTCGAATACCTGCGCGCCTTCCTGTTCGGCCGACTGGGCTGGAACCGGCTGGGGGGCAGCCTGGTCATTTCCGGCGCATTCGGCTTGTTCCGCAAGGAATACCTCCACGCGATCGGCGGGTACCGCACGACGAGCGTGGTCGAGGACCTCGATCTCGTCGTGCGCCTGCACCGCTATCTGCGGCAGCACAAGCGGCGCTACGAAATCCCCTTCATTCCGGACCCGGTCGCGTGGACCGAGGTCCCCGAGTCCGGGCGGATCCTGTCGCGCCAGCGGGAGCGGTGGCACCGCGGCCTGGTCGCCGCGATGTGGCAGTACAAAGGGATGCTCTTCAACCCCCGGTACGGCCGCGTGGGATTGATCGCGATGCCCTTTTTCACGGTCGGGGAGATGCTCGCGCCGCTCGTGGAAGTGGTGGGGTACGTGATCACCGTGGGCGGTCTGCTGCTCGGCGCGGTGAACGCCAACTTCGCGCTGCTCTTCGTGCTCGTGGCGTGGGGCTACGGGATGCTGCTGTCGCTCTGGGCCGTGGTGCTCGAGGAGGTGAGTTTCCAGCGATATCGGCGGCTCGGCGATCTGGCCCGGCTGCTGCTGTTCGCGACCCTCGAGAACTTCGGCTACCGGCAGCGGACGGTGTGGTGGCGGCTGAAGGCGTTCTGGTCGGTGTTCCGGCAGAAGCAGGCGTGGGGGGAGATGACCAGGAAGGGCTTCGAGACTGCGGGAAAACAGGCGACAGAACCGGCAAAGGCTAGGCGCACAGACGCGCAGCAGTGAACAGGGAGCAGAAACTAGGGGCCAGCTATTGCTGGCCCCTCTTGTGGCTTCGGGCAAACCGTGTCGTACTAAGGACTCGGGCGGCGAACGCCCCCGACCCCGACCTGGGGCAGCAGGTCTAGCAAGCCCTGGATCTGAGCATCGATTGCCGAATAGAGACTCGGCCAGTCGTAGTCAGTGGCGAGCCCATCGTAGACGCTGTACCATGGGTAACTCGGGTCCCAGCCGGCCTCGACCGCAAAGTCGTCTTGCGGATCGGGATCAGAGCAAACCGCTGTTCCGAACGAAGTTTGCCCATGGTTATCGGCCCAAGTGTTGCCCATCGAGGCGTCGTGGCAGTCGTGTGTGAGGTTGCCTCGAAGGTGGTTACTCTCGATGATGTTCCCGGTGGAGGGCGTATTCACGCGGATCCCGTCGGTGTTGTCCAGGTTATTGAAGGTTCCGTTGTTCCGTATGTGGTTGCCGCGAAGGGTGTTGTCGTTGGCCTCGTAGAGCAGGATGCCCCCACCGAAGCATGTCAGCGGACAGGTGGGGGTGTTGCGGTCGATCTGGTTGTTCTCAAGCGTGTTGCCCATCGCGCCGTCATAGAGCCCGATCCCGGGGCCGCCATTCTGCTCGGTGAGGTTCTCCCCCACTGTGACGTTATTGGCTAAATCGACGACGATGCCATCGAAAGTGCTCGCTCGCGTCCGGTTGTGGGTCAACGAGCTCGGTGCCGACGACAATTCCGCGTACATGTCGACGTCGTTCTGAGTAATGGTGTTGTGATGTATGTCAACGCTCCCTGCCAACGCGAGCAGCACCCCCGTTGGGGCAACCGTCTGCGGCGTGTAGATGTGACCCGAAGAAAAGTTGTGCTTGACCTCGGCCGTGGCGTCCTGGAGCACCTCGATCCCGTTCTGAGCGATGCCGGAGGTCGGCCCGAAGCCGAAGACTCGGTTGGCCGCGATCACCGCGCTCGACCCGGAGCCACCCACCACCACCCCATTCTTCTGGTACTTGTCGACCAGGTTGCCCTCAATTCTCGCCGAGCCAGTGCTAAAGACAACATCGTTGAAGTGCCCGCCGACCACGACGCCCATTCCATTCTGGCAACCGCTTGGCTGACCGGCGAACGGATCGGGGGGGGGCCTATATTGATCCCGAATGTCCGTGATGTGATTGCCGAGGATATTGGCCGAGCCGTCGTGGTCGACACGAATACCGTAGTGGAGGCTACCACAGAAGTCCGGTCCCGGACCGGCGATGGTGAAGGCGAGGATCGTAACGTTCTGCGCGCCCGAAATGCGGAGGATTGTGAAAAAGCCATTGTCGGCCGGGTCTGGTACCATGACCGTGGGTGCTTTGATAACTGCTGCCCATTGCTTTGTGGAGCGTAACTGGATGTTGTTCTTCCCCGAGCCTGATATGATCACTTGCTCGTGGTATGTGCCTGGACAGACGTCAATGTGGTCACCCGGTTGCGCATCGTTCACGGCGGCCTGGATTGACATGTACTGTGCGGTGGGGCATTGGACTAGATCGTCATCCACCAGCAACCTGGCTGGGCCCGCCAACGAAGCCATGAGTCGTGCCCCCGTCGGCGTGTCCGTCCGCTCGCAGGCGGCTCCGAGGTACGCGATAGCGGGGAAGATCAGGATCGCAACAGTCCTATGCGGTGTTAGCATCGGTCTCCTCCTGGAAGCACGCAGACGATACCGCTCGCTCCGCCTAGACAGCGACAGCACCTAAACCCGCGCACTACGGTTTCTGGAAGTCGTAGGTGATCGTACTGTTCTGTGTCTGGCCGTTCGAGCCGTTGATGTCCTTGCCGATCGTGAAGGCGTCCACCCAGCCGTTGTAGGTGTCGTTCGGATCTGAGAAGCCGTGCATGATCTGGATGCCACCATGGTTGCCGTCGAGGTTCACGATCGCAGCGTTCGGGTGGGCCGTGATATACTCGGACAGCGGTCGGATGACGTCGCCCGGTGGGAAGAGGGGATCGTTCATCGACCACCAGCACGCCATGAACGTGCCGCCATCGTTCCGCAGCGCATCCCGGAACCGCCACATTGGGAGGACGGGTGGCCCCTGATTGCTCCCGACCCCACACAGACCGCCGTCAACGGGGTTCTGGTACGTCGGCTCGAAGATGAGCTCGTCATCGATGGTGTTGTTGCCGTCCCAGTCGATCTCGAGCGCGATAAACGGCCACTGTTGGCCATTATTCCGTTCGTCACACGCGTAGTAGTCGAGGCGGCTCAGGTCCCGCAGATACGTGCGGTGGTAGCGCGTCGAGCGCAGGCGTGCAAATGTGAAGACAGCATTAGCGTCCGGCATCACGACAAGGTGCAAGGCGCCGGGCGGTAGCGGCGGGGCCTGATCTGCATCGCACGTCAATTCGTCCGCAAACGTGACTTCCGTCGGAGAGACCTGGACCTTCCAGCTGTCCTGGTTGTCGTGCGTGACCACATGGATGGTGTGGCCAAAAGGAAGGGGGTCGTCCGGGGTCAGCGTGCCGTCGGGTATAAGCGCCTCGAGCGCCAGGAGCCGCTGGGTGAGATAGCTCGCTGTCTGTGCAACCAGGTCCGCTTCAAGGCCCCTGACGGGCACCGAAGCCGTCGGCGCCGTCCGCTCGCATGCCGCTCCCAGGTACGCGATCGCCGGTAAGATCAGGACCGCTGCAGTCCTTCTGACTGTTCGCATCGTCCTCCTCCTGGGAAGAGAACTGCACATGGGTATGCGACAGACACACGAGAGGTGCCAAGGTTTGCTCAGTGTGGCGGCGCTGCAGCGGTACACATCTTCGGGTGAGGTCTGGTGGCTCAGGGAGCTGTTGCCCGAGCGCAGCGTGCAAACGTGGTGCCGTGGATTGTCTGCAATAGCACGGCGAGCTGCTGGGGCTACGACGCAACGCACGTGGGCGAGGAGTTACGGGAATATCTGCTGCGCCGGCGCAGCCCGCCCGCCACACGCGGGTAGCGGCCCTCTCCACTACTGCCCTCGCAAGGCGGTCAGTGCTACGGGGCGTCGTCGGGCGAGCAGACGCCGGGCGGAGGCTGCGGCGTCGTCTGGGTGACGCACCTGTTGTTCTCGTTCCAGCGGTTCACGCTGGTCGGATCCGAGAATGCGTCGAACCTCGCGTTCCCTCGACGAACTGCTTGAGTCCGCTGAGGATTGATTGTTGTGTCTGATGAAACTTGCGCCGATCCAACCGCTCGCCCTTACCTCCGCTCATGAGCTCGTTGACCCGCTGCTTCGGGAGTTTCGCGACAAGCTTGCCCTTCACAAGCATCGCGAATCTTCCCGTTCACGTTCAGGACCGCGCTGGAGCTGAACATTTTTGCGTCAATACTCACGTGCCGGTCCTCATTGTTGCGTTTCATCGGCAAATCCTTCCTGCGCACTCACGTGATCGCGGGGGACCCACGCCGGTACACCAGGCCGATCCCCGTTCCCACGATCGCGAATTGGAGGAGGAAGAATGTTCCCTCAGTCGCGACGAACGGTCCAACGGGCCCGATGTCGAACAAGACGGCGCAGACGAAGAAACAGCCTCACACCGCAACTCAGTGTGAGGCTTCGTCTTCAGCCAGTCAGGACGGCGGCATTGTTGACACCAGTGTGATGTGGACTGCAAAGTTCGCTCCATGGGTCGCGGGATGCCCGTTCGCGGGTTCACGTTGGTCGAAGTGCTGGTGGTGATTGTGCTTCTGGGACTGGCCGTGGCGCTCGTGGCGCCCGCGCTTATCCCCTCGCGACACGACGAGTCACCCCTGGGCGCCCTCGTTCGGAGCGCTCGTGACGCCGCCGCGCGGCGTCAGGAAGTGTTGTACCTGCGGATCGGTCGGTCGGGCAATTGGCTCCTCGAGGGCGCGGCGTCACCGAGCGCGGGGGTGCTCGCGAGCGGGCGCGTCGAGGGACTTGCAGGTCCGCCAGTGACGCTGGTGCTCTCGCCGGTCGGCACGTGCGGGTTCGACCTACGGAGCCTCGCCACCGCTCCTCCGATCGCGCTCGATCCACTCACGTGCGAGATCCGGACGCCGTGACGCTCCGTAGCTCACTTGACAGGTCCCAGGACGAAGCCCTTCAATCCCTTCATGGAAGCCGAGAAGCGAACATGGAGGCGGAGCCGCCCGCAGGATGCCATCGAAGACGACGAGAATGTCGCCGCTCTTCCCTGGGCGGTTGCGTCGCCCGGGAGACTAGCGGAGCTTTCTGCTGGTATGAGACGCACGTCGGGGTTCACGCTGCTCGAGGTGATGGTCGCGATCGTGCTGACGAGCCTCGTGGTGCTCTTGGCCTACGGGGCGGCGCAGGTGAGCTACGACGCGCAGGCCCGGCTGGGCGCGGAGCTGCAGGGCCTGCAGGGCGCGCGAGCCATGCGCGAACTGCTCCAGGACGCGTTGCTCAATGCCCGGTCGCCGCAACTGCCGGGAGATCAGGGGTTCACCCTCCAGGGCGGCCAGGTGTCCTTTGTGGCCGCCGGCGGCGGGCCACCGCTCGACTCCGATTACGATTGGCTGGTCACGATCGGGCCGAGCTCGGACGGGCTCACGCTGCAAGCGACGCCGGTCGGGCGGGCGCCACCAGCACAGGTGGTGGTCCGCCTGTCTGGCGTGACGCGGTGGGAAGTGCGCGTGCTCGCCCCAAGAGGGTCCCAGTGGCTCGAGGAGTGGCCCAAGACGACGGTCATGCCCCGCGCTGTCGCGATTAGGTTCTGGCACGACTCCGAGCCGGTTGGGCTCCCGCTGTACGTGGTGCGATCGCTTGCCCAACCCATCGCAGCATCAGGAGAGGACGCCGCGCCATGACGAGCCAACGGGGACTCACGCTCCTCGAGGTGCTGGTGGCGCTCGTCGTACTGAGCCTTGTCGGACTCAGTTACCTGCAACTGCTCCACGGGAGCCACCAACTCATCGCCGCTTCCCGCCATTGGTCGGAGGCAGTGATTTACGCCGAGGACGCGATGGAGCGGGCCAAGCTGGGCACCCTGAGCCTGCAAGCGCCGACGGAGTCCCTTCCCGGCGGCTTCCAGCGGCGCATCACGACCGGCCCGTTTCAGCCGGGACTCCGTGTAATCACGGTTACGGTGTTCCTCCCCGGCGGCAGCCGCTTCGATCTCGCTCAGCTGACGAGGGTAGAGCGGGCTGCACAGTCCGGGGCCCCCGCCGCCCCTCCCGCTCCGCCCACGGAGCCATGGTGAAGCGCCGCGATCAGCGCGGCGTCGCGCTGATCTTCGTCCTGTGGCTGCTGGTGGTGCTCGGCGCGATCGTCGCCGAGGTCGCGCGGGAAGCGCGCTTGGAGGCGGCCATGCTGGCGAGCCTGCGCGCGCGCACGGTCGCCCGCTATGCCGCGGAAAGTGGGATCCTGGCCGCCACCGTCCGGATCGAAGCGTTGCTCGACTCAGCGCGTGGCTCGACCGAGCTCATCGCGATGTTTCGCGAGCTCAACGCCGGCCTTCCGTCGCTGAGCGACGTCGAGCTTGGGACTGCGCGCTTCCGCGTCGCGGCGGTCGATCTCAATGCCCGCCTCGACCTCAATCGCGCCGACGCGGCCACGCTACGCGGGCTATTGGGCCAATTCGCCACCGAGAACCGCGCGGATGCCGTCGTTACGGCCGTCAAACAGAGCCCGGTGCGACGGCTCAGCGAGCTCACCTTGCTCCCTGGCGTCGACGACTCACTGGCGCTCGCCGTGGCCCCATATGTCACGGTGTGGAGCGACGGCTTCGTTAACATCAACTCTGCGCCGGAGCCGGTGCTCGCCGCGCTGCCGGGGGTCGGTCGCGCCGGCGCGCGCAGCCTCATCCTCCGGCGGCAGGCCGGTGACGTGCTCACCTCGATCGATGTCGTTCGACCCGGAGCCAGGCCGGACCTGATGACTCCAGGCGACGTGATGGCCGCCTCCGGCGTGCCCGGCGCTCTCGTCTCCACGATGCCCAGCCGTCTGATGCTCGTCAGTCGCGGCTGGCAGGAAGGGCATCCCCTGACCCACGAAATCCAGGTGGTCTACGCGTTCGTGGGCCAGCGGCTTGTAGTCCAGGCGCGACAGGAGCGGGACCTGTGAGCGCACCTCACTTCCAGCTCGCGATGTCCGCGTCCTCGTCTTCCCCACCCGGTTGGCCGTCGCGTCCCAACGTAGAGAGATCGTAGCCCGACGGGTTGTGCTCGCCCGGGCTCATATAGATGTAGGGGCGCCCCCAGGGGTCGAGCGGCAGCGCCTTGCGGAGGTAGGGACCCCGCCAGTTCAGGGGAATCGGTTCGCGGGTCGGCTTCTCCTGCAGCGCCCCGAGTCCCTGCTCGCTAGTGGGATACATCCCGTTGTCGAGGCGGTAGTTGTCGAGCGCGAGTCCGAGCAGCTCGATCTGGGTGCGGGCCGTGGCGCTCTTTGCTTCGGAGACCCTGCCGAGGATGCGGGGGCCGACCAGCGCGGCGAGGAGGCCCAGCACGATGATCACGACGAGGATCTCGATGAGCGTGAAGCCCCGAGGCGTCGTCCCGACAGTCGCCATAACAACTGCAAGGTACGTAGGGGGATCGCTCCCGCAAGTCGCCCTGCTGCTACCTGGCCCTCATGCTCCCACACCCGCACCTTGACGCGGCGACCCCCGCGGGTAGGTTGCATCGCTTAACGGGACTGGCCTGCCGGACATGGTCCGGCCCGAGCCGGGCCTCTCTCGAGCGCCACCGTCGCGCAGATCCCTCCAACGACGCTGGCTCACACCTGCTGCACGGCTCGGAGAACATGAGAGGCGGCCATGCGCCCTGGCTCCTCGCCGCTCCTGCTCGCCATTACGCCGGCCTTCGGCGGCCCCTCCTTCGGCGCCGTGGGACCCTTTGTGAAGATCGTCGATACCGCCCACCGGCAGGCCGACCCGAACCGCCCGCGCAACGCAATCGTCATTGATACGGGGAGCCGACATGGCTAGGCAGCCGGAACTCCGCTCGCGACGAGGCATGGTCCAGGGCTACGCCAGCGGCGCGAAGTCCTACGGCTCGCTCGATGCCGACATCATCATTGCCAACGCCCCGGACCCGGTGTTCGTCTCCGACCTCGAAGGCAAGATCCTGCAGGCCAACGATGCCGTTTCCCAACTGCTCGGGTTCCGCCAAGATGAGGTGCTCGAGCAGTCGCTCTCGCGCTTTATCAACCCCGCGGAGACGCGGGAGTTCACGGCGGCCCTACGCGAAGTGGTCGAACGGGGTGTCATGCGGAACGTGGTTCTGAACCCACGCAGCGCGAGCGGCGAGGTCATTCCTACGAGCTTGAACGCCTCGGCCTTGCGCGATCCCGACGGTCGCGCGATCGGCGTCATCGGCATCCTGCGCGACATGCGGGAGCTGGACAAGGCCCGGGCCTACGCCGAGAGCTTGATCAAGAACGCTCCGGACCCCGTGTTCGTGTCCGACCTCGAGGGTAAGATCCTGCAGGCCAACGACGCGGTGTCCGCGCTCCTCGGCTTCCGCCCAGATGAGCTGATCGAGCAGTCGCTCTCGCGCTTCATCAGCCCCGACGAGACGCGGGAGTTCACGGCGGCGCTGCGGGAGGTCGTGGAGCGGGGTGTCACCCGCAACGCCCGACTCAACCCGCGGAGCGCGAGCGGAGAGGTGATCCCCACCACCCTCAACGCCTCCGCGCTGCGCGACCCGAACGGCAAGGTGATCGGCGGCATCGGGATCCTGCGGGACATGCGGGAGCTGGACAAAGCCCGGGCCTACGCCGAGAGCTTGATCAAGAACGCTCCGGACCCCGTGTTCGTGTCCGACCTCGAGGGGAAAATCCTGCAAGCCAACGACGCGGTTTCCCAGTTGCTGGGGTTTCGCCAGGACGAGCTCCTCGAGCAGTCGCTCTCGCGGTTCATCAGCTCCGAGGAGACGCGGGAGTTCACGGCGGCGCTGCGGGAGGTCGTGGAGCGGGGTGTCACCCGCAACGCCCGGCTCAACCCGCGGAGCGCCAGCGGAGAGGTGATCCCCACCACCCTCAACGCCTCCGCGCTGCGCGACCCGGACGGCAACGTGATCGGCGCCATCGGCATCTTGCGTGACATGCGCGAGTACGAACAGGTAGTTCGCGATCTGGAGAAGTCCAAGAGCGAACTGCAAGAGAAGATCTTGGACCTCGAGAAATTCGAGGAAGTGGTCGTCGGCCGGGAGCTCAAGATGATCGCCCTCGAAAGGGAGCTGGAGAGTCAGCGGAAAGAAGTCGCGAGGCTGATGGGGGGGAGGATCTGATCGCGATGCCGGACGTCGTGACAGAGAATCATCGGCCGATGGTCACAGGGCCCGGGCTGGCCGCGACGGCCGAAAGCCGACTCCGCGCGCACGTGGAGACGCTGCAGCGCCAGCTGCGGAAACGCGACGACCAGCGCCGCGCGATGCTCCACATCGTGGGCGACTTGAACGAGTCCAACAAGCGCCTCGCCGACCAGCGGAAGGCCATGCTGCACATCCTGGCCGACTACGAGCAGGACCGCCGGCGACTGGCCCGTCAGAGGGCGCGGCTCGACCATTCGCGGCGGGCTCTGCTGCATCTCCTGCAGGACTCCTACCAGGACAAGCTGCGTCTCGAGGCAAGCCGCAAGGCCATGATTCACATCATGGGGGACCTGCGGGAGACCACGGCCGAGATGCAGCGGCGCGAACAGGAGCTGCGCGAAAAACAGGAGCAGCTCGTCCAGGCCGGCAAGCTCGCCACGCTCGGCGAGCTGACCACCGGCGTCGCCCACGAGCTCAACAATCCACTCAACAACATCGGCTTGTTCGTGGGCAATGCCGTCGACCTCATGGAGCTCGCGCTGACGGACAAGGAGCAGATTGTCCGCGAGCTGCGCGCCGTCATGCAGCAGGTCCGCAAGGCCACGGAGATCATCTCGCACTTGCGCACGTTCGGACGGGCGGCCCCCGTCAGCCGCGAGCTCATCGTCTTGAGGCAGGTGATCGAGCGGGCGCTGTCACTCATGCGCGAGCAGCTCCGGCTGCGCGAGGTCGAGGTCACGCTCGATCTGGGTCCGGACGAGCCGGTGGTCGTAGGGAACGCGATTCAGCTGGAGCAGGTCTTCATCAACCTGTTGACGAACGCGCGTGATGCGGTGGCCGACTCGCCACGCAAGGCGATTAGGATCTCGGGCTCGGTCGGCTCCACGGCGGTGGAGGTCGCGGTCGCCGATACCGGGCACGGGATTCCAGCCGAGCTCAAGGGACGGATCTTCGATCCGTTCTTCACCACCAAGGAGCTTGGGAAGGGCACGGGCCTGGGCCTCTCGATCACTTACGGGATCATCAAGGAGCACGGCGGCACGATCTCAGCCGTGAGCCCGCCAGGCGAGGGCGCCACGTTCCTCATCCACCTGCCGCTCGCTCCCGCCGATACGAAGGAGAGCTCCTCGTGCTGACGCCGCTACGCGTCCTCATCGTCGACGACGACCCGGCCCTGCTGCAAGCGCTGCCCAAGGCCCTGCGGCTGCGGATGGGGGGAGTGACCGTGGAGACGGCCGACTCCGCGGCGGTGGCGCTCGAGCGAATCGCCGCCGGGGATTACGACGCGATCGTCACCGACATCAAGATGCCGGGGATGGACGGCCTGGCGCTCCTGACGGAGATCCGGAAGCACCGGCCGGACACGCCCACCCTGATAATCACCGGCCATGGTGAGGACGAACTGATGGTTCGGGCCCTGCGCGGCGGGGCCTACGACTTCATCCAGAAGCCGATCGACCGAGATTACTTCGTAGCGGCGTTGTACCGCGCGATTCGAGCGCACGTGCTGAATCGCCGAGCGAAGGACCGCCAGGCGGCCCTGCAGTGCTGCGCCGACGAACTGGAGCGGATCCTGGACCAGTTGGAGCGCAAACTCCGCGTCCAGGTCGGTGACGGGCGAACCATGACCCAGGGGGGCGTCCTCATCGTCGACGACGACCCGGCTCTGCTCCAGGCGCTCCCCGAGGTCCTGCGGCTGCGGATGCCTGAGGTGACCGTGGAAACAGCCGACTCGGCGCCGGCCGCGCTGGGCCGGATCGCCGCGCGGGACTACGACGCGATCGTCACCGATATCAAAATGCCGGGCATGGATGGCCTGGAGCTGTTGGCTGAAATCAGGACGCACTGGCCCGACACACCGACCCTCATGATCACCGGGCACGGCGAGCAGGAGCTGGTGCTCCACGCCCTCCGCGGCGGGGCTTACGACTTCGTTCAGAAGCCAATCGACCGGGACTACTTCGCCGGCTCATTGCGGCGGGCGATCCAAGTGCGCGAGCTCGGTCGCCGGGCCAAGCAGGGGCAGTGGGCCCTGGAGCGCCATGTCAACGACCTGGAGGCCGTGGTCGAGGAGCGCGCGCATCGACTGCGGGAAACAACGGAGGCCATCGAGAGCCCTTTGAGCTTGCTAATGGGGTCGACCGGGCAAATGGAGAAGGTCGTCCAGGAGATCAAGCAGGTGGCTGACTCTCCGCTCACGGTCCTCGTCGAGGGCGAGACCGGCACCGGCAAGGAAGTTGTGGCCCGGGCGATTCATCAACTGAGTGCCCGACGCGGCAAGCCGTTCATCGCCGTCGACTGCGGCGCGATCCCGGACACGTTGATCGAGTCCGAGCTCTTCGGCCACGAGAAGGGCGCATTCACCGGGGCCCATCAACGCAAGGAGGGGCAGTTCCAGCTTGCCGGGGGCGGAACTCTATTCCTCGATGAAGTCGTCAATCTTCCTTTTCCCACGCAGGCCAAGCTCTTGCGAGCATTGCAGGAACGACAGGTCCAGCCGCTAGGAAGCAAGCGGCCGGTCCCAGTGGAGGTGCGGTTCATCGCCGCCTCCAATGTCTCCCTCGAGCGGGAGATGCGGTCGAGTCGGTTCCGTCAGGATCTTTACTACCGCCTGAACGAGTTCGTGATCACCCTGCCGCCCCTCAGGGAGCGAGACAACATCCTCCAGCTGGCGAATAGTTTCCTCGCAGAAGCGAGCACCGAGCTCGACCGGCCCTGTCGCAAGATCTCAGAAGCGGCGGCGCAGGTCCTGCTGCGGTACCAATGGCCGGGGAACGTGCGGGAGCTCCGGAACGTCATTCGGCGGGCCAGCCTCCTGGCTTCGGATGTGATTGAGCCCGAGCACCTCTCCCTCCTCGCCGTCGAGCAGTCTCCTCCCGTCACCGAACGTCACGCAGAGCCAGCGCCAGCTGGCTCCTCCCTGAAGGAACTCGCCGGGGCAGCCGCGGCGGACGCCGAAGGGCAGGCGATCCGCTTGGCCCTGCAGGCCACCGGAGGGAACAAAAGCGAGGCGGCGCGGTTCCTCCGCACCGACTACAAGACCCTGCACCTCAAGATGAAGCAGTACGGCATCAACGCCGCGCAGTTCAGGGAGCCGCTGTCCGCGTCTTCCCCCGCGTAACGCTAGCACGCACGCCATAGCCGGGCTCTCTGGCGGCCCCGCCATGGTGTTCGCGCCATGAGTCTTGCGACCGCACCAGACTGTTCGTCGCCGTTTCTCCTCGCTCGTTCGGGCGGCCCACCGTTCCCCTGACGGGTCGCGGAGGGCGATATCTCTCGCCACTACCGCCAGTTGCTCGGCGTGCCGAAGGCCCCGCCGCTCGCTGGTGGGCCGCGACCGGCAGGCGCGCCCACGCGGGCACGTGCGTTGCTACACCATGGGGCGTCGTGAAGGGAACGTTAGTCTGACGAGGCGATGAGGCGGAAGGACAAACATACCTGAGGAAGGAGGGACCAGAATGAATGCGGGCGTGGAGTGTACACTCCGACGTACATCGCTGGTGCTGGCCATCGTCGTCGGGGATGCCGTCACACTGCTGGCAGCCCCTCAACCAGTACTGGACAGGATTCCAGTCTCAAGCTGTGGTGCGATCACAGCGCCAGGCGCCTACGAAGTCACCGGGCCTATCACCTCTACCTTTGCCACGTGCATCACCATCACTGCAAGTGGGGTAACGCTGTTCTTGAACGATCAAGTCATCTCCTGCGTCGGTCCCGGGTTTCTCGCGAGTTGTCAAGTATTCGGGCCCGGCCCAATCGGCATCGATGTTGGATCCGGACTCACCGACGTCGCAGTGATGGGTCGGGGAACCGTCACGGGCTTCGATACTGGCATTCGTGTTTCGAGCAGCAATGCGCTGATCAAACGCGTCTGGGTCACAGGCCCCCTATGTCTCTCGCCATTTACCTGTGCCAGACCGGATGCCGTAGGCATCGAGGTTAATGGCACATCAGGCGTGAACCTGCTGAGAAACAGTGTCGACAACCAAGCCGACGGTATCCACCTTGACGATGTGACATGTCCAGGAGGGTCCGCCTCCTGCGTCGTCAACGGCAATGCGTCGCACCACAACTTCAGCCTTCCGATTCCATGCCATGGGATAACGCTCAACGGCACGACGGGCTATACGCTGACCCGGAACGTCACGTTCAACAATGGCGAAAACGGGTTCGAGAATGCCGGGATCTATCTCGTCAACGGCGCCACGGGGAACACCATCACCAATAACGATTCTTCCAACAACCTCGGATTCGGAATCGCGGCGTCAGGGATCGGCACCAGCGGGAACAACATCGTCAACAACGTCGCGCTATTTAATACGTCTATCCCGGGCGTCTACGCTGACTTGGGCGAAGTGAGTGGCGCCGGCCCGAACACTTGGAACGACAACAACACATGCCAGACGGAGACAGGAACTGTTCCGCCCGGGGTGTGCAACCCAGGAGAGGGGTAGCGAGGACACTGCGGCAGGTGTCCTGATCTCTCTACGTGGCTCTAGGAGGTAAAACAACAAGCTCGAGACGAAACGGGCCCGCGGCCACCGGCCGCGGGCCTTTTATTGAGCCGGAGGGAGGCCTCCCACTTCCGGAGGATGACATGGGGCGGAACTTGTGCCTTGGAGCGCTCCTACTCGCCGGCATCTCGGCCGTCGGTCCAAATGACATCAGGGACGAAGGCGTCGGGACCTACACGGATCCATCCGTTGCCAACCAGATCTCGAACTTCACTATCAACCGCCAGATGGTGAGTTGCGGCGTTGGTATGGTTGGGGCGAGCGGCGCGCTTTCAGGTCCATTCGCTATGCTCATGTATGCGAAGGACATTCAGTTCTACCATGCTGATCACGCCGGGAAGACCATCACCGCAAGCGGCCGAATGCGCTCAATCACGCAGACCGGTGGCATGACGGTCGAGGATGTCGAGCACGACTTCCTGGCGATCGCGGTCGACAACGCCGGCACCGGCTCTCCCGATCGCTTCGATGTCCACTTCACGACGCCGTTCTGGAAACCCGGTAACCCGCTTTGCACACCGTCGACGGTGCACCCGGGATGGTGCCGCTTCGGCGGGGATCTCATCGTGTCGGGCGGCACTCAGCTGGGCGACGTCAGCGTGGGCCCCTAGAACCGAAGCATGCACAGTGGCGGCTCGACGGGCCCACGCGCACGGGCCCGTCGCAGCACCGAGCTCGACCGGCCCTGGGGCGGGAGCTCAGAAGTGGCGCGGCTCCTCCGCACCGACTACAAGACCCTGCGCGTCAAGATTGAAGCAGTACGGCATCAACGCCGCGCAGTTCAGGGCGTCGCTGTCCGCGTCTTCCCCCGTGTAACGCTGGCGCCGGCGCTACGGTCTTGGCGCCATGGTCTTGGCGCCAGTGTCTTGCCACGGCACCAGACTCTCGGCGCCGGATCTCCTCGCTCCTCTGAGCGGCCCGCCGTTCCCCTGACCAGGCGCGGACCGCGATATCTCTCGCCAGCACCGCCGGTTGCTCGGCTTGCCGATGGCTCCGCGTTCGCCGTGTTCCAACGATGCCCCGACCCACAGGGAGGCGGGTGCGCGGGGCACGTGCCTTGCCATGTCGCCCGTCGAGGCCGTTGCACGGCAGAGCCGTCCCATCGTTGCACGGCAGAGCCGTCCCATCCTAGTAAGGAAGGAGTGGAGTATGCGAGACCGACTGATGTTGCGGAGCTCGGCGGTGCTGACCGCCGTGCTACTTGGGATTTTCGTGGCGGTGGTGCCCAGGCCAGCGTTCGCCCAGGCGGACAAGTACGCCGCGGCCGGCGCCACCACCCTCATCTTTGGGCCGTTCTTTACCGGGTCAGCAACCGCCGACCTGCTGAAAGAGGACATCCAAAGCTCGAATACGATCGATCTGGACCTTCAGGTGACGCTTGAGTGCGGGCTCATTACGGATCAGTTCGGCACCTTCTCGTTCAGCGACGCGAACGTGACCGTCTGGATCGAGATCGATGGCGTGGTCGTGCCGGTTACGCAGACCACGGCCGGCACTTCGACGGATCCTCCGCCCGTCGGCGAAGTGGTCTTCTGCGACCGCTTGCAGCAGAACGTCAACTTCGCGCAGGCGTTCCAATTTGATCAGTATATTCACGCCAACTCTTTCAACTGGATCAAGCTGAACGTGGGGGCCGGCACGCACCACGTGGTGGTCAGAGCGAGGCTGAACTCGCTCACGCCCATCGGATCAGCCGCTGCGGGGTTGGTGCGTCGTCGGACGCTCATCATCGAGCCCGTGCACATGTCGGTGAGCCAGGACGTGCAGCCGGGCACCTGAGCCAACCTCCCCGTTGTGCCGAGCGCACCCAAGGGCAGCAGGTGCCCCGGGTGCGCTTCGGCTTTCGTCAAGCCGGGGTTAGCGCGCTCGCTCGTGGGCGAGGGCATTGCAGAGCGGCCACTCAGAACGCCTTGAGGTTGATGCCGTATATCGCCTGAAGCATCGCGAGCGCGACGAAGCCGACCAGCGCGCCGAAGAAGAGAATAAGGGCTGGCTCGATCAGCGCGACCGCCGTGCGGAGGGTGCGCCGCACCTCGCCGTCGTAGGTGTCGGCGACGCGGAAACACAGCTCCTCCAGCCGGCCGCTCTCCTCGCCCACCGCGATCATCTGCAGCGCGAGCGGCGGTACCGTCCCGGCGAGCGCCGACGCGAGCGTGCTCCCATCGGACAGCGCTGCGACCGCCCTGTCGATGCCTTCCTGGAGGATCAGGTTCGTGGCGGAGGCGCGCGCGATGTTCAGGGCGGGCACGATCGGCAGTCCGCTCTTGAGGAGCAGCCCGAGGGTGCGGGCGAACTTCGCGGTCGAGTACTTCAGCTCGAGATCGCCGACCACGGGCCAGCCGAGCCGGGCGGCGTGCCAGCGACGCCGGTTCTCGGGCCGCGCGAGCGCGCTGGGAACGGCGTACGCGGTCGCGCCGCCGAGCAAGAGCCACGCCCACCAACCTTTAGTGACCAGCGCGCTCGCACCGACGAGCAGCCGGGTCGAGAGCGGCAGCCCGCCGCCGACGTCCGACAGGATCGCGGCGAAGCGGGGGATCACGAAGCCGAGCAGCACCAGCAGGCCGACGCAGGCGACGACCCCCATGACCGCCGGGTACAGCAGCGCCGCGGCCACCTGGGAGCGCAGCTCGGCGCCCTCCTCCAGATGTTCGGACAGCCGCTCGAACACGACCTCGAGTGCGCCGCTCGACTCGCCGGCGGCCACCATGGCGACGAACAACGGGTCGAAATACCGCGGGTGCTGCGCCAGAGCGTCGGCGAGGCTCTGGCCGCTCTGCACCGCGCGGCGGACATGCCTGACAACCTCCGCCAGCCCCTGATGCTCGGCGTGGGCGGCGGTGAACGCGAGGACGCGGTCGAGCGGGACTCCGGCCCCGAGCAGCGTGGCCGCGTTCCTGCTCCACAGCGTCAGTGCCGCCCGGCGCCGGAGCCGGCGGCGGACCCGCGTGGCGGCGGCGACAGCCGCCTCGTCCACCGCCAGGGGGTAGAGGCGCTGGCGCCGCAGCTCTTCGAGCACGTTCTGGCGGGACGGCGCCTGCACGATCCCCTCGACGACCTGTCCCTCGGGCGTCGCGGCGCGGTAGCGGAACCGGACCGTCATCCCAACGCCTCGTCCTGCGTGACGCGGAGCACTTCTTCGAGCGTCGTGACGCCGGCGCACGCCTGGGCCCAACCCGCGGCGCGGAGTGGCGCCATCCCCTGCGCCTGTGCCAGCGCCCCGATGTCGGCGAGCGGCGCACCCGTCACCACGCGGGCGCGCACCTCTTCGCTCATCCGCATCAGCTCGTACAGGCCGGTCCGGCCGCGGTAGCCTGTGCCGGCACAGGCGGCGCACCCCCGACCGCGGCGGAACCGCGGCTTTGGAAGGTCTGGCTGACCCGCTGCGGCCTCGGTTACGACATCGGCCGGCGGCTGGAAGTCTTCGGAGCAGGTCTCGCAGATCACCCGCACCAGGCGCTGCGCCACGATTGCCTGTACCGTTGCCGCCACCAGGTAGGGCTCGATCCCCATGTCCACCATGCGGGTGATCCCGCTGGGCGCGTCGTTGGTGTGCAGGGTGGACAAGACGAGATGGCCGGTGAGGGCCGCCTGGATCGCGATCTCCGCCGTTTCCCGGTCACGCATCTCGCCGATCATGATGATGTTCGGGTCGTGCCGCAGGATCGAGCGCAGCGCGGCTGCGAACGTGAGCCCGATCTTCGGATTCACCGGGATCTGAGTCACGCCCGCGATCTGATACTCCACCGGGTCCTCCACGGTCACGATCTTCACGCCGGGGTCGTTGAGGCGGTCGAGCGCCGCGTACAGGGTCGTGGTCTTGCCCGATCCAGTGGGACCGGTGACGAGGATGATGCCGTGCGGCTGGCGGATCAGCCGCTCGAAGCGGTCGCGCACCAGCGGCGGCATGCCGAGGTCGGCGAGGCTGCGGACGCCCACGCCGCGGTCGAGGATGCGGAGCACGACCCCCTCGCCGTGCAGCGTCGGTGTGGTCGAGACCCGCAGGTCGAGCTCGCGGTCTGAGAGTCGCAGCCGGATGCGGCCGTCCTGGGCCAGCCGCCGCTCGGCGATGTTCATCCCGGCCATGATCTTGATCCGGCTGATCACGGCGGCCTGGAACTGCCGCGGCGGATGCGACAACTCATGGAGCACGCCGTCGATCCGGTAGCGCACCCGCAGGCCGTCGGGCGTGGACTCGAGGTGAATGTCGCTGGAGCGGGCCCGGAGGGCCTCGAGAATCATCACGTTGACGAGCTTGATGACGGGCGCCTGGCTCGCGAGGGCGCGCAGGTCGTCGAGCGTCTCCTCCTCCTCGGCGAGCACAACGAGGTCGCCGCCGCGGAGATCGGTGGCCTGAACCTCGGGCGTCGCCGCCGACTGGGCGGAGAGAATCGCCGCGTGGATCTCGGCGGCCGGTGCGTCCACGAGCTTCACCCGCCGCCCATAGGTCCAGCACAGCTCGTCCACCACCGTCGGATCGAGCGGCTCGCCCGCTGCCACGAGCAGCTCGCCCGCGTCGCCGACGGCGAGTGGCAGGAGGCAATGCTCCTCGAGGTACTTGGGCGAGAGGCGCTGGGCCAGCGGGCCCGCGGCGGCGGCGCGCAGGTCGGCGGCCGCACGCGGCGCCGTCGCGGCATCGGGCGGCGGCGTCTCCGCCAAGTCCCGCGAGCGGGTCGGGGGCGGCGGCTCGGGGGTGGGGGAGGGAGGCGGGGCAGCGGCCGAGCCTGTGGGCATGCGCGTCACGGCTTGCGCGGAGGGGGCGGCGCGGGTGGGGGCGGCAGGATGCTGTCGATGCCCGGCTTCATGTTTTGCAGCCGCTCCCGCTCCCGCTGCAGCAGCGAGTCGGCCTGCTCGTCCGTGTACACGGCGTAGGGCGTGAGGAAGATCGCGAGCTCGGTCCGCTGCCGACTCATGCTCCGGCTCTTGAAGAGCAGCCCCAGGATGGGGAGGTCCTTGAGGATCGGGACGCCCGATTCGGTGGCCTGGGTCGTCTCGCCGATCAGCCCGCCGATCACCACCGTGTGGCCGTTCTTCACGATCGCGCTCGTCTCCGCCTCGCGCGTAGTGATGACCGGGGCATTCTGCGCTGCCGCGATCGTCGTCGTGGACAGCGCGCTCACCTCCTGCAGAACGCGGAACGTGACGTACCCATCGTTGTTCACGGTCGGGATGACGGTTAGCTGCGTGCCCACGTTGCGGAACTGGACTACGGTGTTCAGCCCCGCCGTCAGGCCGCTGAACGTGGAGGACACGAACGGCACCTCGCTTCCCACCAGGATGCGCGCCTCCTCGTTGTTCAGCGCCAGCACGCGCGGCGTAGACAGCACGCGCACGTTGGTGCGCGACGCGAGCGCCTCCAGGATCGCCCGCACGTTCAAACTGGCGAGGCTGACGACCCGCACGCCGAGGCCCTGGAAGGCCTTCAGCAAGGTGTCGCCGAAGCTTTGCGGGCCGACTCCGACGCCGATCCCACGCGTCGAGTCGCCCCGGACGCCCCGCTGCGTGAACAGCTGCCAGTTGATCCCGTACTGGCTGGCCCGGTCGAGGGTGACCTCGGCGATCAGCACTTCCAGGAGGACTTGCGGGGGACGGACGTCGAGTTGCTCGATGGTCTCTTGGAGGACGGAGAAGTTCGGCGGCGCGGTGCGGATCACGAGCGCGTTAGTCGCCTGGTCAGGAACGATCGTGGTCCGCCCCACCAGGCCCTGGCCCGGCGCCAGGGTGCTCTCCGCCGCCGCCCGGCTTGAGACGGGCCCCGGAGCGGCCACGGTCGGGAGCGCCATTTGGGCCCGTTCCTGGAGTGATTGGAGCTCACGGCGGCGGAATCCGGTGAGCTCGCTCGAAAGGCTGCGTCCTTCGAGCGCCCGCACGCGCTGCCGCTCCGGCGCCGCCGCCACGGTGGTGCCGAACACCTGCCCGAGGGTGGTGGCAAGCTCCGCGGCGCTGGCGTGCTTGAGCGGATACACGTAAGTGCGGAGTCCTGCCTCGCCACCGGTCTTGATGTCGAGCTGCCGCAGCAGATCGAGGTAGCGCGCGATGTGCACGCCGCGGTCGGTGATCAGCACCGCATTGGAGCGCGGCACGACCTCGACCCGCGCGGTCTTGCTCGCCACCTGCTTGAGGAGCGTGACGCCCTCCTCGGCGCGGATGTAGTCGAGCGGCACGATCTGCGTGACGAGACCCAGCGGGGGCGGGGTCGGGAACTCTTTGCCGACGCGCACCGGACCGGTCGAGGGCCGCTTCTCCTCCGGCATCACTTGCGCGACAGGCCCGGACTGCACCATGACGAGGCCCTGGCTCTCGAGGATCGCCTCGAGCACGGCACCGGCCTGCGGCGCCGGCACCGGCTGGGGCGTCTGGAAGGTGATGCGACGGCTGGGCACGTCGGTGAGCACCACGTTCACGCCCAGCACCGCGGCGAGGGAGCGGATCACGTCACCCAAGTCCGCGTTGACGTAATTGATCCGGACCGTGGCCGGCTGCTGGGCGGCCATCAAGGAAGGCGCGGCGAGCACCGCCAGGGCAAGGCGCAGCACGCGCGGCGTCACGGCTTCCTTCGCTGCGCGGGTTGCAAGTGCAGTACGAGGGGGCCGGAGGGCTCCGCGAGCGTGACCGTCGAGTCCGTGATCGCCACGAGCGCCGCCCCGGCGACCAGATCGCCCACGCGATAGATCTCGGCTCCCGGGATCTTCGGATCCGCGTCGATGAGGGCGACGGCCCCCTGCGGTCCGACGGTGATCCCGTACAGCTTGAGCGTCGGTCCACTGGGCTTCGTCGGCGCGGCCGCGCGCCCAGGCGGTGAGAACCGCACCGCAGGAGCCGTTCGGTCCTGAGAGAAGATGTTCGCCGCGACGATGACGTCGTACCTCGGCGCCGGTGACGTGCTCGTCGGGGCGACGTCGAGGCGGGTTGCCGCGGGTAGCGCCGGCGGCGCAGTGTCGGTCCGGGGGACGGACATGGGCGCCAGGCGCAGCCCGAGACCCGCGACCAGGAACGCCGCGGCGGCGGCGTACAGCCCGCGCACGAGCGTCAGGAGCCGCTCGCTCCGCTCGACGCCCGGTACAGGCCGTGCAGGCGGAGCGACCAGGTGAGAGATTGGGGCGCCTGGACCAAGCGCAGGCGCATGCGCTGGCCGAAGGTCGGGACGAACCCCGGGACGAACCCCGGGCCGAACCCGGCGTTCAGCGACAGCTCGTCGAGGGCGAGCAGCTTGTCGCCGCGCTTGAGCCGGAACAGGAAATCCACCAGCCCGTAGATGTCGCCCTGACCCTGAAGCTGCACCGGGATCGCGAGCAGGCCGGACTGGTCGGGACGTGGCTGGCTCGCGACGTCGACACGGTTGAGCTGCACCGAGCTCTCGTCGGCGTAGCGCTGGAGGAGTCCCTGCAGCGCCGACGCCGCGAGCGCCGGGGTCGCGCCGGTGACGAGACGGGCCTCGTCGGCGGCGTACGCGCTCTTCTGCTCGTCGAGCGCACGGCGCAGGCGGTCGGTGTTGGCCGCGAGCGCCGCGAGCCGCAGCCACTGCTCGCGACTCGTCGTGTAGGCCGCCTCGCGGACCGCCCAATGGTGGGCAAACGGCAGCCCGAGGAGTACGATCAGGAGGGCGGTCGCGCTCACGAGCGCTCCGCCCAGCACCACCCGGCGCTCGCGCGTGTTAAGGTTCAGGCGCCGGAGCGTATCGAAACGCCAGGGCAAAGCTTTCATAGGTCCTGTCAGCTAGGTTGACGCGGGTCGTCGCGGAGAGGAAGCGCACCTCCTTGAATTCCGGGGCTTCGCCGAGCTGCGCCACCAGGCGCGACGCATTCGCGGCGTAGCCGTCGATCTGCCACTCGACCCCGGACCAGCGCACCCCCCGCAGGTAGGCGCCGGCCGGCAGCTGCTTCGAGAGCGCCAGCAGCACGCCCAGCGGGTCGGGCCGCCCGCGCTCGATCTGGCGGATCGCCTGCGCCTCCCGCCCGAGCGCTTCGAGCTGGCTCTGCAGAGCCAAGGCAGGCGCGGCGCGCTGCCGCAACGATTGGAGGCCGGTCTCCAGTTCGCGGGTCGCCCGCGCGCGCCAGGCGTCAGCCGACGCGAGCGCGAACACCAGCGCCCCGATCCCGGCGGCGACTGCGAGTACGAGCGCACGCCGCCACCGCGCCGTGACGCGGGCTCCCAGCTCTGGAGAAACCAGCGTTCGCGCAAAGATCGGCTTCGTCCCGATTGCGAGCGCCGCGCCGTATGCCGGGAGGAAAGGGGCCACGACGTCCGCCACGGCGGGCAGCGGCCGCACCACGGTCTCAGGCAGGAGCGCGCCGAGCACGCTCACCCGATCTTCGTTCCACGGGGTGAGGTAGATCGTTCCGGTTGCGACCCCGTTCTCCCGCAAGGCCGCGGTGGCATCCTCGAGCTCGCGAAACACGCGCCGCGCCCGAGTCACCCGGCCATCTCGGATCTCCACCACCCCGACGCCGTCACCCTGTCCATCGAGCAGCACGACCGCCGCAGTGAGCTGCGCGCGGGCGAGCGCCCGCGCTAGCGCGACCGGTCCGGGCTCGATTACATCCACGGGGCCGAGCTCTTGCAGCGCGGCGACCCAGCTGGCGAGCGGGGCCTCTCTGGCGGCGAACACGAGGTCGTCGTCCCCGCGCACGGCAGGCACCAGCTCCTCGGCACGCACGGCGAAGAATCGCTCCGGCTCGAGTCGCAGGATGTTCCGCTTTTCGGCCTCACTGAGCGGGGGCAGCTTCACCTGCTTCACGAAGAGCAGCGGAAGGTCGAGCGTCATGGCCACCCGTTGGGCGGGCCCGAGGTGCTGGCGGAGCGCCCCGACCGCCTCAGTCGGGTTGTCCGGGTCCCACTCCACCTCCACGACTCGGGCCTGGGGCCGGTACCAGCCTTCCAGCCGGACACCGCGCAGCGCGCGGGCTCCGAGCTCGATACCGAGGGAGCCCATCACGGATCGTGTTCCCTGACTGTGCAACCGTTGGACATCACCGCACCACCGGTCAGTACCCGACGTCTCAGCGCCGTCGGTGACTGCGAGCTATGATCTTACCACGCAACCGCATGCGCGCCGTCGCAGCCGCAGTCCCGGGCGAAGCTGCCCCGAAAGCAGGGGGCTGTCAACCACGCGCGAAACACCAGCATTCGCGGGCAGCCTTGATGCAGTTCGGCGCCGCGCTTCTAGTCCGTTTGACGCGACGGTGCATACGCTCCAGCCTTAGGATGAGGGGCGCACACTTCGCCCTCGGCCTTTTTTCATGTGCGGCGAGAACACGGATCCAAGAGACCGGTCGATTCTGTCGGCATCGCCGTAGGGGTTCGGCTAGGTCCCGCGGCGCGGGGTCGACCTCCGGCCCCCACCGCTCCTCGGGCTCCGGTAGGCGGTCGTCGCCCCCCCGCGGCGTTCTCATCGGGGAGCGCTTCCAGCTCTTCCGGGGGCAGGGAGATCGCGGCGTGCTGCGCCCGCTTCCGCTGGTTGATGTGAATCGAGTACAAAATGGTCAACAGCCACGCCTTGCAATTCGTTCCGGGTGAGAAGCTCTCGAACGTGCGATAGGCACGGAGGAAGGTCTCCTGCACGAGGCTCGCGTCGGCGGACGCGCCCGTGAGGCGCAGCGCCGTGTTGTGGAGTGCCGTGGTGAGTGGAAGCGCTGTCGCCTGACGCTCAACCCGCGACCCCCTTAGTCCTTTAGCGCATCACGGGTTAAGAGACAAGAAGCCGGACCTCTTCTCGGAATCGCAAGTCTCGGACCGGGACTGATCTTGCGCCGTGTCTTGGAGCGGGTACGTTCTTAACCGCCGTGGTGTGGGGCCCGGACGTATTTACCGTTTCGAGGTCTCCAGGCGTGGCAGCAGTGCGTCGTGCAGCGATCCTTCCCGCTGGCTCCACACCGGAGTCGGTATCCAAGTCGGTTCGCGCCGTTCTCCCAGCTCCGATTCGATCGCGAAAGTGTTTCCACCGGTGCATGGCCCGTGCCCCGCCTGTGCACCTGAACAGCCTTGTTGACACTGACTGAGCGGACGCAATAGGCGGAACCCGCAGAAGGGGGAACACACTAATGAATGCGCGGACCTTGAGCGCAGGACTCGCGGGCGTTGCGCTGATCAGCCTCGCCCTTGGATGTGAAAGGGGAAACCCAGTCTCGACAATGCTGGCGTCGAGGCCCGCCGGGCTCTCCCCGAACTTCAGCGCTTCAGCTAGCAACCAGCACATGCGGTGGGACATCATCAGCGTCGATTTCGGCACGGGCACCCTCTCGGCCAGCGGGATGGCCTCGGCGCGCGCCAACCTGGATCTCTCGAAGATCACGCTCACGGGATCTGGCACGTTTCGCTCCAATCCCGGGAACCCACGGGACGTAACCGGTGGTGGGACATGGCAGACCTTCGATGCCAGTGGCGGGCCGACGGGAAGTGGCAGCTACACGGTGACAGGCTTCGTGAGTTTCACTCTGGCTCCAGGCACACCCCCGCTGCCGCATGACAACATCGGCAACCTGGCTGACGCCCGAGCTGGGCTGCTCGCGGTCTGGATCGCTTACTCGGACGGCAGCGAGGGGACACTCGTCGTCAGCTGCCATTTGGTGGGAACCCCTAACGACGTGTTCGAAGGCGTCACTGCGTCGAAGGGCTTCGTCGACTACTGGAACCGCGAAGCACCTGCGGCTCCTCCGGGAAACGCCAACCGGACGGCGTTCCACGTGATCGATTAGGGCACGCATCCATGGGGGTGGCGCAACCCGCCCCCGACAACGCAAGGGAGAAACCATGCAAAGCTCTCTGCACCGCCCCGCAATAGTGGCAGCGGCGCTCGCGCTCGCCGCGTGTGCCGTTCCGGGAGATGCCTTCGCTCCGCGCGCCCCCGTATCGAGCGACCTCGCGGCTGCGCCGTTGGCGCATGCAGTGCAGGTTACGGGCGGCGGCACCACGACGTTCGGCGCCGATCTCGACGGCGATGGAGATGTCGACGGGTCGCACTTCGGCTTCGCGGCAGTGATCGCGGGTGACGGATCGGCGCGAGGAAACTTCACGTGCCTCATGGCCGGCAACGCGAATTTCCTCGGACTGCATCTGATGGCCGTGCAGGGGCCTGTCACGAGCGGGGCGCCGGACGGGCGCAGCTTCAGTGGCACAGCCACCGTGAAGGTGCTGAACGCGTTCGGCCCTGGGGTGCAGTCGACCTTCCGCGATATCCCGTTTGTCGTTGCGGTCGCGCCCGGTGGTCCGGGGGTCGCCACGTTGCAGCTCACGGTCTTGGGGGTGTTCGACGGTGTAGCTGGGGATGTGGCGCCCGGAAATGGCAACTATGATCTAGCCAGGGAGACGCTGACGACGGGGCAGATCACGATCTATTGACGTCGCGGTCGCTGAGCAGGACCCGGAGCCAGATTGGAGGACGCACTTCGCTGCGGGCGAAACGGGGCTGATGAGCAAGGGCCTCGTTTCGGAGGCCCTGTTACCAAGGAGGGCGCCATGCGGAGTGTCACACGCAGGACCGGCTGGCTCGTGGCCGGAGTCGTCCTCGGCGCCACCAGCTGCGCCCGGGACGCGGTGTCCCCGCACCCCGACCGGGGTGGCGCCGCCGCACCCCAGGACGTTGCGGCCACGACGGACAACGTCGCGATTCAGTGGGACAACGCGCTGCTGCAGGCGATCCGCGTAACGAAACCCGGTCCCCCGATCGTGGCGCGGGCCCTCGCCATCGTGCACACGGCGATGTACGACGCCTGGGCGGCGTACGACGACCGGGCGGTTGGCACCCGCCTTGGCGCGTCGTTGCGCCGCCCCAGCAGTGAGCGCACGCTCGCCAGCAAGAACGAAGCCGTGAGCTTCGCTGCCTACCGGGCGTTGGTCGACCTGTTTCCCACCCAGACGCTCGCGTTCAACGACGTCATGGCGAGCCTCGGCTACGATCCAGGCCACGGCTCGACCGACCTCGCCACGCCGGCCGGCGTCGGTAACGTGGCGGCGGCCGCCGTGATCGCGTTCCGCCACGTCGACGGCGCTAATCAGCTGGGTAATTTGCACCCGGGCGCGTATTCCGATTACACGGGTTACATGCCGGTGAACGATCCCGATCACATCAACGACCCCAACCGGTGGCAGCCCCTGCGCTTCTCCGACGGACATGGCGGCTTCGTCACGCCGGGATTCATCGCGCCGCACTGGGGGCGGGTAGTGCCATTCGCGTTGGCCTCGGGCTCCCAGTTCCGCCCGCCGGAGGTGCCAAACCTGTACCCCTTCGGCGGCTACCGCGTGCAGATCGTGCAGATCTTGCACTACAGCGCGAGGCTGACCGACACCCAGAAAGCGATCGTCGCGTACTGGGCCGACGGCCCGAACTCGGAGCTGCCACCGGGCCACTGGATGCTCTTCGGCCAGTTCGTGTCCCGGCGCGACGGCCACACCTTGGACCAGGACGTGAAGTTGTTCTTCGCCTTAGCGAACGCGGTGTTCGACGCCGGCATCGTTGCCTGGGACTGCAAGCGCGCCTACGACTATGTGCGCCCCGTCACGGCAGTGCATTTCCTGTTCGCTGGCAAGAAGGTGCGCGCGTGGGCGGGCCCGTATCGAGGAACGCGGGTCATTGACGGAGCCGACTGGGAGCCGTACCAGCCGGTGACGTTTGTCACGCCGCCCTTCCCGGAATTCATCTCCGGCCATAGCGCTTTCAGCGCTGCGGGGGCTGCGGTCCTGAAGGCGTTCACCGGCAGCGACGCGTTCGGCGCGTCTGCGACTGTGCGGGCGGGGAGCTCGAAGGTGGAGCCCGGCGCTGTGCCGGCGACGGACGTCACGCTGTCTTGGGCGACGTTTGCTGACGCCGCCGATCAGGCGGGGATTTCGCGGCGCTACGGCGGGATCCACTTCGTGCAAGGGGATCTACAGGGTCGCAGCGGCGGCCGACTGGTCGGGGCGCAGGTGTGGGCGAAGGCGCTGACGTACTTCAACGGGACCGCGACTCCGTAACGGCGGCCTCGAATATCACGGTACCGCCTAGCGCCACGCCCGCGCCGCGACCGGGCCCATCTCACCGCGTCGCCTTCGCCACCACGCTTTCCTACCGGAGCACCACCAGCTTGTCCAAGAACTCGGGAGGGCACAACACAGATGGATCGGCTTAGGCTACTCACAGCATAACTCACAGCACGCGACCCCCTGAAAGATCAGGGGGTCGTCGCTTTTTCCGACCCCTGAGATGCAAACCAACACACAGCGACTCACTACACTCGAGTTTATTCACGCGCGGCGCTACGCGGGCCGTGGTGGGCGCAGATTGTGAGAAGGCAGATTGCGTATATCTGAAGCGACCAGCTCCGGCACAGGCTCCTTGCCCGCGAGCCAATCTCGGACTTCACTTGGCCACACTCCAAGCTTCTGGGCGAGTCGCACTTGCCCCCAAGCGATGCGCCGTAACTCGCGTTTAAGCTGTGCGGGAGTCAATGTCTCCTCCGTCATGCGAGAGACGTAGACGTCGACGGCGAGAACAGTAGGAACGGTTGCCAGTCCCGAACGCCGACGATCGACGACACCACCCTGTGGGCGCGTTCCTACGGCGCTCCGTTCAACGCACCCCGTATCCCCCCTCGGGCGACGTCCACGCGGGCTGCGACTGATGGAAGAGGTCTAGCAGCTGCCGCTCAGTGAGCTCAGCGAGGGATGCGTCGGAACTCTTCGATCCCAGAGGCGAATAGCGAGTGAAGCGGCGCTTGCGCTCGGGGCCGGTCCCGAGCTCGAACAGCAACCCAAATTCATCCTTCCCATAAACCGTGATGCGGCCCGTGGGATAAACCTTCCAGATGGAGCCGTCGACCACGATGGTGGGTCGTGCCATCCCTGAACCCGGCGTTACGGACGAGAAAGAAGGGCGGACTCTTCGGCCGCCCCCCTTCCCTGAACAGATCCGTCGGCGTTGAAACAGACGGAGCTACGAGCGGCCACGCAGACCGGTCGGCCCTAGTTGCTTGCGGCGATCTTGTGGAAGGTCGAGTTCGAAACCTCGTAGGCCTCAACCTTCGGTGTTCCGTCAACCACCTTCGCTAGGCTCGTCAGCACCTGCGGATAGATGTCGCGGCTATAGTTGTCCGCGTCCTCTTTCCGATCCCACAGACTGATCGCAACCGCTTCGGAGCGGTCCGAGGCAACGAACGAAATCTCGTCCTTGAAGCCATTCTGTTTTCGAAGCAGCGGCAGGACGTCCTTCTCGAGCGTCTGGGTAAACTCACTGGCGGTGTTGGCCTTCAGATGCAGGGACATATTGCGTGCGTACATATCGACTCCTTGGCTACTGCGACGTGAACCTTCGTGATGACCACGCTGGCCTGTGCGTGTTACAGCGTCTCGCCGCTCAGTACATCCCGCCCATGCCACCGCCGCCGGGCATCGGGGGCATCTTCTCCTTGTCCTTCTTCTCCACCACCACGCACTCGGTGGTGAGGAGCAGTCCCGCGATGGACGCGGCGTTCTGCAGCGCCGTGCGGGTGACTTTGGTCGGGTCGATGACGCCAGCCGCGACCAGATCCTCGTACTCGTCGGTCTGGGCGTTGTAGCCGAAGTTCAGCTTGGCCGACTCCTTCACCTTTCCCACGACGATCGCGCCCTCGGCACCCGCGTTCTGCACGATGATCCGGATCGGCTCCTCGAGCGCGCGGCGGACGATCTCGATGCCGGTCTTCTCGTCGTCATCGGCGCCCCTGACCTTGTCGAGGGCCTTCCGGCACCACAAGAGCGCGACACCGCCGCCCGGCACGAGGCCCTCCTCGACCGCGGCGCGGGTCGCGTGCAGCGCGTCTTCGACCCGGGCTTTCTTCTCCTTCATTTCGGTCTCGGTGGCCGCGCCCACATTGATCACCGCGACGCCGCCCGCCAGCTTCGCGAGCCGCTCCTGCAGCTTCTCCTTGTCGTAATCCGACGTGGACTTCTCGATCGCCGCGCGGATCTGGCCGATGCGGCCCTGGATGTCGGCCTGCTTGCCCTTGCCGCCGATCAGGGTGGTGTTGTCCTTATCCACCACGATGCGCTTGATGTGGCCGAGATCGTCGAGCCCGGTGTTCTCGAGCTTGAAGCCCAACTCTTCGGAGATCACCTTACCCGCCGTGACGGTCGCGATGTCCGTGAGCAGCTCCTTGCGCCGGTCGCCGAAGCCCGGGGCCTTGACCGCGCACACCTTCAGCGTGCCACGCAGCTTGTTGACCACCAGCGTCGCCAGCGCCTCCCCCTCGACGTCCTCGGCGAT
>Ga0209237_1000142_pt1 | contig 35951 bp, 36 predicted proteins | sample GraSoi013_1_40cm_2_FD_185820 | JGI IMG/M metagenome (GOLD analysis project Ga0209237, IMG submission 185820) | Grasslands soil microbial communities from the Angelo Coastal Reserve, California, USA - Sample 10_02_2013_1_40cm (SPAdes) (version 2) | ecosystem: Environmental > Terrestrial > Soil >...
GCAACTCCTCCCGCGAGCAAAACTTCGTTTCGCCGAGTCTGGACCAGACTCCGCTCTACGGCTTCACTAAGCATCGAGAACGCTGTCTCCTGGAGTGAAAAGCAGAGATCAGCAAGATTTCCCTGTCGGCGCAATGAGCTAGCCGCGGCCGTCAGCAGGCCCGAATATGCCACATCGTTTCCCTTCACAGTATACGGTAGTTTGATGAGGGTTTGTCCTTTCATAGCTTCTCTTCCAACCGAGAGTCCGCCGGGGGACGGAAGTCTCGCTTCGCGGGCGAACATGTCCAGAAGGTTTCCGAGAGTAATATCCTGGGTCTCACCATACACTCTCCACCTCTTGCCTACGTGAACAAGAATTGAGGTATGGCCCCCTGAGACTAGGACTGCTAGAGGGTCGCGGGCTTTGGCAATGGACATGGCAATGTCAAGATGAGCGACACCGTGATGGACGGGGACAAGCGGTCTCTTCAGAAATGACGAGAGAGCGCGACCGACCGTGGCACCTACGCGGAGACAAGGCCCCAGTCCCGGACCCGCGGCATATGCGATCACATCTGGGTCAATTGTACTACCATCCGGTGTCGAGAGCGCGGTCCTAACTACGTCATCTGCGACGTCAGCGTGATGCTCAGAGGCTTTTCTCGGATGAATGCCAACACCTACAGGAGGCCGATAGGTGGAATTGACATTGGTGAGAATTCTGTCATGACTGTCAACAAGGCTTGCGCCAAATGTATGCGCAGTGGACTCTATGCCGAGACAGATCATCGAGAATCACGATAAGATGGACCGGCATCTCTCGAAAGGTTAAACTTTCCCTGATGGACCACTTCTGAGTCTACCAGTTGGAAGTGTCAACAGATCCAGCCTGAGATTAACATTGGCACCTTAGGACACGTGGACAATGGCAAAAGCACCATCGTCCAATCCCTGACCGGAGTATGGACTGCTAGACACTCCGAAGAACTACGTCGGGGAATTACGATACGAATCGGCTATGCCGACGCATCATTCTACGAATGCCCCACCTGCGAGCCACCGTCCAACTATTCAACCAGCAAGGTATGCCCGAACGGTCACGGACCGACCAAGTTTCTACGATCTGTAAGTTTCGTCGACTGTCCCGGACACCACAGCCTCATGGTCACGATGCTCTCAGGCGCGGCCATAATGGATGGCTCTCTCTTCGTCGTCTCCGCCAACGTAAAGACCCCTCAAGCACAAGACCGGGAACACATGCTTGCCGCCCAGATGATAGGGCTCCGAAACATGATCGTGGTTCAAAACAAAATAGACGTCGTAGACAGGCAAAGAGCAAAAGCAAACTACGACGAGATCGAGAATTTCACAAAAGGAACCGTAGCCGAGAATTCGCCAGTAATACCCGTCTCTGCCCAGCACAAACTCAACATGGACGCGCTAATCTGGGCGATCCAGGAGAAGATTTCAACCCCGAAGAGAGAGCAGTCGGTCGATTCTAGAATGTCTATCTTGCGCTCATTTGATGTTAACAGACCCGGAACAGAAGCTGAACAACTAGTCGGGGGAGTCGTCGGAGGTTCTATTATACAAGGAGTCTTCAAGAAAGGCGACGAGATCGAGATAAGACCCGGCATAAAGACCGAGTCGACAAACAAGACTGTCTACGAGCCACTAATCGCCAAGGTAGGAGTACTACAGGCCGGAGGAGGAGACGTGAAAACCGCCACTCCCGGAGGATTGGTCGCGGTAGGCACTGATCTAGACCCGTCTGTTACGAAATCCGATGGGCTGGTCGGAAATGTGCTTGGCCGTGCAGGAACACTTCCTCCATCTCTCGAAAAGGTCAGCTTGAGCATAGACCTCTTCGAGAAGGCTGTTGGCACCGAACAGCTAATACCTGTTCAAAAAATCAAGACCAACGAACCACTTGTCCTCAACGCGGGAACAGCGGTAACGTCAGGCATCGTTGTCTCTGCACGAGAAGACATCGCTGATGTTTCGCTAAAGAAACCAATCTGTGCCGAATCCGGTTCAAAAGTAGCGCTCAGCCGTCGCATCGGCGAAAGCTGGAGGCTCATCGGGTTCGGAACCATCCGGTAATATTCTTCTAACACAACTCTATCTGAACGAGTCAAAACTCGAAAGACAAACGATGATTAGGTCTCTCCGCTCCTTCCCCTTTGAACTCGTATGTCGCTCAGCCGCTTTGTGGTTCGCCCATCTTAGAAATTTCGGGCTCGTTCGCAATCCACACTAGGATCCATTGGAGACTCGGCTCAAGAACCTGAACGATTGAATACAGGTTCAAGAGTGCCCTTCTCACTCTTTAACCAATTAGATCTTGACGTGAGTTGTTAAGTTCGAGCTCTCTTCCCAGAAGATTCACGGTCAGCTTGGAATCCCTTCGAATTCATACGAAGAACATGAATCGAGAGGGTAGAAGCTACTGCAACTGCGAGACCTGTAAGCATGGCCAACAGGGCCAATGTCTTGACAAACGCTGCAAATGTTGTACTGTTATGGCTCACTCCGCGAAAGGCTAGCCCGAGTTTTCAGACCTCTCACGTTCTTGAGGCGTGCACCCAGACTCACGCCTAATGTTTTGCGCCGTATTTCGCCAGGATACCCTGGTCGGGAATCGCCGACGATTCATTTCAAGACTACGGCGCCCTAGTCCGAGTAATCTTTGTAATCTGCTCGCTTGCGTGATTAGAGCAGTCGGGCAGGGGCGAAAATGGGTCTATCCGATGAGAAAACTTGAAGGGTTCGGGATCATTCGGTAAAACTAGACCCTTCGTTCAGATCCTCCTCGACACGAGCTTTCTGCTAACGATGCTCAAACAGCATCGTGATCCCGAGGAAGAGATCAAGACTGAAGTGCCAGGTGATGTGAGGATTCTGATCCTCGATCTAGTCATTCTAGAACTAGAACGCCTTGCTAGAAAAGCCTCCGCAAAGACTCAAGCGTTCGCAAGAGCAAGCCTCGATTTTCTAGACAAGAGAAAATTCTCCATCATAGAGCATAAGCCGGGGCCATCGGATGTGGATTCGGCACTCATCGCGTGCGCGCTGACCGAGACGAATCCGACCGGGATCGCAACAGTTGACAGGGCAATTAGGACGGCAGTCACCATACAAGGAGTCCCGGTGATCTACCCAAGAACTCGGCGATGCCTTGTTGCTAGCAAGTTCCGCTTCTAGTTCGACTTAAATAAAGCGGGGCATTGTCCGATCGCAAACGGTGGAAGGACAGGTCGGAGAACTTGGCTCGCTTATACTCTGGAAAGAGAGGAAGTTCCGGCTCAACACGACCGGTCAGTAGACGTCCACCCGCCTGGTTCAAATATGAACCTGAGGAGATAGAAGCCTTGGTTCTCAAGCTTTCCAAGGAAGGAAATCCGCCCAGCATCATAGGTCAAATCCTCCGCGACAGGTACGGTGTTCCTCTGGTGTCCCAAGTTGCAGGGAAACGATTGGAGCGCCTACTTCCCGTGGAGACCCGGCCAACGATCCCTGAAGATTTGGAGCTCCTGGTAAGGAGAGCAACAAGTGTGACGAGACACCTCGAAAAGAATCGGAAGGACTATCCCAACAAACGGGACCTTGCTCTTTTAGAGTCGAAAATTCATAGGCTGGCCAGCTATTATCGAAGCATAGGGAGAATTCCCAAGGAATGGGAGCACAAGCCGGTTGCAGCCTCGCTCAAATAGCGATGGAGACAAGCTCGCCCGCCTGAACAAACACGCATCTGAAACAGCCTCCCTAATAAGAGAGAAAGCCTCAGACGACACCATCCTCCTCACTAGCCACTTTGACGCTGACGGGATCAGCGCCGGCAGCATCATGCTGAGCGCAGTCAACCGGCTAGAATCCTTCCCACACTTAAGGATCATCGACAGTGTCAACGAGAGAATACTAGACCAGATCGAAGCGATAGAATCTGACCTGGTAATTTTCACGGACATAGGTAGCGGCTATCTCGATATCATCTCAAAAATTCTCAGAAACCGGGACATTGTCATTGCCGATCATCATCAGCCACTCGGTGAACCCGGCTCCAACTTACACCACTTCAACACTCACACGATGGGATTCGACGGATCCGAGGAGATCAGCGGTGCGGGTACGGCTTATTTGTTGGCGAAAGCGTTGGATTCTCGAAACGCTGACCTGTCAGCAATGGCCATCGTGGGCGCCCTAGGAGATCAGCAGGACAAGGGACCAGAACGCCGATTCAAGGGCCTAAACGCGGACATCTTGAAAGACGCGGTAGATTCAAAAGTGATCGAGGTAACAAAAGACCTCATCTTCTTCGGACGACAAACGCGCCCCATCCATCGCGCAATTGCCTCGACCACGGACCCATTTCTTCCTGAGCTCAGCGGCGAAGAAGATCGCTGCCTCGCCCTTCTAGATGCAGCTGGCATTCCGACAAAAGTAGACGACAGATGGCGGACCATCTCCGATCTATCTCTAGATGAAAAGAGTAGAATCGTCGACAAAATCATAGAACATACCATTTCCTCCAAATTCCCCGGAGAGATTGTCCTGAACCTCATCGGATCAGTCTACACACTAACAAGAGAAGAGCCCGCCACGTCCCTCCGAGACGCGAGAGAATTCGCAACGTTGCTGAACTCGTGCGGAAGGATGAACCGAGCAGGGCTAGGAATCGCAATTGGAATAGGCGACCGTGGAGAATCATACCAGCAGGCCCAACAACTCTACTCCGAGTACAAGACCCAACTCTCGAAATACATGAACTGGGTAGCAACAGCACCCAATGCAACTAGAACAGGAAAGAATGTCGTGATCGTCAACGGACAAGGAGTAATCGACGAAAGTATGACCGGGGCGGTCTCTTCTCTGATCTCCTCATCAAAACTGTTCGGCGAATCCAAAGTGACCATCGTCACAACTCTGACAAGGTCCGAGGAAGCAAAAATCTCGACCAGGGCAACAGAGCAGCTCGTCCAGAAAGGAGTAAACCTCGGAAAGATTCTCCAAAACCTATCACCAAAATATGGTGGGATCGGGGGAGGCCACGCTATCGCTGCAGGGGCAACAATCCCCGCCAGTATACTGGACAAATTCCTGGCAGATCTTGAAAAGTCCGTAGATGATATGCTGGCTTGATCAGGGCGAGAATCCGAATACGTGTCACCGGTAAAGACATGGCAGAATCCATCGTTCAATCCATAGAACCGGACAATATTGGGATGGAAGGCCTGAAAATCGAGCCACGAATTTCCGCGGAAAATGCATATTTCACAATCACGCACTCAGGAAAGATTGAAACCTTCATATCCACCTTGGATGACGTTTTGCGCTGTATTCAAGCCGCGAGATCAACATTACATGGAATTGTGAAGGATAAGACGAGCTAACACGCATGTCAAAAGCCACAAAGAAGGTACGAGACAAGTGGAGAGCCAAGGAATGGTATTCCGTATTCACTCCGTCTTATTTCGGAGAGATGAGCGTCGCCAGTATTCCCGTTGAGGACCCTAAGAAACTCATAGGAAGAGTGGTTGAAACAACACTTTACGAAATTACGAACGATTTTGCTCACCAATCAACCAAGCTTTACTTCCTAGTCGTCGCAAATACGGGCGACCGATGCGATACGATCCTCAAGAGCCATGAATACTCAACCGACTATCTCAGAAGCCTCGTGCGCAGAGGCAGCACAAGAATGGACGGCATTTTCACCGCCAGCACGATCGACAAGTACCTGACCAGAGTATACATCGTCGCATTCAGCCACGGACGCATCAAAGGCTCCCAAGAACACGCAGTAAGACAGGTCATGGGGAAGATTGTCGCGCAGAAAGCATCGCAGCTCACCTACTCCCAGATCTGCCATGAAATGGTTCTGGGAAAGATGGGTTCCGATGTCTACAACGAAGCCAAGAAGGTCTGCCCGCTACGACACGTGGGCGTCAGGAAATCAAAACTACTCTCGATGCCTCTAGCTGCAATGGAAAAAGCACCTGAAAAAGTGCCCGCCGAAGAAGAAAAAGTCGCAACACCCGTTCTCGAGACCCCGTCAGAATAGCCAGCCGATTGACGCTTCAATTCGGAAGCTCTGGAATCCGGGGCAAATATGCGGAAACCATCAGCCCGGACACAGCCTTCGAACTCGCCAAGATACTGACGCGAGACCTCGGCCTCAAGCTAGCACTCGCGAGAGACCCAAGATTTTCAAGTTCAGTCTTAAGGTCTGCCTTCCTTTCCGCTGCACTCGAGAGAGGCGCGCGGATCACGGACTACGACCTGATTCCAACACCGGCCTTAGCCTACCAGTCCGGCCACACCCACGAATCCGGAGGGGTCATGATAACGGCGAGCCACAACCCTCCAGAGTACAATGGTTTCAAGATTTTCAATTCGAAAGGCGAGACCTTCGACGACGAGACCATTCGCTCTCGCACCGACTCGAAGGGCAAGGCGAAAAACCCAAAGGTCAAACCGCTCGAAATCCAAACAGCGAAACCAACTGAGTACAAAGAGCGTCTCAGTCACATACAATTCGAAAAAGAATGGCGCATCGTCCTGGACCCTGGGAACGGCGCGACGTGCCAGCTAGCCCCGGAAATATACCGTCAATCATCCACAAAAGCTACGGCGATGAACTCTTTCCCGGACGGGAATTTTCCGAGTCGCGGTTCTGAACCTACAAGAGATAGCGAGACCTCATTGTGCAACGTAGTTGCTGCGGCAAAGGCTGACGCGGGGGTTGCGTTTGATGGCGATGGAGACAGAGTCTACATAATCGATGAGAAGGGAAATTGTCCACTTCAAGACAGAGTACTCGGCTCCTACATCACATGTCTTGCAAGGAAGTCTAAGGGACCTTTTCTCGTCCCGGTTGACGCATCTATGGCGATCGAGGAGGCCGCCAGCAAGTACGGAGCAAAACTGATGCGAGGTCCTGTAGGAGACGCGAAGCTTCTAGTCGAAATGAAACGGGTAGGAGCCTCATTCGCGGGTGAACCTTCAGGCGCTTGGATTCACGGAGAATACAACCTTTGTCCAGACGGAATCCTCTCGGGGCTCCTGTACCTCAAACAACTTGAAACGCTGAATCTCTCAGTTTCCGAAGCCGTCGATGAGATTCCAGAATACTTCATGGTCAGGAAGAGCGTTAATCTCAAAAAGAAAATGTCCTCGAGCTCGACAAAGAGTCTTTCGAGAGAGCTTGAGAAGGTTATCGGAAAGGACTCCATCACTGAGACAAAGTTTGGAGTCAGGGTAAGCTCTGATGATTCTTGGGTGCTGGTCCGAGAGAGCGGGACAGAACCAGTCATACGTATCACCACTGAGTCAAAACAGCGATCAAAGGCTAATCACATCATGAAAGAAACACTCTCACTAGTCAAACGGGTCCTGACGGGGAAGGCCTAGTTGAAGGCGGTCGTCTTGGCCGCAGGCCGAGGCGAGAGACTCTGGCCGCTCACCGAAGACACTCCCAAACCACTCCTTCCCATCGCGAACAAGCCGATTCTAGAGCGAACTCTGGAAGCACTCGCAAGGGCTGGCGTTGACCAAATGGTCTTAGTCGTGGGATTCCGGAACGAGAAGGTCCGCGACAGACTTGGAAAGGGAGAAGCCGCTGGAGCGGAAGTAAAGTACGTTAGGCAAAAAACCGCGAAGGGAACCGCAGACGCTCTCGGAAGATGTAACAAAGAGCTACAGGGCGAGGACATGTTTCTAGTCGTCTACGGAGACGACTACTATGATACCAGCGTCCCTAGAACATTTCTTGCAAAAGCTCGGCGGAACAAAGGTATCACGATAGGCACGGCCATCGTTCAAGATGCTTCGCGTTTCGGCGAGATAGAATCTAGACGGGGCCTAGTCGCAGAAATACGGGAGAAAGCGTCCAAAGCTGAATCGGGCCAGGTGAACGCCGGGATTTACTTGATGGACCAGTCGATATTCACCGCCATTCGAAAGACGAAACGGTCGATACGTGGAGAACTGGAATTGACCGACGCTCTGAGAATTCTCATAAGCGGTGGAGTGCCGGTGCACGCGCAAGACTTGGGCTCGCGGCGATGGCTAGGCGTCAGCTATCCTTGGGATCTGCTTGAAGCCAACGAGTGGGCTGTAGAATCTGAGAGACCCGTTTCAAAAGGAACGGTAGAGAACGGTGTTCACATTCGCGGCTCAGCAGTTCTGGAGGAGGGGTCGGTTGTGAAGGCGGGCTCCTATTTGGAGGGGCCTGTTCATGTGGGAAAGAGGTGCCAAATAGGTCCTAACGCTTACTTGCGACCGTATTCGTCCCTCGGAGACGATGTGAAGGTTGGTGCAGGATGTGAGATAAAGAACAGCATCGTAATGAAGAACACAAAGATTCCGCATCTCTCCTATGTTGGAGACAGTATCCTGGGCGAGGGTTGCTCCCTCGGTGCAGGCACTATTACTGCCAATCTGCGATTTGACGAAGCACAGATCAAGTCGAAGCTCCGTGGTTCCTGGGTAAACAGCGGGAGAAAAAAGCTCGGAGCCATCTTCGGAGACGGCGCGAAGACCGGGATCAACGTATCAATTTTCCCCGGAGTCAAGATAGGTCGAGGGGCCCGGATAGGACCCGGCGCGATCGTTGACCACGACGTGCCGTCTAACGCAAGGTACAAAGCGTCCTGACAGTTCCATCCATTGTTTCTCATGGCATACTTGGCGGTGAACAGACGGGAGAGTCGAAACTTTCATTCCAACTACCGAGTACTAGAATCGCCAAATCACGGTGAAACACCGACTTCTTAGGTGGCTGGGCTGACCGTTCGGCAAGCAATCTAAGATGAAACACCATCACGTACCTGCCATTGAACGTGCCTTGCCGATCGAGCGGATAGTCGAGGTGTTCGAAGAGCGTTTTGGTGATCCGTATCTCGATCCGATGGCTGAGCTAACTTTCGAAGATCTCTCCACGTCGTTTCCGGACATAGCTGTAGCGGAACTGGAGGAGGGCTTGTCGCACTGGACGAGCCATTCGGGAGAGAAGACGCTCCAAACAAAGACAGTTGAAACTGATGGTCGTGAAAGCCGTGTTTGGTATGTTCATGGTCTGGCCAGGCATCGTATCGATCCCTCTTCCTCCAACCATGGGCACGTCGCTTTAGGTTAGTAGGGCTGAAACGGTTCCGCACGTGATTCTTGTCTTGTTCGGCTAACTCACCTCTTGAGGCGTGCTCGAATCTGCAAGAAAAAAAAACATTCTCACTCACCTCGAAAATCTTTTCGACCGCCCGGGGGCCTACTCAAATCTCGAGAACTCTACAGATCCATCAGGTTCTCTTACCCAATAAATCGCCCGGAACAACCCCTGATCGGAAATCTGGGCAGGCGTTTTGAAATCGCGAGATTTTCACGAAGAGCCATAGGCTCAATTTCCACTCTGGAAAAACAGTCGACCAGCCTATTCCAAGCTGTAAATCGGAAGACTCGCCTGGATCAGCTTCAACTGGCGAGAGCCCTCTGAGAAAAAAAGGGGCCCAGATTTTATTCTCGCGACGCGAGAGTGCTCTTTGGATATTGTTTGCGCGCTAAGATGTAGCTTATAGCAGCCGAGACCTCAAGTCTGGTTACTTACGCCCGGATGCGCTAACGATGCTTACGATGTCCCCGTGGTTGAGGACGTATGATTCCCCGAGGCGCATTCTACTCCTTGCGTTCACTCCGTACAGAATATGCTCCCCTAGATCCGAATGAATTCGAAGCGCAAGATCCTTCAACGTTGACCCTTTCTGAACAAGGATCGCATCAGGCAGCACTTTCCCCGAATGGTCGGTCCACCGTTCCGGATCTTCGACCGGATAGACAACGATCATGTTCAACAGCTTGAAGAAAGCCGAATTGATGCACTCTTGGACCCCAGTCGCACCATTCGGAGCGAGCACTTGTTTCCTAATCATGTCCAGCGCAGCCTCTTGCTGCGGCGTCAGCTTCGCGGAAGCTCCGGGAGAGAAATCTGAATCACCGGGCTTGTAAGAGATCAAGCCTTTCTCAGCCGCCCGTCTCAACGCGAGTTCTGCTTCCGCGGAAGAAGGAACCGAAAGGTTTCCAGTCGCCACCAATCGTGCCACGTTACTCTTAGATGACGGAAGGTCGATCTTGTTCGCAGCCAACATCATCGGCTTCGACGCTCTCCTCAACAGTCCAACGAGACGCATGAGGTCTTCACGAGACCACGCAGCAGGTTTCTCTCTCAGATCCGCTAGCTTCAATCCTTCATCGACGTGAAACTTCCTCAGGCCTAGTCCGCTAAGTCTCTCCGCAATTGATTCGGCCACTTCATCCCTCGCCAAATTCGTCTTCCGTGCAATCTTGTCCCAATCCTTCGAAAATATCTGATACATCCACGCCTCAAGCTCACTCTCCAGGAAGCTCACGTCCTCAAGAGGATCATGACTCCCCGCAGCAACTGGTTTCCCCTCAGAATCCGTAGAACCCGACGCATCAACAACGTGAATCAGAGCATCCGCCTTCCTAAGGTCGTCTAGGAACTGGTTTCCGAGACCCTTCCCCGTAGAGGCTCCAGGCACCAGACCCGGACAGTCGATCAGCTCAACCGGGATGAACCGTTCCCCGTCAACGCAGCGAGAATTACGAGGCTGATCTTGAACTCCAAGATCCTTGCAGACGCATTTCGTTCGAAGATATGAGATGCCCTTGTTTGGCCTTATCGTCGTAAAAGGATAATTCGCAATGGGCACAATTGTCAGAGTAGCAGCGCTGAAGAAGGTGCTTTTTCCGGCGTTCGGCTTTCCTACAATTCCAACCTGCACTTTACTACCACGAGGAAATCAGGTGTTTGAAGGAAGGCCGGTGATTCTCAACCCCGCGCTCTTGACTCCGTATCGAATGTTCAATGAAACGAAGAGCGCGGTCAGTTGCTCTATCGTTCTCGAATTATTCAAAGGACCCGCGTCAATGCCGCGAACTCCGGGAATCGCCTTAGCCAGGTCGAGCACAGTCTTCTTTGCGTCCACGTCATCCCCACAGACCAGAACATCACAGTCTACTTGCTTGGATATGTCATTCAATGATTCCGCGCTGATGTTATTGAATGCGGAAACCAGCTTCGTCCCTTTCGGCAGAAATCTGGCAGTGAATTCCCCCGCGGATCCATCCCAGACTCCCACTGTGCGAGTCGGTGAGCCGCCCACAGCGGTTTCGAGGGGAACTGTTACGTTGACCACTATCTGCCCGGGTTTGATGGAGGACTTCAGCGACTTGATAGTGTCAGGGAGCGCTGCAAAGGGAACGGCGACGACAAGAATGTCAGCTTTCGATGCGACCTCCGGATTGACGAGGCCGTAGACCCGAGAACTACTGCCGATGGTCGTCTGAATTTTACTCGCGGCCGCTTTGGCCTTCTCAGCGTCTCGAGATCCGATTATGACTTCGAAGCCGTGCTTGGCCCATCTTAGGGCTAGGCCGTAGCCTTCGTCCCCGGTGCCGCCGATTACTCCTATCTTGAGATTGATCGCCTATCTCCTTCTCCGGCGAGCAGTCTGCGGTAGGCTCTTGATAAGACCTCGACGCATAAGCAGTTCAGTGGACTTGCGCGCGTGAGTGATTATGTCGGTAGCTTTCCCGTAAAGCTCCTTCTTGGTTAGCCGGGTTCTCGCCAAGCCTTGTTTCACGGCTTGAGCCCCGACAGCTGCTGCTTCTCTAGGGAAGAGTTCCCAGTCGCTCATGCTCGGAATTATTCTATCCTCTGAGAGACCCTTTTCTTCGGCAACCTTAGCGATCTCTCTCGCGGCTGCAATGCACATCTCATCGCTGATCATCTTCGCTCTCACATCGAGCGTACCTCGGAATATCGCGGGGAACCCGATGGAATTGTTTACTTGGTTAGGAAAATCTGAACGACCTGTCGCGACGATTTTTGCTCCGGCCTCCTTTGCCTCCCAAGGCCAGATCTCCGGAATTGGGTTCGCGCACGCGAAGACAATCGCGTCATCGTTCATGGTCTCGATGAGTCTGCCGGATACCACCCCGGGGCCAGGCGATGACATCGCTAACAATGTATCCGCTCCCTTAATCGCGTCGCTCAATCCCCCGGTTCGTCCTTCTCGGTTCGTCTTGAGAGCCATATCCCACTTTGCCTTGAAACTCTCGCTTAGGTCGGTTCTTTCTTTGCCCAATATTCCCTTACTGTCTACCATGGTAATGTTCTCCGGATTCACGCCTGCCTCAACTATTATTCTTGCAACCGCAATATTTGCAGCCCCGGCTCCTAGCATGCAGATCATGGCATCCCTCATCTTCTTGCCGACTATTTTCAAAGCGTTCATCAGGCCGGCGCATACGACCGTACCGGTCCCCTGTTGATCGTCGTGCCAGACGGGTATTTCCAAATCGTTCCTCAGTGCATCGAGGATTTCGAAACACTTTGGTTGCGATATGTCTTCTAAGTTGACTCCTCCGAAGGAGGGCTGCAACCACCTCACAGCGTTCTCTATTTCTTCAGGGACCTTGGTTGCGAGACATATTGGGTAAGCATCCACGCCGCCCAGATACTTGAACAGAAGGCTCTTGCCTTCCATAACGGGCAAACCTGCCTCAGGCCCGATATCACCCAATCCTAGGACTCTAGTCCCGTCTGTGACGATAGCTACACTGTTCGACTTGTTAGTGTAATCGTATACTTTCTCCGGATTATGCTGGATTTCTCTGCAAGGGTCTGCAACACCCGGCGTGTACCATATCGCAAAGTCGTCGTAGGAGTTAACGGGAACCTTAGAACTGATCTCGATCTTTCCATGATAGTAGGGATGATACCTCATGGCGAGTCGGGCCGGCGCATATGCACGCTTCAACAGTTTGACGTCTTGAGCCATCGACAGCTCTCCACTTCCAGAGGATTCTCGGTCCCCTAAGAAGGTGAGATTTAACGGTGTTGAATTTTAGGCAGTCGACTAAAGCCTTATCAGACATCTTTCTGCCCCGAGCCTCGAGACTGCATCATATGGCCTACTCGCACATGGAAGCTTGGTGGCGCGACGGCACTCCCGATTTCCGTGACTGGCTCAGGCGAGCAGCGATAAGCTGGAGAAGGGAGCCCGTCGTTAAGAGAATTCCTCGACCTACTAAACTCGTGACCGCCCGACGCCTAGGATACAAGGCAAAACCTGGAATGGTCATGGTTAGAGTCCGTGTACGACGTGGAGGCGCGAGGAAACCGAGGCCAACTTCCGGAAGAAGACAGAAAGCAATGGGATCTTCCAAGTTCACCAGATCCATCTCCCTCCAGAGTGTCGCCGAGAGACGGGTAGTAAGGAGATACCCGAACTTGACTGTACGCGATTCCTACCATCTCTACTCCGACGGCATGAGTCACTGGTACGAAGTGATCCTTATGGATCATCATCATCCAGGGTTGCAAGAATAATTGAATTCGCCCGCATAGCTGGGAATCGAACAAGACAGTAGCCTGCGAATCCTCATGACGGACTGAAGATTACAAATGAGCCGTTCCAGCCTCGCCCGATTCATTCGCCTAGGCCAGCGGGCTGACCCGGTCATTCTCGATGCCATAAAGCGCCGGGCTCCTTCCGAGTTTAGACCTGCACTCAGCTATCACTTTGAAGTTGCCGGGAAACGGATGAGAGCTGCCGTGGTAGTTCTAAGCTGCGGCGCAGCAGGTGGAAAGGTTGAGCGCGCTGTCAAGCCCGCAGCCGTCGTTGAGATGATTCATAATTATTCACTCGTCATGGACGATCTTATTGATCGGGGAGAAGTCAGGCGGGGAAGACCTACAGTACGTGTCGTTATGGGCGACTCGATTGCGCTGTTGGTTGCAATGTTCTACCGTGAACTCCTTGACGACTTGATCGAGAAGTCGCCGGCTAGTGACGAGGTACGAAAGACCGCTGTGAAGACTATGGAAGAAATTATCGATGGAGAGAGGCTGGATCTTTTACTTGAACAAGCCGGCCGAACCGACCCTTATCTGATTAAAAACAGAATCGCCGATCCAACTTTCAGATTATATTTGGACATGGTCGGAAAGAAGACTGCTTCTCTTTTCAAAGCGGCAGGTCGAATAGGCGCTTATGCAGCTAAGGCTGAAACCCGCGTCGTAAATGCTCTGGGCGATTTCGGGTGGAAGGCAGGACTTGCCTTCCAAGTAATGGACGACGTGTTGGATATTTGCGGGGAGAAGACAGGGAAACAAGAGGCGAAGGACATCATTGAACACAAACTGGGAAACGCCGCAATTCTGGTGGCGATGAGATTCCTCCCTCGGAAAGACCGGCTAGAGTTGAAGAAGATAATCGGGTCTGAAAGGGTTTCGAGACAGATGGTGGCTAGGGCGAGAGGTATTGTGAACAAGACACCTGCAGAAAGGGAATGTAAGGAGATAGCGATGAAATATCTTGAAGACGCAAAGACGAGCTTATTCGTCTTGAAGCCCTCCCCGTTCCAGGATGCTCTATCTGATCTTGCAGACCAAATAGTAGCGAGATCCTACTGATTCGTTTTTCTCCAGGGGAGGAATCTTGTCCCAATGGATGAGGATCCCTCTAGTAGGCTTCGGAGGTTCCCTGATTTCGTGAGGTTGAAAATATAACTCTCACTGCCTCGCTTCGCCAGCCAGATCGCTTCCAGGGCCTTTCCACGCATACCGCCTGTTACATCACCCTTGCTTGGTTTCAAACCTTTCAAAACCCGGGCGTAGTTCCCTCGATTGACTTTCCCAATTAGTTCAGCGTTCGAGGAGGTCCTTGGATTCCCATCATAGAGGCCGTTTACGTCGCAACCGAATAGGACCCTCGAAGTTCCGATCTTCTCACCTAGGAGGGAGGCAATCCGATCCGCCGACACAATACCGCAACCCCCTGTGTCATCGAATGCAACGTCACCATGAATCAGAGGAATCAAACCAAGTCGCAACGCAGCGGTGATAGGATCAAGAAACGATCTGCCTACTTTCCCTCGTCTCAGCGTCATGAAGCTCATCGGTGCCAACGGAACGAAAGGCCTGCGCCGAAGTAGCAGACCTATCCCGATTATTCTCGTCAGTTGGTCGAGATTTAGTTCGATTTCGGATACTGAGGCTAGCTGAGATTTCTGTCTAAACCCGTTTCTGAGCGCAGCCTTTGACACGAACGGATGGGCGAAAGAGCCTCCACCATGGAGGAGAACCATTGGCCCTGAGTAGGATGCGATTTCCTTGATCGCGTTGTGAATTACTTCGAGCCTTGCAGTGGAAGCCTTTGACTTGTCAGTGATTGCAGATCCTCCAAGCTTGACTACGACTGGAGCTTTCATCAGTTTCTAGCCTACGTCAGATTAGCATTTAGCGGCTTCGGGATGACTGTTATCTTGCTGTGCCGGTAACACGCGCCTTATGATAATCAGGGTTGACGCTCTCAGTTGACAGTCAGAGTTGACAACTAGATTAGAAGTTGAAGATAGTCGCCTGGATCTTATCGAAGATAAGATTGTTCACACTCTTGGTGAGAGACCCAGCAGTTCAATCGGCGAGATAGCGAGAGATCTCCGGGTCAACCGGTCCACCGCGTCGAAGTACTTGCATGTGCTCAGGGCTAAGCGAATGGTCAACTTTCGACAAGTCGGACCAGTGAAACTCTGGTCCTTGGAGGATGAAAAGTAATGGAGAGCCGCAGACCCGGCATTCCAACCCTACAGCAGAACGATGAAAGGGTCCAAACAGGAATCGCAAGCCTGGATAAGATAATCGAAGGCGGACTGGCTAGGGGAGACACAATAATCGTTGCCGGTCAGCCGGGTACAGGAAAAACCACTCTCGGTCTGCAATTCCTTTACCACGGAGCGGTCAGGTGTGGCGAAAACGGAGTGTACGCTTCGGTTATAGAGAGCAGTGAAAAGCTGAAGCGGAATGCTCGACGGTTCGGATGGGATCTTGACAGGCTTGAGAAGGAAGGAAAACTTCAGCTAGTCTCGCTCCAATCAACGATGAAGGCAGGCGTAAGTACGGCATTAGAAACTGTACTTGAGGCGTTGCACAGCATCAACGCTAGAAGGCTTGTCTTCGACTCCTTATCGGCTCTGATGACCGCATTCGAAAGCACGGCTGAGGCCAGAAGCTTCCTGCATATTATGTTAAAGTTCTTGGAGGCAGCGAACTGCACAACAATAATGATAAGCGAAGTCCCATGGGGCAAGCAACAGTTGGGTACAAACTTCGAGGAATTCCTAGGAGATGGCCTCATCGTCCTCGACGCCAGCTTTGACAATTCAAGAGTGCGAAGGCGGATATACATTCCCAAGATGAGGGGAACAGAACACCGGCTTGAAGGCTACGACTATTACATTACCCGGGAGGGATTCGCTTTAGCCCCGACCCCGATCCCGCCAGACAAGATCCGCTAGCTAAATTCTGGATCTGAGGGTGTCCCTTCTGGAAAACAAGGGCAGTGGTCGAGTCGATAAGGGACCCTCAAAAGCCGATCTGATAGAGAAACTTATCGGATCGGAGACAAAGGCGGAGCTCCTGATGTTTTTCCACGAAAATCCCGAGTCTACAGATACTGTCGAAGGAATTGCCGACAAGATCCGTCGGAATCCGAAGGAGATAGATAGAGACGTGTCAGATCTTGTCGAACTGGGACTTCTGAAAGAAGTTAGGACAGTATCTTTCAACAAAGCCAGAGATCAAGAGCTTCAACGAGAGATCTCGAAGAGATTGATCTCGCCCCCATCCGGAGACGAGACGGAAAGATCTTCCTCAAGAGAGATGACAGGAATAGGAATAGTCGACGAACTCCTTCCCGAAGGCTATCCTTCAACCTCTGTCGTATTGGTCATGGGAGATCCAGCGACTGGGAAGACGACACTCTTGACGCAGCTTGTCGTCGAAGCGCTCAGGAAAGACAAGAACGTTGTCTATGCAAGCTTGGACGACTTCCCTGATAGCGTGCGAGAATCTATGCGCATGATGGGAATAGATCCGCAAAAATACGAAGTTGAAGGACGGAGAAGATTTGTCTTCATCGACTGTTACTCCTTCCTTGTGGGTGTAAAGAGCAAAGAGCAGTACAGCGAGGACCCTCAACGACTCTCTGACCTGAGTATCGTCGTTTCCAAAGCGCTCTCTGAAACTCGCGACCCGAGCAACACGCTGCTCGCAATGGACTCGTTGACAACCCTGTTGCAAAGGAGTGGGGTAAGACCATCCTTCGATTTTCTTCATACCTTAGTCGCCAAGATCCGAAGTTGCAAAGCAAGTTGTGTAACTTCCCTCTCCAGAAAGGCGTTCCATCCCGCAATCATCGCGGCTATCCAGGATAAAGTAGATGGTGTCATAGAAATGAAAGTTGAGGACACAAAGGACGGGCTAGCTAGGTTCATTCGAGTTCCGAAAATGAAAGGTGCGCGTCATGTTACTGCGTGGACGCCTTACAACAGAGATCCAGGTCTGGGCTTGATTATGCCTTCTGGCACAGGCGTTCGTCAGAGCTAGAGAACGCTTTCCCTCGGAAATACCTCGATTCCCGTGTCGGTAATTCTGTATGGTCGCGGTTGGTTGTCGACAGGGGTCTTGCGCATCTTTTCGATCTGGATGACTCTCAGTAGCGATTTTCCTACTTGAAGCTGCTGTAGCAAGATCACCCCGTGAGCAAGATATTCCTCGTAATCTATGCTTCTCTCAAATCCAGGTCGTCGTAATTCGGTTGTAATCAGACACGTTGCGCCGGTGTCCGCGAGGGCTTCCATCAACTCTACTAGAGCATTGCGTTGAGCAACCAATCCATCATATTGGAAGACTAACGTTGTTACTGGATCGACGACGATCCTTCTCGCCCCGATCTCCTTCGCGCTAGTCTTTATCATCTCAATCAGTGTCGCCATCGAGAATTCCTTACGCCCAACCGTCAGCTTCCCAACTTTGATTTCAGCCGGAAGATATCTGATCGGAGAGGCTTCTAGAAAGATGAACTTCTTGCTATTCTCTAGGTCTTCAAAATCCCATCCGAAGTCTAACATTTCTTCAAAAACGTGAACTTTGTTCTCATCGAGACTGACGTAGACTCCTGGATCCTCATAGTCTAGAATTCCATTGACAAGAAATTGCGATGACATTATCGTCTTTCCAGTGCCCGGGCCCCCGCAGAGAAGGATGGTTCTGTTCTTGGGTAAGCCGCCGGTCAGCAGCTTATCCAGTCCTGGAATACCGGTTGGGGTCCTAGAATTGGCCGATGGATCGGCCGCAGTGCCGGCCATGAATCTTCCAAAGCTCCCAGCGATGTCACGAAAGCATATTCGTTCTGATACGCTAACCTTCACGAAAAGGGTACATTGAGCGCATATCGATGAAGGATCGGTTCGTTTGGTCAGAAGAGTCTGAGAAAGGACCAATCAGGCGTCGCCAGGCGTGACATCGAAGGATAGACTAGCTCTGTACCAGGATCCATCTGTCCAGCTACTTCTAAGTAAATTCGTTAGGGGAGAGATAGTTGAGCTTGTCCCGAACTTCGATCTGAATCAGACAGTCCGATACCCGGAGGTGGAAGAGGTTGTTGAGGGAGACTCGAGTGCTGCGAAGCATTTGGTGGAAAAGCTCTGGGACGTAGGCATTTTCAAGCGCAAGTTTCACGAGAAAATCTTGGTCTGTCCGTCGTGCCTCTCTGTGAACGTAAGTAACGACTACGTTTGTCCCAATTGCAATTCCATAGACATTGAACGCAAGACTCTCCTTGAACATACCGCATGTGGGAACATAGACAGTGTCGACAACTTCCTCGTTGAGGGAGGTCTGCTCTGCCCGAAATGCAACAAGGAGCTGCTTGAAGCAGGGGTTGATTATCAGAAGCTTGGCGCCTGGTTTCAGTGTGGTCAGTGTGGAAAACGATCCGACATGCCCAGCCCGATACATCGATGCAGAAACTGTGGCCACATATTCACGATAAGGGACACAGGATTCGTGAATATCTATGCCTACAGGCTAGGTTCTGAAGCCGAGGAAGAATTCAAGCGAAGCTATCTGGTTATGAAACCGATAGGAGTTGTCCTCGAGGATTTCCAGTTTAAGGTGGAGATGCCCGGGCAGATAGCCGGACGGTCTGGCGCGCTGCACAGATTTGACGCAGTCGCGACGAAAGGCACTTCCGAAGTCGTCGTTCTAGATGTTATCGCCAGCGATAAGCAGATCGACGAGGTTCCAGTCGCTTCAATGTATGCTAAGATTTTTGATGTCACTCCGACTCAATCGATACTTGTGGCTATGCCTGGACTAACGGAGAAAGCAAAGAGACTTGCTGGACTGTACAGAATCTCGACAATCGAAGCCGAGAATTCGCAACGGGCAGCAGACCAAATCAAGGAGAAGTTTGGATGGGCTGGGCTTTCAGATAACGAAGAATCCCTCGGCGACCTCCAGTTGTAACCGGACAGCAAGCACGGCGGTTCCAGTATTCCCATCCGATCAACTTTGCGCCTACAAAGTTGAACCTACGTGACACTGAAAGTCCGTCCGGTCAAGCTGAGAGATAGCCTGTATCTCCTAATCCCCGTTGACATTGCACGGTTACTCGGAGTTGCCTCTTCATCTGACTTCCAGCTAAGCCTCAACGAGAACCAGGATTCCGTCAAACTAGTCTACGAACTGAAGAAAGAAGAAAGCCAAACGGTCGATCAAAAAGAGAGAATGAAATAGCCGGGGGTCAGCATTCTGATTAACCTCCTAGACATTCTCGCGCTCACCGCTTCGTGCTCAGCGCTTTACTTCATCCTTCGTGCAAAGAAAACATACTTTCTAGATTCGGGCTTCTTTATAGCTCTCGCTAATGTAGGCTTCATCATGTTTCTCACCGAGAGTATGTATGCTCACCTCATTGGCGCCCCGGTATCGCCCCCCATTGACACTGCTTTGATAGCGATCATGGCCTCTTCCATCGGGATCGCTTCTTACCTGCTACGAAACGGCGACGCGACCGATCCTCGACGAATCTGGAGATTGAGAAGATTCGTTTCACAACCGCCTTTGCCTTTCCTGATTTTCTTGGCGGCCGTCGGGATTTGGACTGCTGCTGGTTTCATCTTCGGTCCTTGGTCGCTAAATCAAACAGATTTAGGGGGTGTGATCTACTACTTTTACTCTTACCAGATCTGGTATATTGCAGCAAGCGCTCTTCTATTGTTCTGTTTTGTCTCTCTACCGGTTCTCTCTTTTTACCACCAATCGAAAACCGTTCAAGATAAGAAAGCGTCTCTATCCATGAAAATTATCAGTGTCTCCTGGGCTTCCTTTGGTGTGCTAACGCTTTTCCAAATTGCGGCAGGCGGGCTTTTTCTTCCCATGTCCGAGAGCATCGGATCCGTCGCTGACAGCCTTCTCTTTGTGCTGATTGCCTTTGCCTTGCGAGAACCCACAATCCTCGGCAGAATAGTAACGTCGGGAGAGACTGTGAGCCAGGCAGTGTATTCTAATCCTAGCATTGACACGATAGTGCTGTATAATACTGAATCCGATCGGAGAAGCCTAGTTGAGACCTTCGTCAAGGATGGATTGGCGACAGGACAAGATGTCGTTGTTCAGGTAACCAAAGCCGAAGTGCCATTCTACCGTGCAATACTGAAAGGGTCAGGCCTGTTGGACTCGTCTCCTCGTGAGCACTCGGTTACTATCCAGCCGATAGAAACAACCATCGCAACAAAAGCGATCTATAGTTCTCAAACCGCGTCGGTGCCCGGCGAAAGGAGAGAACTGGTGGATCTCGATGAGCTCGACCTGGATCACTGTCGTGACATAATTAGCACTATCACTTTCCCAGGCAGTACCCCAAGATCAAGGCACGTAGGTCGAATTTGGGCCTTGAATGTAGAGGGAGCCCACGCGGGAATCTTGGACTTGCTCCAAGAGGCTAACCCGACCGCAAGGGTGATTGACTTGGCGATGCAGCAAGACGCTTTCTCAAGCAGTTTCAATATGAAGCATCAAGATATTCTCGGAAACCGATTGCTGTTAGAGTATGAACCGACGAGCAACTATGAGGAGGTCGTCAAAAAATTCGTAAGAGAGTTCCAGGCAAACGTTGAATCAGTTGCAATCTTCACCAGCGCGGGGAGCCCCATCTACCGTCAATTCAGAGACCAGAGAAATATCAGTCTCTTCAGCTTCAGCACCAAGACTTCGAGTCCTGCAAGGCTTTCCGACGAGCAGGTCTTATTGCCTGAGAGAGACACCTCGCTTCTGTTAGACGCGGTAGACAAGCTGCTTCAAGCTCTCTCAAAAAAGAGAATCGGAATAGTATTCGATGTCTTCACAGATGTCATCCTTTCACAGGGATTTGAGAAGGCCTATGGCGTCTTATCATCTGTCGTAGAAATGACAGAATCGGAAATGGCCTCAATTCTAGTGCTCATCAATTACGGCGCGCTTGAACCGAGAGTTCTGGGAGCGGTACAAGGTCTCTTTCGATCACAACTGCGCTTCAACTTTGACGGTCTCAAAGTCATCAAACTGCAGGGGGGCAGGCAGGAGAGAAGCTACGACGAGGAGCCATTATTCGGCGTTCAGGAGTTCTCCGGAGGAATCAGGGCCTGAGCACCCGTAGTCAACCTTTCGAACAGGTCTTACTGGAATGTATTGACGAAGGACTCTCGGTCTTTGGGAATGAGCCACGTCAGGCTCTCTATCAGTATCTCCTAACAATATGCTCCTTGCCACGTGAGGAGATTCCAGGTCGCGTAGCAGACTTTGCCGCCGGACTAAGGAAATCATTGGGTGGAGCCTCGAAGGTTATAGAGCGCCTGATATTGAGAAAGCTGTTCCAAAAAACCGGCTCCAGTTTCAAAGAAGCAATCGACACGGATTTCACCGAGTATGTCGCTGATGCAAAGCGGCGATATGAGATACTTTCACACAGGCACGGAGTCGCAGAAGATTCCGTTGACCCCATGAGGTCAAAGAAGGGACAGATCACCAGTTAGGTTGTCCACTAAATTCGAAGGCGCGGGGCCTATCCCAACACATGTAATAGTATCTGGAGGCACTTGGGTGAGACCCCTGTCTCGGACGAGATAGACCGGAAGCCGATTTCTCCTTGCTGAACTCTCAAGATGCAACAATGTCTCGAGGTCAGGCACCTTGAGAGCAATCTTACGCTGACCCTCCGCTAGCCATTGCCTCCACCACTGCGGAAACCTGGCACGCGCCTCTTCAGAAGCGCTTACGGCAGCGTGAGAACACTGTACAGCAATTTTCCCTCGCCCAATCTTTAGATCCATTCGAATTATCAGCGCTTGCTTGTATGCGAATTCTTGCGACATTTTGCACCTCTCCCCATTATCACAGTATTTAATGGAGCGGGAAAGGACATGAGAGAGTCTAGGTTTGACGAAGTTGGAAGTTGTTTCAGCGAGGATCTCGGCCATCGTCCATGCAACAGAAGATGTTAATCGGATCCTTCAAGCACTAAACATGGTGATTCCTGAGGGATCTTTTCGTTCCAAAGCGGAGACACGAAGGTTCCAAGGACACTATGGAAACGAGATTCGAATGGTTGACATATCCATTCGCGGTACTCCCGCACATTCATTCTTGGAACGCCTCTGGAAGAGCCTGCCGAGTTTCGATCGCGCATCAGTTCTCAACGCATTGGACAAGCACCTTGACCCGAGTGGTGGGCTACATCTGCGTCTGGACAAGCAAGAAGTTTCCCGCGGAATCCTAAGGATGAAAGATCAGGACCCGATCAAGATCCACTTATCGTTCCAGAAGAAGATCAAGTCCAATCTCGAATCTAGCGATGGAATCAAGCAACTCCTACAATCGCTCGAAAACAGTTCGAGACTGCAGCCGCTCCGAGGACGCAAGCTAGACGATATTACATAGTCCGTGACAGTTCGATTTGGGGGATGAGGAAGCCAGTCCCAGCATGACCTCTCCACGGGATGATATTCTCTGCGACGGGCCGACCCCGCGTTTGAATTATCGGAGAAACGGATCGTGGGAAAGGTTTTAGTACGCACCTACGAGTTCGCTTCTCCGAAATCTATCTAGGTGCAAAATTTGTCGATGTTTGCTGTGCCCGGTGCGTATGATCGGGCCATTACTGTGTTCTCCCCGGATGGGAGACTCTTTCAAGTGGAATACGCTAGCGAGACCGTTAAGCGGGGCGCGACTGTTTTGGGAATTGCTTCCCCGGAGGGAGTCGTTCTTGCGGCGGAGGAAAGAGCCGGATCCAAACTTCAAGATTTATCCTTCATGTGGAAGATATTCCAAATCGACGAACATGTGGGAACAGCCGTCGCTGGACTGAGCTGTGATGCCCACATTCTCGTCGATCAAGCCAGAATCTACGCCCAAAGCAACAAGCTCATGTACGACGAACCCATCGACATTGAAATCCTGACAAGACGAATCGGCGAGATCAAACAGCTCTACACTCAGCATGCTGGCGTAAGGCCTTTCGGGATCTCGATGCTCTTCGGAGGAGTCGACAAGAAAGGCAGCAGACTATTCTGGACAGATCCCAGTGGAGCCTTCTTCGCCTATCGGGCCTGGGCTATAGGAGCTGGCGGAGACGCCGCGAACGAGATCCTTGAAGCGGAATATCGAGACAACCTCACCATGGATGAGGCACTCTTACTGGGAATGAAGTGTATGACAAAAGTGCTGGAAGGTAAGGCGGAGCCTCAAAAGATTCGTGTAGCAATTATTCCGCGGGAGACCGGAAAATTCCAGAAACTCCCCGTTGAAGAAGTTGACAAGTATCTCAAAAGGATGGATGCTAGCAAAAAGGCTCCGGCTGGCAAATGAGTGACAAGTACACAACAGCTCGCCTAGCAAAGGGACAAGAACACTTCGAAATACTAGTAAAACCTCAAGCCGCATTAGACTACAAGCTTGGAAAACAAGTGCCCATCTCTCAAGTCCTTCTGATCGAGGAAATATACTCGGATTCAAGCAAGGGGACTCGGGCCTCGGAAGAAAAGCTTCAGAAATACTTCGGCTCCACCGACCCACAAAAAATAGCCGAGGAGGTAATGAAGAGTGGCGAACTTCAGCTCACAACTGAACAACGCCGGCAACTCATAGAGGAGAAGAGACGACAGATCGTTACAATAATCACCCGCAACGCCATCGACCCCCGAACCGGGACGCCCCATCCACCCTTGAGAATCGAACAAGCGATGGGACAAATCCGTCTCTCGATCGATCCATACAAGAGTGCCGAAGAGCAGGCGAAGTTGGTTATCGAAGAGTTGAGACCCATTCTTCCACTAAAGCTGGAACAGATGCGCATTGCCGTTAAGGTTTTTCCTGAGCATGCCGCCAGAGCATACAATGCGTTCAAGAGCTTCGGGACGGTCAGTCGAGAGGAATGGCAATCCGATGGATCTCTAACGGCTGTTATTGAGATGCCAGCTGGAATGTACGGGTCATTTATTGACAGAGTTGGAAAGCTGACACAGGGAACTATTCAGACAAAGGTATTGACATAGAGGTAGAAGAGATTGGTCCTCGTCGCAGAACCGAAGCAAGTAGTGGCTCCCGGAGAGCTTCTTGCAGAAGGCGATCATCTTCTTGGCGACAACGCGTACAAGATCGGTACTCAGATATTTTCGGCTTGCATTGGGATCCTGGAAGTGGACGGAAACAGAGTCTTCGTTGTCCCACTAAAGGGCGGTTACTTTCCACATGCTGGCGATCTAGTCGGCGGTCGAATAGTCGACATCGGATTGTCCGGATGGTCTGTAGACATTCGTGCACCTTACGAGGCAATGCTGCCTGCGTCTGAGACACCGGGCCCAAGAGGGCCAAGGCGGCGAGATCTTTCCTCCAGCTTCGATGTAGGAGATATGGTGTTAGCAGAAGTACTCGATTTTGATCGAACCAGAGATCCGCTCCTCACGGCAAAAGGTCCCGGGCTGGGAAAAGTATCAACTGGTAGGGTCGTCGAGATTAGCGCCGCTAAGATCCCACGTCTAATCGGGAGAAAAGGCTCCATGATCAGTATGCTCAAGCAGGAGACCCGATGCCAGATTACCGTAGGGCAGAACGGCGTCGTGCTCGTCTGGGGCAAGTCCCCAGAGGACGAGCGAGTCGCGGTAGAAGCCATATACATGGTTGAACGTGAGGCGCATACAAGAGGACTGACCGACCGGATAAGGGAAATGATATCGAAATCTAGGATGGTTGAACAAGTTGCCGGAACCCAAACAGCCTGAAAAACTGATCGACGAGAAAGGATTGCGGATCGATGGCCGCCGCTTGGACCAATTGCGGCCTTTGAAGCTTGAGGTCGGCCTCCTCGACAAGGCCGACGGCTCCGCCTACATAGAACAGGGAAAGAACAAGATCCTTGTCGCGGTGTACGGCCCGAGAGAAGCTCATCCTAAACACATAGCCATGCCGGAAAGAGCGGTCATTAGATGCAGGTACCACATGGCCCCATTCTCAGTTGACGAGAGAAAGTCGCCCGCGCCATCTAGACGTGAGATGGAACTCTCCAAGGTCATCCGAGAATCCCTCGAACCCGTCGTCTTGACTGACTTGTACCCTCGAACTACGATAGATGTTTTCATAGAAGTACTCCAGTCTGACGGCGGATCGCGATGTGCTGGGATCACAGCAGCTTCGCTCGCGCTTGCGGATGCCGGAATCCCGATGAAGGAATTGGTTGCGGCTTGTGCAGTAGGAAAGATTCAGGGAAAAATGGCGCTTGATTTATCGGATGCGGAAGACAAGTACGGAGACGCAGATTTACCAGTCGCCCTCGTACCCAATATGGGCCTCGTGACTCTTCTACAAATGGATGGTAATCTGACCACCGCGGAGTTTGAGCAGGGACTCTCTATGGCCATAGAAGCTTGCAAGACAATACACAGTATGCAGAGAGAGACTCTCAAGAAGAAATATGCGACCATTAAAGACGCGGTTGAGGAAAGAGAAGAACCGGAGATCGTGGCATAGTGTCAGCAACCCCCCAACTTCCACCAGTAGCCAAGCTAGAACAGAAGACCGTAGTGGATATGGTTACGAAGGGCAAACGGATTGACGAGCGAGGCCTAGAAAGCTACAGACCAATCCAGATCCAGGTAGGGCTTATCGAAAAGGCAAACGGTTCTGCCCAGGTCTACCTCGGCAAATCAAAAGTTCTTTGCGGCATCAAGATCGAGACCGGCGAACCATTCCCAGACACCCCCGACGAAGGGGTCCTGACTGTGAATGCGGAACTGGTCCCGATTGCATCGCCATCCTTCGAGATGGGTCCACCGAGCGAAGCTGCCATTGAACTCTCTAGAGTCGTTGACAGGGGAATAAGAGAGTCCAAGGCAGTCGACCTAAAATCCCTCGTCCTGCAGAAAGGAAAGAAGGTCCAAGTCGTCTACGTGGACGTTTACGTCCTCGACCACGATGGCAATCTGATCGACGCAGCATCCATGGCCGCATTAGCGGCACTCGCCAACTCGAAGGTCGCTAAGATGGAACTTAAGGGCGATGAGGTGATCATGAAGGGCGGGCATCATCAACTGCCCCTCAACAATCACCCGGTCGCGGTCACGTTCGCCAAGATCGACAAGACGATCGTTGTGGATCCGTCCCTTGAGGAGGAACAAGTGATGAGCGCGAGGCTGACCGTAACAATAGACAAGAACGGTCACCTGTGTGCAATGCAGAAGGGCGGACTCTACGGCTTCACACCAGAAGAACTGAAAAAGGTCGTTCACTTGGCGGTTGAAAAGGCGGCGGAGAACCGGGCCAAGATTATGGCCGCGGCGAAGGGCTAATGACCCGTAAAACGGGCTTGGCCGGTGGCTTCGGCGCGCGATACGGTACAGTTACCCGGCGCCGGTACATATCGATAGTTACAGGTCTCCGTTCCAAACACGAATGCCCCAGATGCATGTTCAAGACTGTAAAGAGATGGAGCGTAGGAGTCTGGCACTGCAGAAAGTGCGGTTACAAATTTGCCGGAGGCGCCTACGCGCCAACGACAAAGCTGGGGGAAATAGCCGCTCGAGCCACACGAGGACTCATGAGCCCTTCCACATTATCGACTGAGCTTGATAGCCTGAGAGGAGGCGCCAGAGTCGCCCCGTCGATGGTCGTCACGACAAAGAAGCCAAGAGCTAGGAGAAGAAAAGCCCCCGTCGAGTCCATAGAGAAAGTTGAGGCAAAGAGCGAAGAGGAAGCACAGGGAGAAACTGAAACTCCCGCCGAAAACTAGATCCAAGAACGCTTCTGCAGAAATCGTATTAGAGATCGGCCTACCAAGTTCGAGACTCACCGAAACCGTTTACAGGTCTCTTCTGCCTGAGACCAAGCAACCCTCGGGATTCAGATCTCGTGTAGTCGTCAAGCGCAAAGGGCGAATTCTGGAATTGCACATTAGCGCAGGCGACATCGTCGCATTGCGAGCCGCGTCCAACACTTTTCTCCGATTTGTTGCAGTCGCAGTAAAGACGGTAAATGTTGTTGCACCCTTTTATAGGGAAACTGACCCTGACCGATTTCAGGATTCATCAGGTAGCACTTTTGACCGAAGAAGTTGAGCTTCCACCACAGCTACAAGAGCAACTCGGCAGACTACAACAACTACAGCAGACGTTGCAAGCAGTAATGACCCAGAAACAGCAACTTGAAATCGAGGCCTCAGAAACAGACAAAGCAGTTTCAGAACTCGACAAGGTGACAGACCAGACTCCCGTATTCAAGAGCGTGGGAAGCCTCCTCGTAAAATCGGACCGGCAGACACTCTTGACAGAGCTCAAAGAGAGAAAAGAGTTGCTGGGAACCAGGATCACGGTTCTGGGCAGGCAAGAAGAGAGAACCAAGGAAAGAATCAAGGAGCTTCAAGTGAAACTACAAGAAAAGCTCCGACCGACCAATTCGGCCAACTGAGAGATAATCCTCTGAAATCCACCGAGACCGAAAAGGCCAGCTGGGCTTCCAGTCTCCGATCGCTCGTCTCCCGAGTCAGATCATCAAACACCATAGCAATACTCTGCCATCAGAACGCGGACCCGGACGCTACCTGTTCAGCATTTGCCCTCCAAACATTGCTGAAGAAGCTCTCACCAGCCACCTCGACCAAAATTGTTTGTCCGGAAGGAGTCAGCGCCTCAACAAAACAATTACTCGAAAACCTGGGAATGATGATACCTGACGGAATCCTTCCAGTAGGTATGGATGCGGCGATACTAGTTGACACCAATACACCAGACCAGCTAGGAAAGATTGGAGAGAGAATTATGCAAGGTGAGACGCCGATAATAGTAATTGATCATCATCATCCACACCCTGACACCACGAAGATCGCTTCGCTAATGATTGTAGAAGAGTCTGCGGCCGCAGCTGCCGAAGTAGTATACGCGCTGTTCCGCGCATCCAAGACCGAGCTTGGTGTGGTAGAGGCTAGAGCGTTGCTTGCCGCGATATTCGTCGAGACGAAGCACTTCTTGTTAGCTAGGGAATCGACTTTCAACGTCGCGGCTAGCCTGGTTAAGGCAGGCGCGGACCCTAGACACTTATCAGAAATATTGTCAACTCCAATGAGCAGGTCTGAACGCGTCGCGCGTCTCAAAGCCGCGGGACGGTCCGAAATATCTTTGATGGGCAACTGGATCGTCGCCACGTCCGACCTTGGGTCCTACCAATCATCTGCGGCACGTGCTTTGCTGTCGCTTGGTGCGCACGTCGCCTTTGTTGCTGGAGAGTCCAAGGACAAGGTTCGCGTAAACATGAGGGCCACGGAGGATTTCTACAACAAGACAGGAGTTCACTTGGCGAGAGATCTCTCAATCCCCATCGGGAAAAAACTGGGCGGTGTTGGGGGTGGGCATCCCACCGCAGCCGGGTTGTCTGTTCCGGGACAGGTCCAAGACATCTTGAAGATCTGTCTTGAGTTACTCAGAGAGTCAGCAGGTCCACTCCAGACCTAATATAGCTCGCTGGACCAATTCTTTCAAGTTAGAGTAGCAACCCGAAAGTGAGTAGGTCGTGGCCCATGCCCCTAGAGAGATCATTATTGCGAAAAATCTCGGGTTCCAGTACGTTGGCGCACGGCGCGCGGCTATTCAAGGGATCGATCTCTCTATTAGAGAAAACGAGTTCATACTCCTCACAGGCCCGAGCGGCTGCGGAAAGACAAGCCTCTGTCGCTGCCTAAACGGGCTGATTCCCAACTTCTACCAAGGAGAATGGACGGGCGAACTCCTTGTCGACGGTCTAAGCGTGACGACTCAACTCACCAGTGAACTGTCCCGTAGAGTTGGATACGTCTTTCAGAATCCCGAGAATCAATTGTTCGCTCTGACGGTCGAGAAGGATATCGCGTTCGGTCCTGAGAATCTGGGTCTGAGCAGGGAAGAGATTAGACAGAGAGTAGACGAGGCAATGCATGTAACAGGCACTCTACCTCTGAAGGATCTCGCACCCTATGAGCTGTCTGGGGGCCAGCAGCAGAGAGTAGCTCTCGCGGGGGTTTTGGCGATGAAGCCTAGCGTGATCGTCTTGGACGAGCCTACATCGTTTCTTGATCCTCGGACAGCGGAAGAAGTGATGCGAGCCACGGATGATCTCCGGAGAGAGCTCAGACTAACCATTGTGGTAGTAGAGCATCGGCTGGACCTTGTTGCGAGGTATGCTGAGCGGATCGTAGTCATGGACGGGGGGAAGATCGTTGCCGATGGTGACCTCGAAGAGACTCTCGACGAAAAGTTTGATCTGCTGGAAGGCTTGGGCGTTGGAGTTCCCCGGGTGAGTCTTCTCTGGACTATGTTGCGACGCGACGGTTTGGTGTCGGGGAAGGTTCCGACCCATGTCGAAAGTGCCGCTACATCTCTGGGAGGAATGATGAATCAATGATTACTCTCGAGAAGGTCTCTTTCACATATCGCTCGGGTCAGAGGGCCCTTCAAGATATCGACTTGAACCTCGAGGGGGGCGATTTCATCGCGATAATGGGTGAGAACGGCGCAGGAAAGACTACCCTCGCCAAGCATCTGAACGGTCTCTTGAAGCCCTCTCAAGGACGCGTCTTGGTTGACGGGGAGGATACGCGAAAGGTTAGCGTGGCGAAGTTGTCGAGGAAGGTTGGTCTTGTCTTTCAAAACCCGGATCATCTATTATTTTCAGAGACGGTCAAGGATGAGGTTGCGTTCGGATTGAAAAACTTCGGATTCGCCCCGGACGTGGTTGAAAAACAGGTGGAGCGCACCCTTGAGGCTCTCGGGTTGTCCGAGTACGCTGACACTTCGCCGTTTCTTCTCAGCGGCGGTGAGAGGAAGAGAGTGGCGCTCGCTGCCATCCTTGCGACCGAACCAGACTATTTGATACTGGACGAGCCTACGATCGGACAGGACTACCAACAGAAGGAAAGGTTGCGGAACTTTATCCTCCAACTATATTCGCAGGGGAAGGCCGTGGTGATGATTACTCACGATGTCGAGTTTGTCGCAGAATCCAATCCAAAAGTCATACTCTTGTCGCAAGGGAGGATCGTCGCTCGAGGCCCGGCTGATTCCGTACTGTCGAAGGATGAATTGGTAAGGAAGGCGTCTCTGGTCAGGCCTCAGATGAGCCGGCTTTTCGGCGAGCTCACGAAGTACGGGCTTCCAAGTGACGTGGTTGATGTTCATAGAGCTAGGATCTTGTTGGAGGAGAAGCTTTCAGAGGTGAAGGTCCGTGTCCCTCAGAACTCTTGAAGGATTCAAGTTCTCAACCCTAAAGACTCCAGTTCACCTATTGGATCCGCGCACGAAATTCCTGATAGTCATCGCGGTCGTAGTTCCCGCGCTACTCTTTGCCAATATTTTTGTGATGATAGCACTGCTGGTTTCTCAACTTCCACTGCTGCTCGTAGGAAAGGTGGCTAGAAGGTGGGCCTTGTCGCTTAGAGCGGGAGTCTTTCTTTCAGCGCTCATCTTTGTTGTGAATCTGTTCACGGGATCGTATCTGTCGGCGATAGCCTTGACTCTCAGGTTTCTCGTCCTTCTCACATCTTTCAGCCTCTTCTTCATGACAACCTCTCCAGATGATCTCGGACTCGCGCTCGACAAGATTGGCGCGGTTAGATGGTTGTCCCGGCGATGGCTCGGATACCCCAACGCACTGTCCTTCACATTCACAACAGCAGTAAGGCTCGTCCCAACTTTGTCAGTCGACGCTCAAACGGTTGTGGATGCTCAACGGTCAAGAGGTCTAGAGCTGGACAAGGGGAACTTACTGAAGAGGGTCAGGAACTATATCCCGATCCTAATCCCACTGTTGTTGATCGCGATTCGGAGAAGCCTAGAGTTGGCGGAGGCGTTGGAGTCTAGGGGATTTCCGGGGAAGGAGGGTAGAACCTCGTTATTCCAGCTTGAGCTTAAGCCGGCTGACTACGCCATCATTTCCGTGTCTCTTGTTGTGATCGTGGCCTCGTTCTGGATCTTCTTCCATTACAAGATCTCTGTGCTCTAGATCTGTGAAGGGTCTCTGGGGTTTTGACTAGCCCCCCCGGGGGAGGGGGGTCGGACCGACAACTCTTCGAAGATGGGCTTATTTTTCGAATCTACCGGTGATTCTGGCTTTAATCGCGAGTTTGTCAAAGCGGGAAAACGAGCAGGTGCCCCGACGGGAACGAGCATTTAGCCGCATGAAGCGGTCGCGGCGCATGGATCGCCGCCCGAATGTTGCAGCCTCTCGCGCCTAGAGAGTTAGCATGAGAAGAAGTGGTTGTTGAGGATGAAAAGATGTTGGGCGTTTGAGTTATTCGCTGGGTCTGTCACACGGGGTCCGGTTGCGTTCAATTTTTTTCTTCACTGACCCTAAACTATCAACTTAAGCCTGTAACGACTGCGAGTGGAATGGGAGTTACAATGCGGATTTCAGAGCAGTCAGCGTCTTGCTCGAAGTGATACGCCGTGTATTCCGGTTCAGGGAGGTGAACCTGACGCCAAACAAGAAAGGATCCTTCGGAGGATACGGGATCGAACTGGACTCCGCCCTAGCTACCGTACTGGGTGGTCGCGAAGGCCAGAAGATTTCGCCCTCTGAGATGACCAAGAGAATCTGGGCCTACGTAAAGCACCACAACCTGGGCAAGAAGAGTAACTAGCAACGCCCCGGGCTGTTCTGGACCAAGACCCCCGTTTTTTGGGTTCCCTTCCTGAAAGATTATGGAGTGACAAGGCTAGTGTTCGAATGGCCCATAGAATCGAGGCCATGAATGACGATTCGGGGCCGAGAACATCTGAGCTAACAAGTACGACAGCTGCAAGAAATTCGCCCATGAATGGGTGGTCGCAGATGATCATCGTATCTCATAACTTGCGCATCGAATTAGCTCCACGTTGCTTTTGTTCTCTCGCCCTTGTTCTGAAAGCTTGACCCGATAGTTACAGCACATTTACACTAGCCCGGTCTCGATGCAAAGGCCATGCCAATGGAACCTAACCGGACCAGGCAAGTAATACAAGACCTGGCCCGCGCTTTCAACAAGCTGGCCTCAGAACTGACCGCAGATCTCAGCTACGCGGCGAGAGAGATCGAGACCCTCCGCCGAGAAGTACAGAGGTTGCGAGCGTCTCTAGGCAAGGGCAATCGGACTAATGGAAGCTCAAAGAAATCATCGTCACATGGAACAAAGACAAGCAGCGCGTCTCACAAGAGCAGCACCTCCCATAAAGGAACTTCTCATGCCTCCGAGACTAGCCATGAATCAGCGAAACCTGTTCACGAGCCGGGATCATTCGTTTTTCCACAAGAGCCTTTCAACCCAAGCCCTCCACCCGAGCCTAGCGCTCCAGGAAACAACTGAGCGGCCTCATAACCAAGAAGCCGGATTCGGCCAACGAGAGTCGAGTCCAGTCTCCGTCTGACCCCTTTCTGGACCGAAAGAATTCTTTGCTTATCTTGTCGCTATGCAGTCACTATCTTGCTTAGCTTAAGAGAGTCGGAATCCATCTTGTAAGATGGAGTTCGCTCAGGATACGTGTGTTGGGAGTCTTACTGACCCCTATTCTCAAGAGGGAGCAGACATCCTTCAAAGCACTCTACGGCAAATCGTTCGCCGTCGATGCTAGCATCGAACTCCACCAGTTCCTAGCCCTAATCCGGAAGCCAGATGGCAGCTTGTTCACTGACCCCAAGGGAAGGGTGACTTCCCATCTCATTGGGCTACTGACTCGGACCAGTCGGCTAGTTACTGATTACAAGCTTCGCCCTGTGTTTGTCTTCGACGGGCGACCGAATCCTCTGAAGAGAGCAACCATAGAAGCGAGAAGAAAGGTTCAGCAAAAAGCGCAGACCGAATATGTTCAGGCCATCGCAGCCAAGGACTATTCGCGGGCATGGTCCAAGGTTGTGATGACAGGAAGAGTAACTGGGGAGGTCTTGGCCGACGCGAAGAAACTCCTATCACTCATGGGGATTCCGTGGCTTGAGGCCTTGGAAGATGGGGAAGCACAGGCTAGCTTCATGGCCGCAAAAGGTGACGTCTGGGCTGTTGGCAGCAAAGACTACGACTGTCTCCTATTCGGAGCACCCATACTCGCAAGGTACCTGACCCTGACAGGAAGAGAGTATCTTCCGTCAAGGACTACATCAAGGCCCCTCATTCCGGAACTTGTGATTCTCGCGGACAACCTTCAGGCTCTAGAAATTAGTCGAGAGCAGATGGTCGATTTGGCCTTGCTGGTAGGGACCGACTTCAATGAGGGTGTGATGGGCATCGGACCCAAGAAGGGGCTATCCCTAATCCGGAAGTACGGGGTGGCCGAGAAATTTCCCGAAGAGATCCGGAGAGAGCTGCCAAAGGATCTCGACGGGGTCCGCAACATCTTCCTACATCCCCGCGTGCTGGAGAATTATTCATTGAAGAGAGAGCGTCCTGATCCCCATGGGATCATCGAGTTTCTCTGCGAAGAGAGAGCCTTCAAGAGAGATCGAGTTCAGAAAGTAGCGGATCGGCTTGTAGAGTCTCTATCTGAATCCGACTCCCAACTTGGAAAGTGGCTGGCTTGACGAGGGCCACACCATTCATTCAACTGGCTCAGCTCTGTCAGAAGGTCGAGGCTACTACAAAAAGGAACGAAAAGCTCGCGCTGATCAGCACCTTCTTGAAATCAATCGGCCCTGAAGAGGTTCCATTGGCTACATTATTTCTCGCGGGAAAAGCGTTTCCTGAATCCGATCCCCGAGTCTTGGAAATCAGCTACGCGACGGTCTCCGACGCCAGCAAGAACCTCGGACAGAGCCGACTCACCGAACATCCTTTGATGATAAGAGACATCTATGACACGCTGGAGAGAATCGCTGAGTCATCCGGTTCTAGATCGCGGGACCGGAAGCTGAGCCTCCTCCAAACCATTCTCACTCAAACCTCTCAGGTCGAGGCGGAGTTTCTCACACGAATGATGCTGGGAGAGATGCGAATCGGTGTCGTGGAAGGCGTCCTCTTGGACGCAATTGCAAAGGCGTCAGGGGTTCCGAGAGATTTGGTTCAGAGGGCACACATGCTGCATGGCGACATCGGAGATGTTGCCAGTCTGGCGATGTCCAAGGGTTCACCAGCGTTAGAGAGCATCAGTCTGCGATTGTTCGTCCCGGTCAAACCCATGCTGGCCGAGATGGCCGATGACGCCCAACAGGTTCTGGCAGAACACAAGAATGGAACAGCTTTCGAGTACAAGTTCGACGGAGCGAGAATCCAGATTCACAGAAAGGACGAGGAGGTGCAGATCTTCAGCAGAAGACTAACGGACGTCACGGATAGCATTCCGGAGATTGTCGACTTTGCCAAGACGCAAGTGAAGGTGTCAGAGTTTCTCATCGAGGGAGAGGTTGTCGCGACTGGGGCTGCGGGTAAACCTATACCATTTCAGGACCTGATGAGGAGGTTTCGAAGGGTTCATGAGATCGATGATATGGCGGGCAAGATTCCGCTCAAACTATACCTCTTCGACGCGCTGCAAGTTGAAGGGAAGACCCTGATCGATCAGCCCTACGCCGATCGTTGGAAGATGCTCTCCCAGATTGTGCCAGAAGAACGCCTTGCTCCAAGAACCATAACCACGGACGTTGAGAAGGTCGAGAGTTTCATGCAATCCGCCCTGAAAGAGGGACACGAGGGTCTTATGGCGAAATCTCTGACGAGCAACTATTCCATCGGTGCGCGGGGAAAGAAATGGTTCAAGATCAAACCAGCCGACAAGCTCGACGTGGTGATTGTAGCGGCTGACTGGGGTAGCGGCAGGAGGGTGGGCTGGCTGAGCAACTACCATCTAGCGGTGAGGGACGAAGAAACGGGCGAGTTCTTGGTAATAGGGAAGACGTTCAAAGGCATGACGGATGCAGAGTTTGAAACGACCACGAAACGATTGCAGGAGATTAGGACCAGAGATGGTCACTACACGGTCTACGTCAAGCCAGCTATCGTGGCAGAGGTTGCATACAACGAGATTCAGAAGAGTCCCCGTTACAAGTCAGGATTCGCACTGAGATTTGCTCGAATATCACGATTTCGAGATGATAAGGGTCCAGAAGATGCCGTCACACTTCAACGGCTGCAGCAATTGTACGATAAACAGTTCGAAAACAAGGCCCGTTTCAACCTAGAAGAGTCGAAATGACGCTTCGAGTCGCCGTCTCCTTCAGCGGTGGAAAAGACAGCACGTACGCGACATGGATCTCTATGCATCAAGGTTGGGACGTTAGCCTCGTCACAGTGAGGCCCCACTCAGTTGACTCCTTAATGTTTCACCACCCAAACGTAGAGTGGACTCATCTTCAAGCCCAGTCTATGCGACTGTCTCACGAAGCGGTCGAAATGACTCACGAGGACGAGATGACTGATCTCCAGCAAGCTTTGGCCAAGATGAAATCTAGAAACGAGATTTCCGGACTCGTCACAGGTGCGGTCGCGAGCGATTATCAGAAGACTCGATTCGACAACATGTGTGATGCAGTCGGGTTGAAATCCTACGCCCCGCTCTGGCATAAGAGTCCGAAATTGCTGGTCGAGGACCTGAAGA